>Ga0180009_10005868_pt1 | contig 13038 bp, 8 predicted proteins | sample OS_PC_MetaG_FD_123537 | JGI IMG/M metagenome (GOLD analysis project Ga0180009, IMG submission 123537) | Groundwater microbial communities from the Aspo Hard Rock Laboratory (HRL) deep subsurface site, Sweden - OS_PC_MetaG | ecosystem: Environmental > Aquatic > Deep subsurface > Groundwater... | reverse complement strand
GTAATTTATTTGGGTTTTGAAACCAACCCCAATAAGGGGTTGATATATACCACCAACAGAACTATTCTTATCAGAGATTCTGAGGTTTTGGAAAGCTCTTCGAAGTAGATTAAAGAATCGGAAGATTTCAATAGATCCAAAAAATGACTATTAATTAGTCTTGCACCTTAGAGGTGAAAGACTATCTACACCTTTGGTATCCTCACAAAAAAATATTGAGTTAGGAACGGGGCTCAATATATTGTATTTAATGGGGAAAAGTGTTAGTATTTTTTTTCGGCCATCTGAAAGCAGCCGGTGTGTTTCTATGGCGTCCGATGCCAAATCTCAATGTTCTTTTAAAAACATGTGATATTATTTCCGGGGTGGATGGTGCAATGCTGCCTCTGCCTCTAAAATACTAAAATAGTTAAGACGCCTTAAAGGCGTATTGTTTATTTACTAGAATAACTCTATGCCCGCTAACCAAAAGCCGCGCATTCATCAGTTGGTAATCTGTGTCAATGTCTTTGTCAGAAAAGACGGTAAATACCTGATGCTTAAGCGTTCTTCCGGAAAGACTTATGCACCCGATGTAGTTCACCCGATTGGAGGCAAGATTGAACCTGACGAAGCGCCTTTTTTGGCGGCTCAAAGAGAGGTTCTTGAAGAAGCAGGAATAAAGATTAAAAACATGCGTTTGGAAGCAGTTGTTTTGGAATTAAAGCCTTACAAAACTACAGAGGGCAACTGGCTCATTTTTCATTTTACCGCTGATTATGACTCTGGTGATAAAAGTGAAACCGACGAAGGTGAACTGATTCTACTGGATGCTAAAGAAATTCTTGATCAAAAACTGTTTCCCTCCGTTCGCGAAATTATTGGTCACATTTTAGACCCGGATGATGGGACTGTTTTTGCAACTTTTGAACACGACTGGGAGGGGAAGATTATCCAGAAAACAAAAAGAATTGATATCTGCCCCGTTTAACACTTCTGAAAAAGATTTTAGTGTTTATTTAGCACCTTTCGGGTGCAGCAGACACTGCATCTCTGGTATTTTTTCCGTCTTATCCCTTCCGAATTTGTGAAAGGTGTTGCTAAAAGGTGTTGCAAATTACCCCCACCAGACCCTAACTGGAGTTGGTAACCTTGGTTCCTGTGAAGCCAATTCCTCGGCAGCCCTAAGTATTGTCCTTTTAGTCCTGATTGGGTGAGCCCACTCACAAGGAACAATAACCCTTCTGCTACTATCAACCTCTGGCCAGAGGTGAAAAGTTGAACCCCCACTGCCTTTGGAATAAACAGCATGGAATACTGAAAATTTTCCTGATTCTGGTAGCTTTGTCCTGCTTCTGCCTCCCCTTCTTGGAAAAACCAGCTTGCCTCCTGCCCCCACGTATCTAGCGATATGACTGTTTGGGTCTGGCCTCTCTCTCCCCATAAAAGTATTTTACCAAATTGTTAGGCTGTGGACAAGATTTACCTCAATTTTTTCAAAAAAAATTGGTTAGTCGGTTAGGGCCAGAGGCAGACTCTTCGTATCCTTACGAAAAAAACACTGAAGCTCTGAGGCGACTCGTGGATGAATTGGTTTTCCGGTTTAGGTATGTTCGTCCCAACAAGGCGTTTGGATCGATACCGTAGGTTTACTCGCAGGGCTCCGTCTTCAAGAAAGCGAAAACCCCGACTTCGCTTTGGGACCCGGAATGACCTTTCCCTCCTCGTCATAAAAAACTAAAAACTAATAGTGAAAAGCTAAAAAGAACAAATAAAAGCTAAAAAGTTAATCTTTCGAACGGTTTTTATCTTTCAGCTTTTCTTTTTCCTTTTTCGCTCTTCCTTTTGCCTTTTTATTGAAACGACCCGGGATCATGATTGCATCTTCCGGCAACTTGCCTTCTACAAGGGGATCCTTCGTCATCGGAATTTCTCAGGATGACGTTGGAGGGTAAAGGGGGCTTAGGATGACGGCCAGAGCAACCTCGTCATTCTGAGCGCAGCGAAGGATCTATCAGAGCGTCTTTGTCTTAGTTTTTTTGACATTTGAATTTTGGATTTTGAAATTTAGCCTTTTTGCTGTTTTTGGCTTCGTTGTTGTCTTGAAGTAAAGAATCTGGCCGAATTGAGCCAAAATCGATGAAATGTAATTCACCGTTCAACACCAACCAAACAGACATCTTTTTTCGACACCAAATTAAAACCGTGACAGCACGGCAAAAAAAGTAAAGCCTGTCTTTTGACGAAACCTAATTACCCGTTGGCAATCCGACTCCTTCCGGCAAATTAACCCCTGGCATCATTTCGAAAGGGTTGATAAATTCAATCCCGGCGGGCGGGTCAAAAATGGTATCGGAGATAACAACTTCTTTGCAGGAATAGCTGATATCCGGTGTTTCCCAGGAAAATTCCTCAGGTTGCGAAACTTCTCCTTCTTCTGTCTTTTCCGGCTCAATGCAAATTTTTACTCCCTGAGATTCGTTTTCGGTCCAGGTATAGTTGCAGTTGTCGGCAAAAATGGAATGAACCTTTTTACCTTCAGCGACGACCTCGGTATAAACCCGATCGTTTTTAAGTCTGGAAAGGCCGTAATTGTTTTCGTCTTTTTTCCAGGTGCATTCCATTGACCGGCCCACACTTAAAGCCTCCTTCAAACTGCCAACGATACTTTCTTCTTGCTCCTCTTGCCGGCTTGCCGTTTCTTCTTCAATTTCTTCGCTTAAAGACTCCGGCTGGACAGTTGAATTTTTAGAAGAAAAAATAAAAGCGGCGCCGATTATGGCGATGACAAGGATTGTTATCACGATAAACGGAAGAAATTTTTTCATTTGTTTTCACCCCCTTTTCTTAAAATTAATTATATTCTTTTTGCCCACGAAAAGGAAGTATCGTTGTCCACCTTATACAGAAAACCAGGCTGTCTTAAAAGGACCCCTTTGAGGTCAGGCCTGCCTGTTGGCAGGCAGGTTTACGTATTTAATCATTTGGGAATCCCGATCCTGGATCGTTTTCAGATTTTCGATCCAGGATCGAATCAAGTCTCGATCTTCGGCTATCTAATAATTTACCATTTAAAATTTATGATTTGGAATTTTTAACCTTGAACTATTTCGTCATTCTGACCCGCCCAAAGCTACGCAGTTGCTGGTGGGGAAGAATCTCCTAATCGTTGGCAACTTTCTTTACACGAGGGCCGCGCCCGCCAGACGCTGAAGCCGTCAGGCGATGCGGGCGGGGATCCTTCGTCGTTGGAACTTCCTCAGGATGACGGAGAAACATATTTAATCATTCATCCCTTGGAAAAGAGAAGCCCTGGTGTTGGGCTGGGGAGAATTCAGATAGATTTCTTGTTATAATTAGCCAGAAATGAAAAAGATTAACGCCAGAGAACTTTGCCAAAAATACCGCCAGTTTTTTGAAAGCCAGGACCACAAATGGATCCCGTCTTCGCCTTTGATTCCTGAAGACGACCCTTCGGCCTTGTTTACTTCCGCCGGAATGCATCCTCTGGCGCCCTATCTTTTGGGCGAGGTTCATCCTTTGGGCAAAAGATTAGCCAATGTCCAGGAATGCCTGAGGACCGGTGATATCGAAGAGGTCGGCGATACCTATCATCACACCTGGTTTGAGATGTTGGGCCATTGGTCTTTGGGGGATTATTTTAAAGAAGAGGCGATCAGAATGAGTTATTTGCTTTTAACCGAAAAACTAAAATTGGATAAAAACAGATTGGCTTTTACCGTTTTTTCAGGCAATAAAAATGCCGACAGGGATAATGAGGCGGCCTCGGGTTGGCTTAAATTGGGAGTGGCTGAAGAAAGAATCGCTTTTTTGGAAAAAGACAATTGGTGGGAACTCCCCGGAAACAGCGGCCCCTGCGGCCCGTGCACGGAAATGTTTTACTGGTGGCCGAAGGATCAAAAACCGCCGCAAAAATTTAACCCGGCCGATTCCTGCTGGCTGGAAATAGGCAATGACGTCTTAATGCAATATCAGAAAACGGGCCCTGGCAGTTATCAGGCGGCGAAACAAAAAAATATTGATAACGGTACCGGAGTGGAAAGAACCTTGGCAGCAATTAACGGTTTTGACGATAATTATAAAACCAGCATCTTTTGGCCTATTATTGAAAGAATCCAGGAACTGTCCGGGAAAAAGTACGGAGTGGATAAACAAATTACCCGGGCGATCAGAATTGTCGCCGATCATATCCGTTCGGCGGTTTTTGTCATTGCCGACGGGGTAGTCCCCTCAAACAAAGAGCAGGGTTATGTAGTTCGCTGTTTGCTAAGAAGGGCAATCAGGCAAGGCAATTTATTTGGAATCAAACAGGAGTTTATCCAAGAGGCAGCTTTGGCGGTTTTGAACAACCAACAGAATTATGCCGGTGAATATCCCGAGCTGGGTGTTAATAAAGAAAAAATTTTGTCTGCTGTCAGCGAAGAAGAGATTAAATTTGAGAGAACGATAAACAGGGGATTGAGGGAAATAGAAAAAATAATCGAAAAAATGAAGCCTGGTCAGGTCGTCAGCGGCGAGCAGGCCTTTTTTGTTTATGAAAGTTTCGGTTTCCCTTTGGAGATGATTGTTGATGAGGTTAAAGAAAAGGGCTTTTCTGTTGACCAAAAAGGTTTCAAAACCGCCCAAGAGGAACACCGTAGAAAATCGCAAACAGCGGCCAAGGGTAGGTTTAAGGGTGGGCTTTCGGGGTATTCTACTAAAATGATTTGTTATCATACCGCCACCCATCTTTTGCAGGCGGCACTGAAAGAGATCTTGGGAAACCATGTTTCCCAAGTGGGTTCCAATGTTACTGAAAAAAGACTGCGTTTTGACTTTACCCACCCGAGGGAGTTGACCAAGGAGGAGATTAGTCAGGTTGAATGCTTAGTTAACGATAAAATAAAAAAAAACTTGCCGGTCAACGCGGTAGTAATGTCTTTAAACGAAGCCTTGGCTAAGGGCTCTGTTACCGTCCCGGGAAAAAGTTACCCGGAAGATGTAAAAGTTTATTGTGTCGGTTCTTTGCCCGAGAAGGTTCGGTCTTCGGCAGAAACCGCTTCTTTAGAAGTCTGTGGCGGGCCTCATGCAAAGTCCACCGGTGAGCTTGGCAGGTTTGAAATTATCAAGGAGCAGTCTTCCGGCTCTGGAAAAAGACGAATTTATGGTATCCTAAAATAAGGATGAGTCAGTCTCAAAGTCGGTGGTTAATCCTGATAGAGGAAAAAGAGGTTATTACCTGCCTAGTGACAGAGGACGGCAGCTTTTTTATCAGTAAAAAACGCGACTGGAACGGGAGCGAAAAAGATGATCTTTTAGCCGCTTTGGATGCCAGCCTGGGAGAGTGTCTTTCTGATTCCGGTTTGGGTGAGGGGCCCAAGGAAGCGGTTTTTGTCCTTTCTCCTTTTTGGATTGACGACAAGGGTGTGGTTTTAGGGACCAGAAAACAGATTTTAAAAGAGGTTTGTCAATCTCTCTCGGTTTCTCCTTTAGGTTTTCTGATTGGTGAGGAAGTTTTGGCCCAACGTTTTAGTAGCTTTGTGTCGGTGTATTTTAGCCAGAATCATTTCCGGGTTAGTTTGGTCGAATCCGGTGAAATAGTCAGCAAAGAGGAAGTCGAAGGCGGTTTGGGTATGGAGTTTAATGATTTGGTTTTAGTTTTAAAAAGAGTTAGGGGTGAAGGGGTTTTACCGGAAAAGTTAATTTTCTGGGGGCTGATAGACCAAGAGGCCAAAAAAAGGTTAGTTGGTTACCGCTGGAACGGAGAAGGTCTTTTTGAGAGTGATCCCTCAGTAGAGGTGGTTTCCTGGGGAAGTTTATTTAACTATTTTGTTGAAGTTGTCTCTGGTCAAGGGGCGGCTTTGGAAGAGGTTGAAAAAATTACCTCGGAAGAAAAAGGCGATATTGAAAAAAAGGATAAAGATAATTCGGACGGCGCGGAAGAGCCTGATTCTGAACTTGACTTTGGTTTTGTAACCGAGGACGTTGCCAAAATACCGACAAAAAAAGAAAGTTCTGTTCTAAAAGAATCGGAAGAGGAAGAGCAACCCTCTTTACCTGTTTTAGCGATGACCGAAAAAGAACCCGAAACGAGTTCTGGAGAAAAGGTTACCGTATCGGTTGTTGGAGATCAAGCTTTTCCGGCTGCATCCGAGGCTATCGCCAAACCGAGGCCGAAAGGGAAAAAACGCCCCTCATTTAAATTTCCTAAACCGGCCTTATCATATGGAAAAATACTTTGGCTTTTTCTGATACCGATAATTTTACTCGCCGGAGCTACGGCTGCTTGGTATTTTTCAAGTGTTAAAGTGGAAATTTTCGTTACCCCTGAGAAAATCAGCAAAGAGATTGAGATGAAGATGGACCCTTCGGCGACAGAGCTGGATAGTGTCGGCGGCGTTGTTCCTGTGGAAAATGTCGAGATAACCCTTGAGGGGGAAAAATCGGCTTCAACTACTGGGCAGAAGTTGATTGGCGAAAAAACGATTGGCAAAGTGACGATTTACAATCGTACTGCCGAGACTAAATCGTTCTTGGCAGGCACGTTTTTATCCGGACCTGGGGGGTTAAAATTTGTTTTGGACGATGATGTTCAGATTGCTTCCAAAACGGCCGATTTAGTTAGTGGAGTGGATCGTTGGGGGGAAACGATAACGGCGATAACGGCGAATGATATTGGAGCTGAATATAATTTAGCGGCCCAAAGTCTTTTTTCGGTGGCGGACTTTTCGGAAGATAAGTTTTTGGCCAAGAATTCCGAAGCGTTATCGGAAGGAACCAGCCGGCAGGTTAAGGCGGTTTCCAAAAACGACAGGGATAACTTGAAAGAGGTTTTAACCAAAGAACTTAGTGCCGAAGCCAAAAAAGAATTGGAAAAAGAAGGTTCCGGAGGAAAGATTTTAGAACAAAGCTTGAGGAGTGAAGTAATCGGTGAGGTCTACAGCGCAGAAGTGGCTGAAGAGAAGGAAAATTTCCGTTTGACGTTGGAACTAAAGTTTTTGGTTTCAAGACTTTCCGAGAACAACCTACTTCTTTTGGGAAAAAAGGTTTTGGAAAAAGAAGTTCCCGAAGGAATGGTCTTAGACCAGGATTCGATTGATGCCGAGTCAAGAATCGATAGTGTTGGAGAGAAGGGCGTAGTTATCGGCCAACTTTCAGTAACGGGCAAGGCGTATCCGTTGATAGACAAAGAAGAACTTTCCCTTAAGCTTAAGCTAAAAAATAAAAGTGAAGCTCAGAAAATAATTCGTTCTTATTCCCGTGTTTATCGTGATCAGATCGTTTTTCAACCGTCATTTTTTAGGTTTATCAACTTTTTACCGCCCAAGGCCGAAAATATTATTATAGAAATAAAGGAAAAGTAAAAGCCTATGGACTTATGGGAAACCCTGAACCGCCCCGACGTAACGTCGGGGCGGTTCAGGGGTAGAAGTTGACAGAAACCGGCTTGAGTGAAAAGCGGCCGATCGGGCAGTTTTTAAATATCAGTTGCAGAGAGTCTCTAAAAACTGTTAATATGAGAAGTTAGCTAGTTTAGGCTCCGGTAAATTAATTGGTTTTTTTTGTTTTTAATATGGCCCTTTACGGCTATCTGAAAAAAAACCCGAAGAAAATCACCTTAAGGCTTTTTTCCAAAAAGCAGATCTCTTTTTTGTTTTCTGTTTTGGGTATGATTTTAATCGGCAATGCAGTGATACCGATAGTCAGTTATCAATTCCGTTACGCCCCTAGGTTTGGAAGAATAATTAGCCCTCTTGTTTATCCGAAAAACGGTGAACCGCTCTCCTCGATCGCTGCTTTGGCTAAAGAGGAAGAAAGAGATTACACCCTGATTTCTTCCTGGTTTGACAATTCGGTTAACCGTCTTAATACCGATCGGAACAAGACGGCTTTTTATAGTATTTCGATTCCTAAATTGGGGATAATTAGGGCAAAGGTTGAGATAGGGGGAGAAGATTTAAAGCAAATATTAGTTCACTACAACGATACCGCCTTTCCGGGCAAACTGGGAAATGCAGTTATTTTTGGACACTCGGTTTTACCTCAATTTTTTAACCCGGAAAACTACCTGACGATTTTTTCCACCCTTTATCGACTAAGAGAGGGTGACGAGATTTTAGTTGATTTTGACGGGGTCAGTTATCGCTATCTTGTCGAGGATTTGTTTGAGGTTTCTCCGAAGGACCTTTCTGTTTTGGAGCAGCGCTATTCCGAGCGCAGACTGTCCCTGATTACTTGCAGCCCTCCGGGGACATATTTAAGACGTTTAGTAGTAAGAGCCAAACTGGTTGATTAAAGACATGGTTTTTTTGGGTTTAGACTATGGTAGATGCAGGGTTGGATTGGCAATCGCCGTGAATTCGATTGTTGAAACCAGGGGTTGGTTAGACCGGAACAACAAGGGAGATTGGCAATTGCTAAAACAAATAGAAGAAATTTGTCGGGAAGAAGCAGTTTCGACAATAGTGATCGGAATCAGTGAAGGATCAATAGCTTCAGAAACTAAGAGATTTGTCAAAAAGCTATACGAAGTGGTAAAATTACCGGTAGTTTTTACCGATGAAACGTTGACAAGTTGGGAGGCGGAAAGAAAGGTGGGTTGGAAGAATAAAGGGCGGGTTGATACTGTTGCCGCCGCTTTGATTTTGGAGAGATTTTTGGAAAGCCAAAATTAACACCCGGAAAGTTTAGGCCCTGTTCTTTTTGAGATTAAAGAGGAAGAAAGACAATTTTAAAAGTTTATTATTTTAAATAGGAGAGTTATGTTTAAAAATATCATTGCTCCGATTCAGGCTTGGCTTTTATCCCAAGGTCGTTGTGTTGGCTGCGGCATGCCTTTGAACAAGGGAGAGACTAAAGATAGGGATAATGGAACTGTCCGGACGACTTGCAAATGTGGCAGGATTTTTGTTTATAACCCCAAAACTAAAAAATACCGGAGGGCTCTTTTCGAGGAAATTTGAACTTTTCCGGTTGCTACCTTTTCTTTAATGAAAAAGCCTCTTTTATTGATTTTTTTTTCGGTTTTAATACTTTCATTGGTATTGGCTTGGTTTTCTTTTTTGGTGTCACCTGTTGGTGGTGATGAAAGAATTTTTGTAATCAATAGCAGCGAGTCTTTGATCTCAATCGCGGCTAGGCTGGAGAAAGAATCAATAATTAGAAATAAGTGGGCCTTTCTCCTTTTTTTGAAAACTAAGGGGGAGGAAAACAGTATTCAAGCCGGTCGGTTTGATTTATCTTCCGGTGACTCAGTCGCACAGACGATAAAGAAACTCCGGAAAGGCCGTTCGGATTTGTGGGTGACTTTTCTGGAGGGTTGGCGCAGAGAAGAGATAGCCCTGAAATTGGAACAGGAACTTGGCCTTCCTGCAGAAGAATTTCTTTCCTTGCTTGGGGCAAAGGAAGGTTATTTGTTTCCTGACACCTATTCTTTTCCTGCTGATATTTCGGCGACAAAGGCACTTTTTTTGATAACTGATAATTTTGAGCGAAAGTGGCAGTTGCTTTCCAATGCTGCCTCAGAAAAAAAATTGAGTCGGGAACAGGTTCTGATTTTCGCCTCTTTAGTGGAAAGGGAGGCCAGAAATGACCAGGACCGGTCAGTGGTTGCCGGGGTTTTAATTAAAAGATGGCAAGCCGGCTGGCCGCTTCAGGTAGATGCTTCGGTGCAGTATGCCAAGGCAAGCATTGCCCCGCTGTTGACAAATGACTACGACTGGTGGCCTGTAATTTCCAAACAGGATTTAGAGATAAACTCACCGTTTAATACTTATAAAGAAGTTTCCTTGCCGCCTTCCTCAATTTGTAATCCGTCTTTTTCTTCTCTTAGCTCGGTAGTTAACTACCCCCAGACTAACTTCTGGTTCTATCTTTCCGATCCATCGGGCAAAATGTATTTTGCCGAAACACTCGAACAACATAACAATAATATTAAAAAGTACTTATAAATGGAGCTGATTGACGCTTCTGGGCTTTGTGGTATAATCAAATACCTTGGTTAGAAGAAGCGGATTTAAAAGTCCGGCTCTTTTTTTTGCCGTTTAAAAAACGGCGGTATTTTTGATGGCCAAAAATAAAAGGATCTATTGGGGTAAAAGTTTGCTAACTCCTTCTCCGGTTGATTTGCTTTCGGTGCAAAAGGAATCGTGGCAATGGTTTTTAGAGGAGGGATTGGAAAAGACAATCCGCTCTGTTTCGCCGATAGTAGATTACACCGGCGATAACTGGCATCTGGATTTGGGTAAAATCGTTATCGAGGAAGCGGTAATTACTCCTCGTGAAGCCCAGCGAAAAGGTCTCTCCTATGCAGCTCCGGTAAAAATTGAAGCAGCTTTGACTAACAAAAGAACCGGGGAAAAGGTGACAGAGGATGTTTTTCTTCTTAATTTGCCCCTGATGACTGAGGAAGGGACTTTCATCATCAGCGGTATTGAACGTGGCATAATCAATCAATTAATCCGTTCCCCCGGGGCCTACTTTACGGGAGAAGAAGATCCTGCTACCGGTAAGACTCTTTACCGCGCCGAGATCAGGCCGGTAAGAGGTTCTTGGCTGGAGTTTTTTACCAGCAGGAGGGGCGTTCTTTACGCTCGGGTTGACCGCCGCCGTAAATTTCCCGCTACGATTATTCTTCGGGCAGTAGGGGTTGAAAAAAACGACCTGTTGATTAAAACCTTTTCCGGTTTTATCAAGCCAACAATCGAGATGGACTCTTCGCGAAGCAGGGAAGAGGCAATCCTTGAATTTTACCGTAAAATGAGGCCGGGAGAACCAGCTGTTTTTGACACAGCGGAAAACTTTTTCCGGGAAAGATTTTTTAGCTTAAAAACTTATGAACTGGGACAGGTTGGCCGCTACAAAATGAATAAGCGGTTAGGAGTTTCCTTTCCTGATGATGACGAAGACAACTGGGTTCTCAGGAAAGAAGATTTGATTTCGGCGATCAAATATCTAATTGCCCTTCAAAGGGGAGAAGAAACCAAGGTAGACGATATTGACCATCTTGGCAACAGGAGGTTGAGACGAATTGGTGAAATCCTGACACAAATTGCCTTGAGACAAGCGACTGCCCGTTTTGAGAGAATGGTTAAGGAACGAATGAGCTTGGTCAGCCCTAAAGAAAAAGCTTCTCCGGCCCAGATGATTAATTCTCAGTCTTTTGCCAACTCAATTAACTCTTTTTTTAGAACCAACCAGCTCTCGGCTATTCTGGATCAGACTAATCCCTTGTCGGAGCTGGACCTTTTAAGAAGGGTTACTGTTATTGGCCCCGGTGGTTTGACCAGAGAGAGGGCTTCTTTTTCGATCAGAGATATTCATGGTTCCCAATATGGGCGTGTTTGCCCGGTCCGGTCCCCGGAGGGAATTAATATCGGCCTGGTTACTTATTTGGCTTTGTTTGCTAGGGTTAATCAGTATGGCTTTCTTGAAGCTCCTTATCGGGTGGTAAAGAAAGTAAAGATCGGCAAAAGGACCAGGATGAAAGTTACGGATGAAGTTGTCTATCTTTCTGCCGATGATGAGGAAGACCGTTATATCACCCATCTGGGGATAAAGATAAATAGTCAAGGTTATCTCGAGGAAAAGTGGGTTCCGGTAAGGTATGGGGGCGACTTTTTCGAAGCTTCGGCAAGTAAAGTGGAGCTAATTGATTATGTTTCCCAGGAAGTCGTAGGCACTTCCGCTTCCCTGATCCCTTTCATTGCCCATGATGAGCCCCAGAGAGCCCTAATGGGTTCGCACATGCAGTGCCAGGCGGTTCCCTTGGTTAATCCTCAATCACCAATTGTGGGGACCGGGATGGAATCGGTGATCGCGGAATCAATGGGCAGGGTTATTCGGGCAGAGGAGTCGGGTAAAGTAATTTGTGTCGACAGCAAAAGAATAGTGATTCAGCCAAAGGATAAAAATAAAAAGAAAAAAATCTACCACTTGACCAAATTTAAAAGAACCAGTCCTTATGGTACTTGTTACAATCAGAAACCGATGGTTAGTGTTGGCGACTCTGTTGGAAAAGGAACACTTTTAGCCGATGGTCCGGCTACCGAGAACGGGGAGTTAGCTTTAGGTAGAAACCTGACCATTGCTTATTGCCAGTTTGAAGGCTTAGTTTATGAAGACGCGATTGTTATTTCAGATAAGCTAATAGAAGACGATGTTTTTACTTCTATTACCATTAATGAGTATGAGGCTCAGATAGTTGATACCAAATTAGGTCCGGAAGAAATTACCAGAGATATTCCTAACGTTGCCGAGCCGGATTTGTCTAAGCTGACTCAAGAAGGAATTGTTATGATTGGTGCCAAAGTGGGCCCAAATGATATCTTGGTTGGTAAAGTTGAACCTAAGGGTGAGAAAGAGCTTAGTGCCGAGGAAAGATTGTTGAGAGCTATTTTTGGTGATAAAGCCAGAGAGGTAAAGGATACTAGTCTTAAGGTTCCTCATGGTGAAGGAGGAATTGTGATTGACATTAACATTTTAGATCGGGAAAAAGGCGATGAGTTGGATCCTGGAGTTAATAAGGTAGTAAAAGTTACTGTCGCTCAGTTGCGCCGGATCAAAGAGGGAGATAAGTTAGCCGGGAGACATGGCAATAAAGGAGTTGTTTCCAGAATTGTTCCCCAGGAAGATATGCCTTATTTGGAAGATGGCACTCCGGTAGATATTATTATTTCACCCCTCTCGGTTATTGCCAGAATGAACCTGGGTCAGATTTTGGAGATGCATCTTGGCTGGGCAGGTGAAAAATTGGGTCAAAAATATGCTTTGCCGGTTTTTGAGAGAGTTCCGGAAGAATTCTTTCAAGAACTTCTCCAAAAAGCGGGTTTGCCCGTTAGCGGTAAAAAGAGACTTTTTAACGGTCGGACCGGCCAACCTTACGACCAGGAGGTGGCAATTGGCTGTGCCTATATTATGAAATTGACTCATATGGTAGACGATAAAGTTCACGCCCGTTCTACCGGACCCTACTCGTTAGTAACTCAGCAGCCTCTTGGCGGTAAAGCGAGAATGGGAGGACAAAGGTTGGGAGAAATGGAAGTTTGGGCCTTGGAGGCC
>Ga0180009_10005867_pt1 | contig 13041 bp, 9 predicted proteins | sample OS_PC_MetaG_FD_123537 | JGI IMG/M metagenome (GOLD analysis project Ga0180009, IMG submission 123537) | Groundwater microbial communities from the Aspo Hard Rock Laboratory (HRL) deep subsurface site, Sweden - OS_PC_MetaG | ecosystem: Environmental > Aquatic > Deep subsurface > Groundwater... | reverse complement strand
GGCGCGACCGGTGGGTCGGGCGGTGGAACCGGCGCAACGGGCGGGACAGGTGCAACGGGCGGGACAGGTGCAACGGGCGGGACAGGCGCGACCGGCGGGACAGGCGCGACCGGCGGGACAGGTGCAACCGGCGGGACAGGTGCGACCGGCGGAACGGGCGCGACCGGCGGAACGGGCGCGACCGGCGGAACGGGCGCGACCGGCGGAACGGGTGCAACCGGCGGGACAGGTGGCGGCGGACCGGTGGATTGCGCCGCTCCCTGTGCCAACAGTTGCGCTGGCGACACGTGGACCGCTGCCTGCCAGTCCTGCCAAGAGAACGTCTGCGGGGCGATTCTCGACAAGGCGCTCGCCGCACCCGGCTACGGCGACTTCGATGCATGCCTGGAAAACTGCGGCGACGAAAACCAATGTTGGAACGATTGCTGCCAAAGCAACCTCCAGGCTTGCTCCGCGGTCAACATCTACTGGGACTGCGTTTGCGGCTACGACAATGCTTCGTGTACCGCACAGTGCAGCGAAGCGTGCACCGGCGGCAGCCTGGATCAGGATTGCCAAACGTGCCTCGGCTCCTCCCCCTGCACCACGGAGTTGTACGACTACCAATGGGCTTCGGACGCCCAAGCGTTCTCCACCTGCCGGTACAACTGCACCACAGCCGCCTGCTTCCAAGACTGCTGCAATCAGTATCCGAACGCGTGCTTGGAGAGGACCGAAGCGGTCGACTGCCTCTGCCAGTGACGGTAGCCCGCCCGTCCCCGGGCGGTCCGGTCCCGCCCGCTCCGGCAACTCAACGCTTTGAAAAACGACCACGCATGTAGGCGATGAGCCTACGTAGCTCCTCGTCGTCCAACCACGTGCCGCAGCCTTCAGGACACACGTCAACCAGAACGTAGGAGTGACTGCCGCGCTCCTCGGAGATCAGCTCGCCACCACAGCGGGGACAGACAACCGGTTCGCGGTGCTTCTGCTTCCCCATTTCGTAGGCGAGCACCGCCCGCGGCTCCGACTCCACGTTCTCGTCCGCGGGGGTTCGCTCGGCCCAGCGAAGAATGGTCTTGAGCCGGTCCTCTTCGAGCCACACGCCGTGGCAGGCTGCACAGCGTTCCATCTTCTGCCCGGATGCGTGCTCAACCGTATCGAGAGGCGTGCTGTCGAGTGGGCAACGTGTCGCGGCGGAACGAGGGTCTCGGTACGGGTTCTCGATCATGGCGGCATGGTAGCCCGTCGCATCCCACGATCGAAGTCGCGTTTGACGGTACTGGATCTTCGTCGACGCCAAAAAAGTTGAGCGTTCGGTGCGACAACCCCCGCGTCATCCCATCTCCCCGGTGGAACCACACACTCCTTCAAGGACGTTGCGATGATGAATCAACTTTACGTATGGGATCGCTTGGGCAAGTTGGGCACGGCGCCGCGCATGGGCGCGATCTTCCTGGTCGCGCTGGCGCTGGCTGCGTGTAGCTCGGATGCGGGAGACGGTGAGGGCGACGGCACCGCGGGAAGCGCTGGAGCCGCGGGTGGAAGCGCTGGCGGGTCGAGCACGGGCGGGTCGAGCACGGGCGGGGCCAGCACGGGTGGGTCCAGCACGGGGGGTGGCACCTCGTGCACCTCGTGCGACGACGGCTGCCCGAACATCCCCTGTGCATGCCAGGATGGCAGCATTGTCAACACGACCTTCTGCGACAACGGATGCTGTGCCCCCGCGGAGGTTGCCTGTCCGGACTCGTGTGCAGACTACGGCGGATGGGTCAGCGGTGGTACAGGCGGGGGAGGATCAGGCGGCGGAGAGACCGGCGGCTCGGGCGGCGGCACCTCGGGCAATGATGTCGGCGGAGAGTGTCAGGGCGACGACGATTGCATCACGAAGATCTGCTTGTTCAAGAGTGGCGCGTCGTTCGGTTACTGCTCGATCATGTGCGAGAGCTTCGCGGACTGCCCAAGTTTCTGGGACTGCACGGAAGTCGGAAACGCCTCGGGGACGTATTGCGTGCAGGACTGACGCCTACGCCTCGTCTTGCGCGGCCCGTGCTTCTTCCAACGATTCATCGACCAGCGCGCGGAGGTCGTCGAGCTTCGGATCCTTCTTCTTCGCGGGCTTGTCCGGGGTCGACTTGCGATCCTTCATCTCCGCTTCGAACTGGCTGAACCCGTCCTCGTCGAAGACTTCCAGAGATCGCTTCTTCTTGCCGCCGATGCCCAGCACCCGCGCAAGCCAGGGCTTGGCCTCCTGCACCTCGAGATGCTCGTCCTTCGCAAGCTCTTCGGGATTGCGCTTCAATCGGCGAATGATCTTCGCGTTGGAATCGACCCACATCTTGGCCTCACCCCAGGCAGCGCGTTGGGTGGGATCCATCGCGCTGACGAACTGACGCCCCGCATGCTCCTGCTGAGCAACGAACATCGAGAGGGCCACGGCGACCTCGGTGACCTGAAGCGCGGTGGCATGGTCGACATGCACGCCGCCGCATCCTTTCGAAAACATGTACGACGCATTCGCAAGCAGCACCCCGAACCCGAGGGAAATGGCGCCGAGCTCACATGTCGCCCGCCATTCGTCCGCGGGCCACTCGTCCATTCCCCCGGTCTCCTCGAGGTGAACCCGCGCCAGCGCCGTGGCGAGATAGGCAGTCATCGTTACCGGCGTGCGTGCCTGACTCAACAAGACATCCACACGATACGCGTCCGGCAGACGGACAATGGGGGGCACCGGCGGTGGCCCGCTCGACCCGGCATGCGTCCCGCAGCTTCCCCCCGAACAACCACCGCCCCCCGCGGGTTCGGCACCGCCATCGTCGACGAACCGCAGCTCGACATCGAAGTCGGTCAGTCCGCTGTGCTCCTGCAATCGCCAGAATAGCAAGTTGACGCTGCCAGCGTCCCCATCGAAGTCGTCCGGGAAGAACTCTCCGTTGGGCAACACGATGGGGCGCTTGACGTTGGGGTCTTGTTCGCGAGCGATCAAATTGGCGTAGCGGCGCACAAGCCAGCGGGCCGCTTCGTTTCCAGGCATCTCCATAGGCGCATTCTGGCACTGCGGCGCGAGAGCGCAATGGCTCGCGTGGACGAACTAACCCCACTTGATGCGCGCGTTCAACGTGTAGCCCTGCGGGTGACGTTCGATAACCTCGCGCAATCCCAACGACCGCAGCGTCGCGAGCGCCACATACAGGCGATTCAGAGCCGAGCTGCGCGCCATCTTCTCGCCCGGCCAGCCGATCACAAGAAGCTCGTCGACCGTCAGGTGCCCCTCGCCAGCGATCGTTTTTTCCACGAGTCCGAGGAGAATCGCCCGCGACGTGCTCCTTCGTGACATGTCCACACGGAGCCCACCGAGCTCGAACCAAGCCCCACCTTCGCCCACGACGAGCAACCGAGACGGCGCATGGCTCGAAGCAGCATCCTGCGGCCGACTCGTGGAAAGCTCGTCGTCGTACCGTGACAACGCACGCTCGAGCAGCCTCAGGGCGATCCTCAGGTCATCGGATTGCTCGACATATCGAGTCGTGCCGACGCAAGCGCACGACGCCCGCTGGACCCGCGCACGCGCCGCGTTCAATCGCTCGGCGGCAGCACCGGGATCGCCGGATCGGGACGAAAACCGAGCCAGGGCCACGTCAACGTGCCCGGCGTACACTTCGACGATCGTCCCGAACAATGGGGAATTGGCCAGAACACGCTGCGCCTTGGCGACGAGGGGGGCGGCGCTTTCCGGGTCACCCATGGCGGCACGGACCGCACCTTCCGCCGCGAGGAACACGCCCTCGGGGACGTCATCTCCCGTCTCCCCCGCCTCGGCCACCGCGGCAGCGAGGCACTCGAGCGCTTCGCCCAATCGATCGTGGTCGAAGTTGAGAATACCGAGATGACCCATGACGAGGATCGTCGACCGGCGGAAGCCGACGCTGCGCGCCAATACTCCGCAACGCTCGAGATGCTCGCGCGAAGCGTCGTAGTCACCTGCGTCAAGGAAGTGGGAGCCCAGTCCGGCTTCGGCCCGTATCTGACCACGCACGAGCCCCCAGGCGCGAGCGAGAGCCAGTCCTCGTTCGAAGTGGTCGAGCGCCGCGTCTGCCTTTCCGAGGGAATGGGCGCAGCCACCTTGCTGACACAGCGCATGCTGCTCGCCAGGCACATCACCCACGCGCCGGCACAGGACTTCGGCCTGCCGTAGCGCCGCCCAAGCCTCGCTCGCTTTGCCCTGCCGAAGCAAAGCAGCGCCGAGGGCCAGGTAGACGGAGGCAACGAGACGATCATCGCCCAGCGTTTGGGCGGAAGCGAGGATCGCCTGGCAATCCTGTTCAGCGCGCGCAGGTTGCCCGGTGTAGGTCCGCTTGGTCGCCTGCAGGAGCCGCGACCGCAGCACCAGCCCAGGCTCCACACCGTCGGCCGAGCGGTCGAGCAGTTGATCGAGCACTTGCGCCTGCATGGGCGGCAGCCCGTCTTCGCCGGCGATCGCGCCGAGCAAAACGGCGGTGCGAAGGCAGATGGACAACGTCGCGGGGTCTTCACTTGCAGAGCATCGTTCGAGAATGCTCTCGAGGTTCTCGCGGTCCAGCGCAAGGCGGGTCATCGTGCTCGCGAACTGATCCACAGGGCAGTCATGGAGCATCCGTTCCCCGCGCTCGACGAAGTGTCGCGCATGGAATTCGTTCGCCGACGCTTGCAGTCCACGTTCCACGAGCTTGGCGCGCCCGTAGCTCCGGATGACCTCGTACATCTTGAATCGGGCTGCTCCGCCGGGAGAAGACGTGTCCACTTCATGGAGCAAGGACTTGTCGCGAAGCGCTTGAACGAGGTCGAGCACGTCTGGTTCGACCGTGCCGCAGGTGTCACCGAGCACGCGCTGGGCGTCCTCGAAGCAGAACCCCCCGCAAAATATCGACAGAACGGCCATCGCGTCCTGCTCGGCTTGCTCCAGGAGGTTCCACGACCACGACAACGCTTCAGCCATCGTCGACCGTCTGGCACCGGTACGCCGCGGTCCGTGCGAGATCACCTCGATATGCGCTTCCAGCTGCTGGAGCAGCGCGGCGGGCGACAGCACCCGCGCACGGGCCGCCGCCAACTCCACGGCGAGGGGAATGCCGTCCAGCCGGCGGACGATCCGTTCGACAATGCGCCGATCGGCGTCCGTGCTTGCGTACTCGGGACGTAGCAGGCGTGCGCGATCGAGAAAAAGGTCGACGGCTTGCGGCAGGGGACCGAGCTCGTGAACGCACTCGCCTTCGATGCGCAGCAGCTCGCGAGAGGTCACCAAGATCTGGCAGGTTGGCGCGGCATCGAGCCAACGCGACACCACGTGCGCGACCTCCGGCAGAAGATGTTCGACATTGTCGAGTACGAGCAGCGGTGACGGGTGACCGGCCAATGCTCGACCGACAAGCTCCACAATCTCACTAACTTCCGCAGCCGATCCGACGTTGAGGCCGAGATTTCGGGCGGACGCGACGACCATCGCCGACGCGTCGGTCGCCGACGAGCAATCACAGAACCAGACGCCGTCCGGCTCCCACCCGCCTTCTTCGGTCGTCATCACGCGGCGGGCCAGCCTCGTCTTGCCGATCCCGGCGGACCCGGTGATTGTCACGATCCGTCGTCCGGACGCGAGCAAGGCCACGACCTGCTCGAGCTCGCGCTCCCGACCGAAGAACGTAGTGCGCTCGCCAACCATCTAGAGACGAGTTCTACCGCGAGCCAGCAGCCCATGGGTAGGGCATGTATCTAGCGCTTCGGCCCGCGAACCTTGCCTTGACCCGCTGCGCCCTTCGAGGAAAGGGCTGCGCCGCGCGACCGGCTCCCCATCTCCGCGAGCACGGCTTCGTTCGCCCGCGCCCAGCGCGGATCGGCCTTGCTGTACACGAGGCTCGGATCGTCATCAGCCGACTCTTCGTGGGTGTCGGGCATCTTCGACAAGCGATCGTGCAGGGCTGCGAGTCGCTTGGAATCCCAACGTTTGAAGTTTCTGTACAGATCGGCTCTGAGGGGAGGCTCTTTTTGCATGGCGGCGGCGCAGTCTACATGCAGCAGCCCGAATACCAACCCGAATCGCCGATTGGGGCCCCAATACGCTGCCGACAGACGATCCAAAAGCACTGCAAGGAACGTTGAAATTGTCGCAGGGGCCGCTGTTTCGGAGCTTTGACCGACCTTAATAAGGTCCAAATAGGTTGGGCAAGGCTCCTGTCCGTGGGATTCGATGATCGTGGATTCCCCCATGATTCGAAGCAAGGTTGCCTGGTGTGTCGCGCTCGTTTCCGTCGGGACCTTCGGCTGCGCCGCGGGCACCAGTGAGGACCGCGACTTCGCCGGGCCCGCAGACCAGGACGCCGGAGAAGAAGCCGCAGCCGTCGAAGACGCTGGCACCGTCGGCGAGGCAGGCGGAGACGCCTCGAACCCACTTCTCGACAGCAATCCCGGTTGTACGCCCAAGACCTGCGGCGAGCTTGGCGCTACCTGCGGCGCCGTCGATGATGGGTGCAACCACCTGCTCGACTGTGGCAGCTGCCCGGACGGAGAGGTCTGTGGCGCCGTCACCCCCAACGTCTGTGGCTCGACCTGCAAACCGCAATCCTGTGCGCAAATCGGCGCCACCTGCGGTCAGCAGGGGGACGGGTGCGGCGAGCTGATCGATTGTGGGGTGTGCTCGGCGCCCGCCACCTGCGGCGGGGCTGGCGTACATAACACCTGCGGCGTCCCCGGTGGCGTCGATGGCGGCGCCTGCGTGCCCGCTACCTGCGCAAACCTCGGCGTCAACTGCGGTGCAGTCGCCGACGGCTGCGGCGGAATCATCGACTGCGGCGCGTGCTCGGTGGCCGGCGAAGTGTGCGGCGCCAATGCCCCGAACATCTGCGGCGGGTCGACACAGACCTGCACCCCCAAGACCTGCGCTGCGCTCGGCGCGGACTGCGGCGCCGTGGGCGACGGATGCGGCGGGGTGATTCCGAGTTGCGGGACATGCACCACCCCAGGTGAGGTGTGCGGTGGTGGAGGTACACCCAACGTTTGTGGGAACTCCGCGGTATGCGTCGCCAAGACCTGCGCGAACCTCGGCGCCAACTGCGGCTACGCCGGCGATGGTTGCGGGGGTGTGGTCTTCTGCGGCTCCTGCGCCTCGAACGAAGTCTGCGGCCTCGACCTTCCCAGTGTCTGCTCACCGCTGGGTTCTTGCACACCCAAGACGTGCACGGACCTCGGCGCCACCTGCGGCCCGGTGCCCGACGGCTGTGGCGGCGTGATCCCGAGCTGCGGTACCTGTACGGCCCCTCAGACTTGCAGCGGTGACCCGGCCAACCCCTACCAATGCGGCTGCACCGGCCTCTGCAATCAACTGCCGACCTGCGCGGGCGGCACCACGACGACGCTGACGGGCGTGGTGACCGATCCTGCCGGCACCACTCCCTTGAGCCAGGTGCTCGTCTACGTTCCCAACAACCCGCAGGATCCCGCATTGCAGTCGTTTCCGAGCACGCTGACCTGCGATCAGTGCGGCGCGAACGCTGCCGGCAACCCGCTCGTGTCGACGTTCACCAACACGGATGGGTCCTTCAACCTCAGCGGGGTGCCGGTCGGCAACGACATCACCGTGGTCATCCAAGTCGGGCGTTGGCGACGGCTCTTCCAAGTCGACATCCCCAATGCTTGCCAGGCGAACGCGGCGACCGGCACGGGCCAAGGCGGCACCACGATCCAGGGGAGCGTGCTGTCCATGCCGCGGAACTCCAGCCAGGGCGACATCCCACTCACCGCCATCGTCACCGCGCTGGGGGACAACATCGAGTGCGTGTTCCTCAAGATGGGCATCGACGAAGCGGATTTCACCAACCCCAACGCCGGAGGGCGCATCCAGATCTACAACCACTCCGGCTACGGTCCCATGGACATCGCCCTCGGCGGCGCATTCATCAACTACAGCACACCCGACTCGTACGCCCTCATCAACCGCTTGCAGGACTATGACCAGGTCGTGGTCCCGTGCCCGGGCACCGCGTCGGTGACTGGCGACCCGCTGCTGTCCCAGTATTCGAAGCTCGTCGACTACGCGAACGCCGGCGGCAGAATCTTCACCACCCACTATTCGTACATCTACTTGCAGCGTGGAGGTGCCGCGAACCCCTTCTACGGCACCGCGGTCTGGTCATCGGATCACGCCAAGCTGCTCTCCGCCACCGCCACCATCGACACCGATCCAGCCATCAACCCCAAGGGGACCGACTTCGCGGCTTGGCTCGATCACATCGGCGCTCTGTCGACACCCACCCCCCCGACCATGACCGTTACCGAGGCGCGCCACGACGTAACGAGCGTTATCGCCCCGACCGAACGCTGGATGCAGTTCACGCCTGCCGGTCAGTCGCAGCCTGCACCACTGCATTTCACCTTCAACACGCCGGTGGGTGCCTCCGGCTCCAACCAATGCGGACGCGTCGTCTTCAGCGACTTCCATGTCGTTCAGAGCCCCAGCAGCGCCACCTTCTTCCCCAACGAATGCTCGACCGCGCCGATGACCGCCCAGGAGAAGGTGCTCGAGTACATGCTGTTCGACTTGGCTTCTTGTGTGCAACCCTACACGCCGGGTTGTACGCCGATCACCTGCTCCGATCAGGGCACCGAGTGCGGCCCAACAACCGACGGATGCGGCAACGTCATCGAGTGCGGCAGCTGCATCGCACCGGCAATGTGTGGCGGCGGCGGCCAGCCAGGCAAGTGCGGGTCCTCGTCGTGTACACCGCAAACCTGCGGCGATCTCGGCGTGCAGTGCGGCGCCACGGGCGACGGGTGCGGCAACATCCTGAACTGCGGCAGTTGCACTGCCCCGCAGGTTTGTGGTGGTTCAGGCACGCCCGGCGTGTGCGGGACGGCGACCTGCACGCCGCAGACTTGCCAACAGCTGGGCGTGCAGTGCGGCTCGACGGGCGACGGATGCGGGAACGTGCTCGATTGCGGTGGTTGCAGCGCGCCGAACACCTGCGGAGGAGGTGGTGTGCCGGGCGTGTGCGGCTCGGCGACCTGCACACCGGCGAGCTGCGCCGCGCAGGGAATCGAGTGTGGGTCCGCGGGCGACGGGTGCGGCAATGTTCTGTCCTGCGGCAGCTGCGCGACACCCGAGACGTGCGGTGGCGGAGGGACGCCCGGCGTTTGCGGGAGCGTGATCTGCACGCCGTCCGAATGTGGAACCCGCTGCGGTCAGCAGGGCGACGGATGCGGGGGCATCCTCGACTGTCCTGCCTGCGATGGCGGCGCGTGCATCCCCATCACCTGCGAATCATTTGGAGCAGCGTGCGGAAAGCTCGGCGACGGATGCGGCGGGGTCATCGATTGCGGGACTTGCCCCAGCGGTTCGTCCTGCGGCGGGGACGGCATCCCGTACCAATGCGGTGGGGCGCACTGATGGCGCAGCTCCTCCCTTCTCGACACAAGGACACGAGGTTCATCATGCTTGCTGCCACCCTCCGACGCTCCGCCTGGCTCTCTGCAGCCATGATTGCGCTCACCGCCTGCGCTGCGGGAAGTGCCGATGACCCGATCGGCGACTCCTTTGCCACAGACCCGGACGGCGGAGCTCCGGACGCCGAAGACCCCGGGCTCGACGCGGGTGCTGAGGCCCAATCCCAGGAGGACGGAGCAACGCCGCCGGAGGGCGGACCCGTGCTCGACGCAAACCCCAACGACAACGACGGCTCGTCAGCCGGTACTTGCGCGAACGGCACCAGCCTCATCTACGTTCTCGGCAAGAACCAAGGGTTGTACGGCTTCGATCCGGCAACGCGCGCCGTCAATCAGGTCGGGACGTTGAGCTGCCCTCAGAATGGAGGGACGGCCACCCCGTTCTCGATGGCCGTCGATCGGAACGCGGTCGCTTGGGTGCTGTACAACGACGGACACCTGTACAGGGTGGAGACCGGTACCGCGGCCTGCACGGCCACGAGCTTCGTGCCTGATCAAAACGGCTTCAAGAAGTTCGGCATGGGCTTCGTGTCGGATGCACCGGGCACCAATGAAGAGACGTTGTTCGCTGCCAATGAGTACGGGCTCGGAACGATCGACGTAAGCTCGCTGGTGCTCGAGCCAGTGGCGGGAACGTTTGGGTTCTCGGCAGCAGCGGAGCTCACGGGCACCGGCGACGCTCGGTTGTTCGGTCTTTTCTTCGGCTTTCCTCCGTACATCTCGGAGCTCGACAAGATCACCTCTCAACTGCTCGACGAGAAGCCCTTGGACACGATCGACATCGGCACGGGCTTCGCCTACGCCTTCTGGGGCGGTGACTTCTGGGTATTCACGGCACCGAACGGAACTTCGTCCCAGGTCGATCGCTTCGATCCCGTCGCTGGGATCGCGACGACCGAGCTATCCGACGTGGGATTCAAGATCGTTGGGGCAGGCGTATCCACGTGTGCCCCGGTCACCCGTCCGAAGTGAGTGAGCTCAAGCGCTCAGGCGTTTGAGAAACTTCCCGCGGCGGTAGGCCACCACGTAGCAAGTCGCGAACACCACGCTCGTGGCCACCAGGACCCACCACAACCGGGTCGGGTGGGCAGCCATGCCCGTGACCGCCCATAGACTCAGCGGCAATTGGAAGAGCACCACCACCAGGGTGTCGATGGTCAGGGTGAGGCGGGTCGCACCCGCTCCGGCGATGGCACTTCCCAACACGAGCCCCACGCCGAGCGCCAGGTAGGAGGGAGACACCACGAGCATGTACTGTACGGCGACGGATACCACTTTGGGATCCTCGTCGAAGAATCGAACGATGGTGGGTCCGAACAGACGGTACGCGATGGCGAGGGCGAGCATGAACACGAGGTTGTAGGCCGCAGCGTACCAACCGCTGCGCAACGCGCGCTGCGGTTGCTTGGCGCCTTGGTTCTGTCCGAGGAAGGTCTGCGCCGCACTGCCCCAACCCATGCCGATGAACAGGGCGAGCGTTTCGAGTCGGAAGACGATGCCCAGCGCGGTCGAAGCGCGTTGATCGGTCGCGGTGGTGAACGCACGGGCGACGAGCGAATGGGTCAGGAGCATCGCGGTGATGCGCACCACGAACTGCGCGCTCGCCGGCCACGCGATGTCGATGATCGCGCGTAGTGTTCGAGTATTTTGGGGCAGCTTGAGGTTGTCCCGAAAGAGATGGAACCGCTTCTCGATCAGGATGATCAAGGGGAGGAGAAACACCGTGCGGGCGGCGATGGTGGCCCAGGCGGCGCCCACCAGCTCCATGCGTGGGATGTGCAGCGCAGAAGCGATGGGCGGTCCCCAAGAGAATACGGGGGGCGCGTCGCCAGGCCCGTAACAAAGGAGCACCGACAGCACGAGATTGAGCGCGTTGGATCCGATGAGCAGCGCAACCGGTGTCTTGCTCGATCCGAGCGCACGCTGAATGCTCGTGAGTTGCAGCAGGAAGAAGATCGAGAAGCTCCCACCCACGATCACGCGCAGGTACTGGACGGCAAGGTCGGCGACCGCGCCCTTGGCCCCGACCACGTCGCGGATCACCGGTCCCGAGAACAACAGACCGCCCAGCCCGAACACGATCGACAAGGCGAAGACGAGCATCATCGACTGCCAAGCGACGCGTCGAACGCCTTCGCGGTCTCCGCGGCCCTGGTGTTGGGACAGCAGCGCCGCCGTGGCGATGGACACGCCATAGCTGATGATGCTTCCCAGCGCGGCGATCTGATCGCAGATACCGATGGCGCCGAGGGCAGGTCCGGAGATGTCAGGCCCCAACCGCGCGATCAGGTAGGCATCGACGAGGTTGAAGGTGACTTGCAGCCCCATCGCGAGGGCCAACGGCGTGCCGAATCGCGCCACCTCCCAGCCGAGCGGTCCCTCCAGAATCCGCCGCGTGCTGCCGTCCGCTCTACCCGCCGCCGCCGCCATTACTTTTTGCTCGCGCCTCCGCGCTCCGGCTTCTTGCTTCCGCTCGCGCGGAGAAAGCAGCCGTCCGCGATCCCCATCCCGCTTCGCAAGGATGCCGATCCTCGAACGAATCGATCCGTCACCGGATCGTTGTATCCGCTGGCATCCGGCAAGGCGTCGTCGTGCCCACGATAGAACCGCGTGATCCGACCCATCAACACCTCACGCACCCACTTGCCCACCAGCGAGGAGAGCGATACCAGCGGATCGCGCCCCTCGGCGTCGCGCATGAAGTGCACCTGCCCAAGCCCGGCGAGGCGGTAGATGCTGTCGGAGCGCTGCTCGTCGATCACCGTGACGAGATGGTCGGAGAGTAACGTGAACTTGTTGGCGTAACGCATCAGTCCGCCAACCTTCCCACACCGCGCGACAATCTCGGCGCCCGCTCGCTTGCGGGCCGCCACGATCAGCGCCTCCATGGATCGCAGATCCAGATCGAGCCGCCCCACCCCGACGGCACGCGCCTCATTCATGCGCTTCACGCACGTGATCGAGCTTCGTGTCCAGACGACGTCGATGCCTTGCGCGCGGAGGTGATTCAGATCCTCCCGAGCGCGTTCGAGCTTGGCCTCGTCGGCTTCGAAGCGTTCGCCGCGACTCGACCAGCACTGCGGCTTGGCAGCTTTGGGGCAGGGCGTCTGCAGGGCGCCCAGGCTGTCGAGGGAGAGACGTTCGACGAGCGACGCGGGGTCGTTGGCCCCGGGATCGCCACCCAGCACGCGGGCCCAGGCTTCACCGAGCGCGACGTGCCGATGGTCCACGAGCTTTTTGGAGTCGGCGAGACGTTCGTGCAGAAAGGCGCAGGGGTCCTGCGACAGTTGTTTTTCCGCGGCGACGCTGATGCGCGCCAACACGGCCGTGACGATCAGCGGACCCAGCTGAGGGCCGAGTCCATTTTCGTCGATACCGACGTACCAAGGCATGGGATCGACAAGCGTAGTGCTGGCCCCCCGATTGACGCCACGAACTTTTCCCGGTCTGGACGAACCGGGTACAAGGAGCGCAATGGGGAATCTCCGAGACCAACTCCGTTCGCGTCGCCGCATTCTGGCCGGCATTTTTTCCGCGGGTCTGCTCTTGGCAGCCACTGGTTGCATGGGCCAATCCAAGGTGGGAAAGCTTCAG
>Ga0180009_10005866_pt1 | contig 13041 bp, 9 predicted proteins | sample OS_PC_MetaG_FD_123537 | JGI IMG/M metagenome (GOLD analysis project Ga0180009, IMG submission 123537) | Groundwater microbial communities from the Aspo Hard Rock Laboratory (HRL) deep subsurface site, Sweden - OS_PC_MetaG | ecosystem: Environmental > Aquatic > Deep subsurface > Groundwater... | reverse complement strand
ATATCGTTGCCTATTACTTTAAAGGCGATTTGGTTCACCACTTCAGGAATTACGGGATTAACTTTTCCGGGCATGATTGAGGATCCGGGTTGCATAGGGGGTAGGTTAATCTCGTTAAGTCCTGCCCGCGGACCGGAAGACAAGAGTCTGAGGTCGTTGCTTATCTTGGAAAGTTTTATTGCCAGGCTTTTTACAGCGGAACTGTACATTACAAAACTGCCTGTATCCTGTGTGGCTTCGACTAAGTTATCTGCAAGCCGGATATCCAGTCCGGTTATTTTTTTTAGGTGTTTAACACAAATCTTACCAAATTCCGGGTCTGCGTTGATGCCGGTTCCGATGGCTGTACCTCCCATGTTAACAGTCAGGAAGAGACGGGCGTTTTCCTGGAGTCTGGCAATTTCTTCAGTCAAACTGGTGGCGAAGGATCCGAAGGTCTGCCCCAGGGTCATAGGCACAGCATCCTGAAGCTGCGTTCGCCCCATTTTTATGATGTGAGAAAATTCCTTTTCCTTATCATGCAATGCTTCAATCAGGAGTTTCAATCCTGAGATCAGTGATTCATTTTCCCAGAATAGAGCCAGTTTAACCGAAGTTGGGTAAGCATCGTTGGTTGATTGTGAAAGGTTTACATGGTTATTTGGATGACAATGTTCGTATTCACCTTTTTTATATCCCAGGATTTCAAGAGCCCTGTTAGCAATAACCTCATTTGCGTTCATATTTGTCGATGTTCCGGCACCGCCCTGAATCATATCTACCACGAAATGAAACTGGAAACGTCCGTTTTCTATTTCATCACAAGCTTTAACAATGGCATTAGTAATCTCATCGGGAAGCATACCCAGGTCATGATTGGCCAGGGCTGAGGCTTTTTTCACCACGGCTAGTGCATTAACAAGCAATGGAAAGAAGTTCAGGGTAACACCGCTGATATTGAAGTTTTCGGTTGCGCGCAGGGTTTGGATACCATAATAATATTCATTAGGTACCTGGCGGTATCCCAGGAGGTCGTGTTCCTGGCGTGTCATACCGGATTCGTATTGGGCGGCGGAGGCAACCATTCTGGCGTTAGCCTGCCGCATCCTGCGAGTGATCACCCTGGCGATGTTGGAGAATATCTTCAGGGATATGGGGCCGTTAGCATTGAAAAAATCCCGGTCGATAACAAAAACAGTGGTACGTGTAATTGCCCTTGCTGAGGTTGAGTGAGGTGAATCCTCCGTAAGCGCACCTTCTCCCAGGAAGTCGAAAGGGCCGAAAAGAGAAAGTTTCTTCTCTTCGCCTTCAGGATTGGTTTTATAAAGCTCAACTTTACCGTCGTAAATAATAAAAATACCTTGTCTGTATTGGCTTTCACTGAAAAGTACTGAGCCGGGGGTATATGATTTAATCAGGGTACTTGTAGCGACAATTTCGATCTCTCTTTCATCCAGCCCGCGAAATAATTCAATTTTGCTGATAAAGGAAGCAATGGTTGCAATATCAATATTCATGGTAAATTTTTTAGATGTAATATCGTGGCAAAGTTCAGTATTTTTTGCCCTGCCAGGTATCCATGATTTCAAGTTTTTTTTCGATCAGGTCCAAAATCTGATCATTGCGGATCAATCCCCAGTCGGGAGCGATGAGAAAGCGGGGTGGCACTTCCCCGGCAAAACGTTCGATGACGATATCGGGATTAAGTCTTTCGGTAAAAGTAACTATGAAATCGACATATTCATCCAGGCTGAACAAATTAAAGCTGTTTCGTTCATTTTCATACTCTTTGGCCATTGGAGTCCCTTTTACGATCTGAAGCTGATGGAACTTGATGGTATCGAGGGGCAGGCTGGATAAGATATCTGCTTCATCGAGCATTTCTTCGCGGGATTCACCGGGCAGGCCAAAGATAAGATGGGCACCGGTTTTTAGTCCGAATTCAACACTCATCCAGATAGCTTCTATGGATTGCTGAAATGTATGTCCGCGGTTTATCCTTCGTAGTGTTTTATCATAACAGGACTCTATTCCGTATTCAAGGATGATATAGTATTTTTCCGACAGTTCCTGGAAATACTTAAGTTTTTCCAGGTCAATACAATCGGGTCTGGTTCCGATGACAAGGCCAATAATCCCGGGGAATGAGAGGGCCTGATCGTAAATTTCTCTGAGTTCTTTGAGGGAAGCGTATGTATTTGAATAGGGCTGAAAGTATGCCAGGTACTTTTCTGCGCGGCGGTAACGGTTAGTGTGAAACTTAATTCCTTCTGCAATCTGTTCAGCGACAGTAATATCAGGATCGCAATAGGAGGGGTTGAAGGCATCGTTGTTGCAATAGGTACAACCGCCAGTCCCTATTGTTCCATCGCGGTTCGGGCAGGTGAAACCGGCATCAATACTAATTTTCTGAACCCTGCCTCCGAAGGTTTTCTTAAAGTATTGTGCATAGGCATTAAAGCGGCGTTGATGTCCCCAGGGATATCTCATAATCGCCAAAAATAAATAAAAAAGAGGCTGCCGTCAGGCAGCCTCAAACGATGAAGAAAACAACTACTCCTTAAATCTTAAGAAGCAGCATATTTTACACTAGTATCTTAAGCTCCCTGTGTCACTCTTTGCAAGCGTTTCATGATGGAAAAGATGAAGATTGCCGAGAGGATACAGCAGGCTATGAAGATTGCCCAAAGCTCCCACAGATCCAGTTTTCCCCAGAAGAAGCTACCGACGACGAGCAGTTTATTGCCAACAGCAGTTGCAAGAAGCCAGCCGCCCTGCATCAAACCCTGGAAACGTTCCGGTGCTACTTTAGAAACAAAGGAAAGACCCATAGGGCTCAGGAACAGCTCAGCGATGGTGAGCACGAGGTAGCTGCTTATCAACCAATATGGTGAAACACGCGAAGAATCTGGTACAGGTTCGTACTTTACATTGCCCATAGCATCAGTATACTGAAGTGTATGGGGGGAGATCACGTCGATCGATGCTATCAGCAGGATTACAAATCCTAAAGAGGCAATGATCATACCGATACCGATTTTCTTTGGTGTAGAAGGTTCGATGTTTTTCCTTCTGAGCCATGCGAAGACACCCATAACCGGGAAGGTCAATGCAACGATAAACAAGGGGTTGAACGACTGGAACACTTCCGGTGCGATGGGGTTGTTTGTCGGGTGGTTACTGCTGACAAAATAATAGGTCAGATAACCCAATCCAACAAGCATTGCCAATCCGATAATCTTATCGGTCATCTTTTTGCGGAGCAGGATGATGAAAAATCCGGCCACTGCTCCGATGAATGCCAGTATCGACTGCAGACTGAAGAAAATATGCGTAAATGCCCCAACTTCTTTAACGGTATAGTCTTTAGCAAAGAAAGTAAGAGTCAATCCGTTCTGGTGGAATGACATCCAGAAGAAAATGACCACGATAAACACCAGCATAAGGGCAGATATTCTGGGACGTTCTTCTTTTGTGGAGATCAGTACAATCCAGATAGCAAATACAATAAAAAGACCAACAGCGAATGCGATATCAACATTACCGGAGGCAAACCAGATTCCAACGGAAGCTACAATTCCTATAAGTATTGCAAAAATGCCGCTTGTAACCTGTTTGCCCATTCTAAAGCTACCATTACCGGCAACTGCCTCAGATTTAACTTTTGGTTTTCTTTGCTTATTGGGCAGATAGCGGTTGAAAATGACATAAACCAGCAAGGAAATAACCATTGCAATGGCTGCGATTCCAAATGCGTAATTGTATCCTACGGAGAATGCACTTAGGTAATCAGTTGCGAATGTTGACAGATCGGCAACCTGAGTTCCGGTGACCTTGTCGGCCAGAGCCTGGAAAGCCGGAATATCTGCAAGCTCACCTTTCTGATAAGCATGACACATGGCAGGTAGACTTCCGTCATGCAGGAATCCCTGTGTTTTCAGGAACCAGTTCCTGACACCGGTAGCAACAAATGGTGCAAAGAAAGCTCCGATATTGATACCCATGTAAAAAATCATAAAAGCAGAGTCACGTACCTTGGAGTACTTCTCATTATCGTACATCTGTCCGACCACCGCCTGAAGGTTTCCTTTAAATAAACCATTACCGAATGCGATGGTGAATAAACCGGTCAGGGTTACGGCCAATGACATACCAGGAATAGCTATTATGGCATATCCTGCGAACATGATAATGATACCGGCAAGAATAACCAGTTTGTATTTGTTTGTGGCATCGGCAAGCAAGCCACCAACCAGAGCCAAACCGTATATGCCGAAATAAAACCAACTGTAATAGCCTCCGGCTTGCTCTTCTGTCAAACCGTATTTTGCCTGAAGGAAAAGAACCAGGATGGCCATCATCGTGTAAAAGCCGAACCTTTCCCCCATGTTGGCAAAAAAGGCTACAATAAGCCCTTTTGGATGTTCTTTAAGCATAATCTTAGATTTTGGTGAATATTATTTTTAAAATTGCCTGATCGGATTTTTACGCCCTCGCAGATAAAACGTACAAAAATAACCAAAAAACCGGGTTTTGCAAGTCCTATTTTCCCCTTTGGGAAATGCAGTTTCCTGATGGTTAAAGTTGTTATTCTTCTGTTTTAACAGCCTTAAACATATCTGGAAAATCGTTTTCTCTGGTCATGAAAAAACTCTCTTTGATTTTTTGCATATATTATGATCACACTGTAATATCTTTATAAACTAATCGTCAGAATAATAAACCATCTTTTTGAAATGACGCTGGAGGAGTTTAAAACCGAAGTATTACCGCTGAAAGACAAGTTGTACCGTCTGGCATTCCGCCTGCTGAACAACAGAGAAGAAGCCAGGGATACTATCCAGGAAGTGATGCTCAGGTTATGGTCGAAAGGAGAAGACCTTTCACAATACAGAAACATCGGGGCTTTTGCCTTGACCATGACCCGGAATCTTTGCCTCGATAAGCTGAAATCCAGCAAATGGAAAGAATCCTCCTTCGAAGAAGGATATCACGACAGGGCTGATAATACGGCTTCGGCAAAAATGGAAAATAAAGATACTGTGAGGGTTGTTAAATCTATCATTAACGGATTGCCTGAACAACAAAAAACAGTGATTCAATTAAGGGATATTGAGGAACTCGACTTTGATGAGATAGCGGAGATCATGCAGCTTAGCCTTAACAATATCCGGGTGCTCCTGTCTCGCGCCAGAAAAAAAGTCAGGGATGAACTGATAAAAATACATACCTATGAATTCTCAAAGAATTGAAAAGCTACTGGAAAGGTACTATAACGGAGAAACTTCTCTTCAGGAAGACCGTGAGATCAGGGATTTCTTCCGTTCCGAAAATATTCCTGCCCATCTTCTTTCTGTAAAACCTCAGTTTGATGCTATTGACCAGGAAGCCGGAGACATTTTACCGGACGATAGTTTTGACAGGATTATTCTGAACAAAATAGAAGACGGGAATATAGCTTACATCCGTATCAGAAAAAAAACCATCATTTTTTCCGCAATCGCTGCTGCAGCTACCATACTCATTCTGATAACAATATTCACCCGCTTCAATCCCTTTACCAGCACCATTGAAGATACTCTCTCAGACCCAACCATAGCCTATAATGAAGCGAAAAAAATATTGCTTTATGTTTCCGGGAATTTTAACAAGGGAACAGAAAAGCTCCAGCCCTTATCAAGCTTTGATCAGGGTGTTGCTGAAATGGAAAAGCTAAGCCTGTTCAATGATGGGCTCAGCCAGGCAAACAAAATAGATAAATACAACAAATTAGATAAAATAATTAAAAACCCGGCCCAGTAACATGAGGCCATAAACTATGAAAACAATGAAACGAATATTGATTTTTTTAACTATTGCATTATTTGCAACTCCTGTAATTACATGGGCTCAATCCAGTCCTACCGATGCTATGTTTAAGGAATATAGCGGTAAGGAGGGTTATACTACTGTCCATATCTCCAAGGAATTATTCAGTATGATGTCTCAAATGAACGTCGAAACGGATGATCCTGAAGCTAAAGAAATGATCGATGCCATGAGCAAACTGGATTTTATCAGGATACTGATGGCCGATAAAAGCGATGTGAAGGATTTTGATAAGTTCAAGGCCAGGATCCAGGATTTCGATCTGGATGGATACAAAGAACTTATGCTGGTAAAAGAAGGATCCGAAACCGTTAGATTCATGGTAAAGGAAAAAGGAGACAAGACTTTTGGTGAAATGCTTATGCTGATCGATTCTAATGAGGAGACCGGTTTTATCAGCATCGTTGGCAGTATTGATATTAACACAATATCCAAGCTGTCGAAATCCATGAATATGAAAGGCATGGAGAAACTGGAAGAATTAAATAAAGATGATAAGTAATATCCTGAATCAATGAAAACATTAAAATGTTATTTTGTCCTGATCACTGCTTTATTTGTGTTACCGGCCTATCTGGCTGCTCAGGACAGTTCCCTCGATAAGCTTACCAAATCGTTTGGTGAAATGGATGATGTAACCTACACCCAATTACAATCAAACGATATTAAGATTGAATCGGAAGGGAATGAAGGGATGAATTATGTAATCAATAACCTCGAAGTTGTGAGGATGATCAGCATCGAAAAGAACCGGAAAAAAAGTGAAAAATCGTTTGCAGAATTCAGCTCCATCCTTTCACAGCCGCCTTATATTGAAGTTGTGACTATTATTGACGAGGAAGAAACCTTTAGTATATATGTCAACAGAGGTTCGGATAACAATATCAAGGAAGCAGTATTAATCACCCGGGAGGGGAAAGATGCTAATTTTATCTATATGAAAGGCAATATCAACCTGGAAAAGCTTGGTGGTTTCGATAAGCTGGTTCAATTGCAAAATATAAAACTACCATGCATGAATGGGAAGAAGATGGAATACAAAGACTGTAAAGACAAAGATTAAGCACTGAGTTTATTTTTTCATTAAGATACAGGACAGGGGGCAACCTCTGTCCTATTTTTATTAATTTTGGCGACCTGTAAGACAAGGAAAATCAGAAATATGGAAATCCCAAGCAAATATAACCCTGCGCTGGTAGAAGACAAATGGTATCAATACTGGATGGAGAAAGGTTTTTTCAGGTCGGAGCCTGACGAGCGTGAGCCTTATTGCATAGTGATCCCTCCTCCGAATGTAACAGGAGTCCTTCACATGGGACATATGCTGAACAACACTATCCAGGATGTATTGGTCCGCCGGGCCAGGATGCAGGGTAAAAATACCTTATGGTTGCCCGGGACCGATCATGCCTCCATTGCCACGGAAGCACGAGTGGTAGCCCGTTTAAAGGAACAGGGTATTAATAAAGCGAGTCTTACCCGGGAAGAGTTCCTGGAACATGCATGGGAGTGGAGAGAAAAGCACGGAGGCATTATCCTGGAGCAATTGAAAAAGCTGGGAGCATCATGTGATTGGGACAGAACCCGTTTTACCATGGATGAAGAACTGTATGAGTCGGTCATTCAGGTTTTTGTTGATTTATATAACAAAGGACTGATTTATCGTGGGGTGAGGATGGTCAACTGGGATCCCAGGGCCTTGACTGCTATTTCGGATGAAGAGGTAAATTATAAGGAAGTCAATTCAAAACTTTACTATGTCAGATACAGGGTGGCAGGTAAGGAAGGCGATGATCCTGATAAAAAGGAGAACTGGATCGTGATTGCCACCACTCGACCGGAAACCATACTTGGAGACACTGCTGTTTGTGTGCATCCCGAGGATGAGAGATTTACGCATCTCCATGGTAAGCAGGTGATCGTGCCTCTGGTAAATCGTCCGGTACCCGTAATTGTGGATGAATACGTTGACAGGGAGTTTGGTACAGGCGCCCTGAAGATTACTCCCGCCCACGACATCAACGACTATAACCTGGGTATTAAGCATAAGCTAAAGACTATTGATATATTCAATGATAACGGCACACTCAGTGAGCAGGCAGAGTTGTTTATCGGGGAGGATCGCTTTAAAGCCAGGGATCTGGTAGCTGAAGAACTGATGCAGAAAGGATATCTGGTTAAAGTTGAGGATTATATCAACAAGGTGGGTTATTCTGAAAGGACAGATGAAGTGATAGAACCCAAGTTATCGATTCAATGGTTTCTGAGGATGGAGGAACTTGCCGCCCCGGCTTTAAAAGTTGTTATTGATGAGACCGTTAAATTTCATCCTGCCAAGTTTAAGAATACATACCGGCACTGGATGGAGAATGTCCGCGACTGGTGTATCTCACGGCAGTTATGGTGGGGGCAGAGAATCCCGGCGTATTATCTTCCTGATGGAGATTTTGTAGTCGCAAAAACCAGAGCAGAGGCATTGCAACTTGCCCGCGAAAAATATAAGCAACCTGAACTAAGGGATGAAGATCTGCGGCAGGACGAAGACGTCCTTGATACCTGGTTCTCTTCGTGGTTATGGCCCATCTCAGTTTTTGACGGGATCAGGCATCCTGATAATCCTGATATTAAGTATTATTATCCCACAAATGACCTGGTTACTGCTCCGGAGATACTTTTCTTCTGGGTAGCCAGGATGATCATGGCGGGACTGGAATACAGAAAGGATATCCCTTTCCGTAATGTTTATCTGACGGGGATCGTTCGTGACAAGCTGGGACGGAAGATGTCGAAGTCCCTTGGTAATTCACCCGATCCTATTGAACTCATAAAAAAATACGGTGCCGATGGCGTTAGAGTGGGAATGCTTCTGACCTCTCCCGCAGGGAATGACCTTCCTTTCGATGAGGTGCTTTGTGAACAAGGCAGGAACTTCAGTAATAAAATCTGGAACGCACTGAGGCTTGTTAAGAGCTGGAAGGTTGATAAATCCATCGACCAACCGGATTATGCAAAGGTTTCTTCAGGTTGGTTCCAGGCTAAGCTGAATAGCACCCTGGAAATCCTGGAAGATCAGTATGCCAAATACAGGATATCTGATGCGTTGATGCTGGTTTATAAGCTGATATGGGATGATTTTTGTTCATGGTACCTTGAAATGATCAAACCCGATTACCAGGCTCCCATTGATCAGACAACTTATGATTCTACTGTTGATTTCTTTGAGCAGTTAATGCAAGTGTTACACCCCTTCATGCCTTTCATAACAGAGGAGATCTGGCATACAATCAGCGAACGGGGGGAAGGTGATTCCATTATGATATGCCTGGCACCTAAATCACACGTTGCGGACGAGAGAATTCTGGAGAAATTTGATTTTGCTCGTGACATTATTGTTTCTGTCAGAAGTATACGCAAGGAAAAGAATATCCCTAACAGGGACAGACTGGAATTAAAGATAAAAGCCAATGGCGATAATCATTTTAGTGAGGTTTTCCATCCGGTTGTCGAACGGCTTTGCAATCTTGAGCCAATTGAATATGTTGGGGAGAAAGTAGAAGGTGCCCTGAGTTTCCTGGTTAAATCGACAGAATTCTATATTCCTGTAGCCCATTCTCTTGATATTGAGGGCGAGATAAGCCGTTTACAGGGAGAATTGGATTATGCTCAGGGGTTTCTGGATTCGGTAATGAAAAAACTTGGTAATGAGAAGTTTGTCAAGGGCGCACCTGAGCAGGTGGTTGCCATGGAAATGAAAAAGAAAAGCGACGCCGAGGACAAGATAAGAGTGATCGAGGAACAGATTCGTGCGCTCAGGGGGCAGTAAGCTGATTATTGGGTAAACACATACTGGATGATATTGGCTCCCATTTGCAGGGCTTTCATTCTTGTTTCTTCCGAATCGCCGTGCACAGCGGCATCTTCCCAACCATCACCCAGATCGCTTTCAAAGGAATAGAAACAGACCAACCTTCCCTCGTGGATTATACCGAAGCCCTGGGGTGCTTTATTGTCGTGTTCGTGCACCTTCGGCAGGCCTTTAGGAAAATCGTATTTCTGATGATAGATAGGATGATCAAAAGGGAGTTCGACGAATTCGTATTCAGGGAAGACTTTTTGCATCTGGGGACGAATATACTGATCGAGACCATAATTATCGTCAATATGCAGAAATCCTCCTGCAAGCATGTATTCGCGTAGATTTTTAGCTTCCTGTGGTGTAAAAATAACATTGCCGTGCCCGGTCAGATGAATAAATGGATAGTTGAAGATTTCACGGCTACCAGCTTCCACGGTGGCATAATCATATTGCAGGTTAGTACCCAGGTTTTCATTGCAAAATTTAATCAGATTTGGCAAGGAGGTCGGATTGGCGTACCAGTCGCCACCGCCGGCGTATTTCAGGAGTGCGATTTGAAGCCCTTTTTGCGCGTTGGCAGCGGGCATTAAAAGCATAACCCCAAAAACATATATCAATAATGATCTCATTCAGTTTGATTTAACAGGTTTATCCAGGAACAGGCAACAATTGCTGCCGTTTCAGTTCGTAAACGGCTATTCCCGAGATTTATTGGAACAAAGCCGTGTTCCTGAGCGATTTGAACTTCATTATGACTAAAGTCACCTTCCGGACCTATCAGAATACATACATCACTGCCGGGTTTGTATCCTTTTCCCAGGCTCATGGAATTGCCATCTCCCATCCATCCGAAAAACTTTTGTCCTGAATACCCTTGCTTTACAAGATTTTCAAAATCAACAGCCTTTTCCAGGATGGGCTTATAAGCCTTAACCGATTGTTTCATGGCAGAGATAATGACTTTTTCAAGCCTGTCGTTGTTCAGGTTCCGGCGTTCGGAGTGTTCCCCGAAAAAGGGGATGATCCGGTCGATGCCTATCTCTGTTGCTTTTTCCACGAACCACTCCAAACGTGCCGTGTTTTTGGTTGGAGCAATGGCAATACAAAGATGGAAATTCCTTTTTCCATATTCCCTTTCTACCTTGTTTATTCTGACCATACAGTTTTTGTCGCGGTCGTCAATGATGACAGAATGGAAAAGATTTCCGAAGCCATCGGTATGGTGTACCTGGTCTCCAATTTTCTTGCGTAGCACCCAGAGGAGATGTCGGGCTTCCTCCGGTTCAAAAATGTATTCATCCCCGCTTACCCCGGGAGTGTAGAATAATTGCATAACGGCACAGGTAAGGGATTATCTGATGATGATCTTCTCCACCTGCATGGTTTGATTTCCTGAGGCTTTCAGGATGTAAATCCCGGAAGACAGATTGCTCAGGTCGATGGTCTCAGAATAATTTCCATTCAATCCTGAAATCGTTTTAGTGAATACCCTTTGGGATTCCATATTCAGCAGTTCAACCTGAAGGCTGGATTCCGGGTGGTTCATTCTGATGGTGAATGAACCGTCGGAAGGGTTAGGGAAAACAGTAAAAAGATCGCCGGTGATCAGGTTTTCACCTACAGAAACGGAATTACTGATCTCCACATTGTCGATGTAGAGGTTGTTGCCGTATTTACCAACCGTTTCGAACCTTATTTTAATGTTCTGGTGCCCTGCCCACTGGCTAAGGTCCAGCACATTGCATAATGCTCCGTATCCTTGTCCGCACCAATCGTCTTCCGATTGCGGAAGGAAGAACTCCGTGGTCGGTTCGCTGGTTTCGAAGGATCCCTGGCCATCGGGATATCCGACATAGATCCGGGTCCATGTTTCACCGCAATCGCCCGATACAGCTACGATGAGGGAGTCAACTTGTGAATAGCGCTGGGCATAGGCATGTTCAAATGTCAGGCTAAGGTTATTAAAGCCAGTGAAGTTCATAGGCGGTGATACGAGATAATCTCTCGGATAGAGTGAATAGTAATCGAAGAGGTTCATCCAGGTGGCATGGTTACCGGGAGTTGTTCCGGCCACTTCGTGTATGCCCCATGTGATGCCCCGGTCGGGATTGATGACAGTCCATGATTTTGCATCCAGCCCACTTTCAAAATCTTCAGCGAATGGGATGCTATATCCACCATGCAGGATATAATCCGGTTTTGACTTTGTATCCGATCCATTGGCATTTTCTGCGATGAGGGTTACCGAATAAGCTCCCGCCTGGTTTAGTTCAACAACAGGGTTCTGAGAGTATTCGTTGGTACCTTCCAGGAAGGTTACATCGTCGGGGATGAACATCCATCTCCAGGATGAGGGGCAATGGAGGGTTTTATCGGTGAAATACAAGGTATTACCGAAGCAGGGCACAGAATCATTAACGGTGAAAGCAGTAACGGGCATCAGGGTTTCGCTGACGGTGATATAGTGCGTGTAGGTAACAGAGCTTGTTCCTGCGCTGTTCCATGCAGTCAGACTGACACTGTATGTTCCCGGAGTATTGTAAATAACTCCGGCCGGATCTTTATCAGTTGAAGTACCCGGGAACCCACCTTCGAACGTCCATTCCCAGAAATGGGGCACACCGGAGGAGAGGTCGGTAAAATCGATCGCACAACCCGGAGGGATCAGGGTATCGCTGGCGATAAAAGCGGCTTCGGGTTCGGCATAGTACATGTCGGAGCTCCAGAGGCCGCGGCCGTATGTTCCTGCGCGTATCACATCACCGGAAACACTGTCGGGATGGTAATAAATCTCAATTTCATTCACCGAGGCATCAACGGGCAGGCCGTTGTTGAACCATATCCAGTCGTCCATGGAGCTGTCGCGATAAAAAACGCCGGCATCGGAGCCGATATATAAGCCATCCTGGCTGTTTTTATAGAAAGCAATGCTGCTAAGGTGTACGTTCGGTAGTGTGCCGGAGATGTCTTCCCAGTTATAGCCCCGGTCGGATGATTTGTAAACGCGGTTGTTCTGGGTCATGTAAACCACACCGGGCAGAAATGGGTGAGCTTCCACATCGGTTGGGGTCATGTTTTCCGGCATGTACGAAGTTATATCATTCCAGGATGGCATAGGATCATTGACATTATCGCTTCGGAAAAGCCGGCTGTCGTAACGGGCAGCATAAAGGATATTAAGGTCGGCGGGAGATTGTTCCAGGACAGCCATGTTAGAGGAATTGCTTCCTGCAAGGTTGTCGGAGATTTTATCCCAGGAAATCTGACCTGTTGGTGCCTTAACATTGTTACAGCGCCAGACGTTCTTGTATCCTACGAACATGGTGTTGGGATTTTCT
>Ga0180009_10005865_pt1 | contig 13042 bp, 9 predicted proteins | sample OS_PC_MetaG_FD_123537 | JGI IMG/M metagenome (GOLD analysis project Ga0180009, IMG submission 123537) | Groundwater microbial communities from the Aspo Hard Rock Laboratory (HRL) deep subsurface site, Sweden - OS_PC_MetaG | ecosystem: Environmental > Aquatic > Deep subsurface > Groundwater... | reverse complement strand
GCAGAAACGTGATCGAGCGCTGGTTGCGCATGAAGACGCTCTCGTCCCGGCTGTAGAACAACAGCTCGGCCTCGGCGAAGCGCACGTCGAATAGATCGAACTCTTCCCCCTCATCCATGTAGACCAGCTCGGAGCAGACGATGTTCTCCAGCGACCCGGAGTTGGTGATGGCGGCGAATCCGCCGGTGGGGTAGGCGCTCTCGTCCTCGATCTTAGTCGGGGTCGTCCCGCCCCGTCGTCCCGGGCGGCGCCGTAGCCGTCGCGGCAGGGCTCGCTCCAGCACCTGGGCCGCGTCGACCATCTGCTGGATCGCCAACCTCTGGGCCAGGCTCCGCAGCACCGTCAGGTTCTCCAGGGTGAAGACGTCCTTGTCGGTCAGCAGCACATCGGTGTGGCGGGCGCGGTGCACGAGCTGCTCGTAGCCCGGCGCCAGATCGGCCTGCAGATCCTCGGCGCCAGCACCGCCCCTCAGCCCGGCCAGCCCCAGCTGCAGCAGCTCGGCGGTGGGGCGGCCCAGCACCCGGCGGGCCACGGCCGGGCTCACCGCGGTCGCCTCCGGGTAGAGGATGTGGCTCAACAGCTGCGCCACCAGGACCGCCACCCCCTCGGATCGGCGCTCGTCGGGTAGACGTGCCAGCGCGTCGGAGGCCGCCTCGAACCGGGCGTCAGCAGCCAGTCGGCCGAGCAGGCCGTCCTCGTAGGCCCGCACCGCCGCCCGCAGCCGCGGCTCCCCCACGGGCATTCCGCTCTCCAGATCCAGCTTGCCCCCCTCGAGCAGCACACCGACGTCGGCGATCACCCCCGCCGGCGGCAGCGCCGGCGCGTCGGAGATCGATGCTCGCAGCCAGGGGATGGCGCGGGCCAGGCTCTCGTGCGACGGACGGTTTATGCGCATCAGGCACAGCCCGGTGGAGAGCCAGCTGGCCACCTGCTCCGGGTCGCGAAGCTCGCGCTGTGCCTTGACCGTCACTAGTCCAACCCCAGCAGCTTGGGAACCTTCTCCTCGAGCAGATCGATCTCCTCGCGGGTCTCGCCCAGGTAGGCCATCAGCTGCAGGTCCTGGCGCTCCACCGCCCCGCCGTGGAAGATCCAGGCCCGGGTCCGGAGCAGACGGTAGAGCTTGATCACCTTCCGGTCGCTGACGAAGATGTTGTCTTCACGCACGAGCGTCTTGAGCAGCCGCCTCAGCTCCCGCAGCAGATCCTCCTTGAAGAACAGGTCCCGGTCGCGCTGGAGCTGACCCTCCGGGTCTGTCTCCTTGCGGCTCATCTGCAGCGTCAGGTAGCGGTGCGCCTTGAGGAAGTCGACCAGCGTCGCGTGCCCCTCGGCCCACGGGTGCTGGTTCAGGTCGCGCTGAGTCTGGGAATCCAGGCCCGCGTCGATCAGCTCGAGGAAGTAGCGGTCCTGTACCGAGCGGCAGGCCGCCTTGAGGCAGAAGCGGTCCTTCAGCGCGGCCAGCTCGGCATGCTCCGGGATCTCGTTGGTCGCGGCGAAGAGCACCTTGAGCTGCACCGGCACCGGCATACCATCCTGGTAGAACTTGCGCTCGTTGATGATGGTCAGCAGGCAGTTGAGGATCGCCGAGTTGGACTTGAAGATCTCGTCGAGGAAGACCAGCCGCGCGGTGGGCAGCTTGCCCTGTGCGCGACGGATGTAGCGCCCCTGCCGCAGCAGGTTGATGTCGATCGGGCCGATCACCTCGGAGGGCTCGGTGAAGCGCGTCAGCATGTACTCGAAGTAGTCCTCGTCGGAGATCTGCAGCGCATCCTTGAACTTCAGCACCAGATCGCTCTTGGCGGTGCCGGGCGGACCGACCAGCAGCAGCGGCTCCTGGGCCAGGGCGCAGACCGTCATCAGGTCGATCAGCGACTGTTTGTCGACGAAGAACCGGCCGAGCGATGTCCGGAAGCGGTTGATCCGCTCGCGCAGGCCGGCCGCCTCCCTGGCCAGCTGGTCATAGGTCAGATCGTCGAGGGACTGCTCGAGCTTCTCCACTGCGTCCCCGCTCTTGGCGGCGGTGCTCTCCTTGCTCATTGCTGCTCCTGTGCGAGATCACGATGGATGCGGCGGCGCACGAGGTACTCGTCCTCGTCGAGCCAGCGCCGGCCGAGCTGGCCCAGCGCGAGCTGCTCGCTGGCGTAGCCCAGTATCAACGACTCCATGAACTGGATCACCGACAGACAGAAGTGGCTGTTGGTGTTGAAGCTGTCCGAGATCAGGGGCAGCTGGGTTCCCAGCCGCTGGAGCTCGGCGAGCGCCTGGGCCTGGGGCAGGTGGCTCGCCGCGCTGGCCATGGCGCGGGTCAGCTCCAGCCGGTCGACCAGCAGCAGCGACTTGTCCTTCAGCGCCTTGCTCCCCTCCTGCAGCATGGCCTGCGCCTGGTCGATCCGTCCCATGTCGGCCAGACCGGCCGCCAGCTGCAGCCGGGCCACCATGACCGGGGTGCCGCCGCCCTTGACCGCCGAGGCCACGGCCGTGAGCAGCTCCCCCGCCTCGTCGGCCAGCCCGACGCGCCGCATGCTGCGCAGACACTGCCCCAGCGTGCTTGCGACCTCGGTGACGTGCTCCGTACCGAGCTCGCCGATCAGCAGCTTCAACCGCTCCACCAGCTCCTGGACCATGTCGCCGCGGCCGAAGAAGCCGGAGAGCATCAGCGCCTCCTCCAGCAACATGCACCGCCGCGCCAGCTGGATCGGCTCCACGTTGTCGACCAGCGTGCGCAGGTGGGGCACCGACTCCGACTCGGCCAGCATGGGGAAGAAGTCCATCACGCCGTCGAACAGCCGGTCCCTGTCCTTGATCGCGGTGTCGGGGGCGATCGCCGTCGTCATCACCTGCGCCACCGCCCGCGACAGCTGGTCCGGGTCGGTCATACCGCGCATCGGCGCGAGCTCCTCGCCCCGCGGATCGCTCTTCGCCTGCTGGAAGGCCAGCACCGGGTCAAGCCGCTCGTGGGGCTCGAGGACGAAGGAGGCCTGACGCAGGCGGTCGACCTTGTAGCGCACGAAGCGCTCCAGCTGGTTCAGCTGACCCGACAGCTCCGAGGGCAACGGCGTCTCCGCCGGCAACCCCTCGAGGGCATGCTCCACCCGCCTCAGGTAGGCCTGGCGCAAGAAGTCGTGGATCGGCTCGCCACGGGGAAGCTCCCCGCCGGCGGCGTCCCGCAGCTCGCGCGCCCGCTCGCTCTGGCCCAGCCTGGCGAACCCACAGGCGAACAGCAGCTGCACATAGGCCCCGGTCAGCTTCTCCGGCGCCTCGACCGCGGAACGCTTGCGCTTGGTCTTGCCGAAGCGTTTGAGCAGATCCTCCAGCTGAGCTGTCAGGTGGCCCACCGTCGTGGTGTCGGCGCCGGGTCCACCGCCGCAGAAGCGGAGAAAGGTCGGCACGTCCTGCTCCACGCTCATGCCGCGGAACAGCCGACCCAGGATGCGATCCCGGGTCCGGGTGAGCTGCAGGGCGTCGCCGCCGGCCATGCGCGACAGAGACAGGTGCGCGAGCCACAGCGAGCGGACATCGAGGCCCCGGTCGTTGGCGTCGAGCCAGACCTGCATGTTGTACAGCCGCTCGGGATCCAGCGTGCCCTCCGACAGGCTGGCGCGGACAAGCAGGCTGGCCACCGCGCGCACCTGCTGGGGCGCCGGCTCCGCGGTCGCGAGCAATCGGTCCAGCAGCCGGGCGTCTCCGCCCGAGCGGTCACCCTGCAGCATCGCCTCGGCCACCGACCAGTGCTGAGCCACCACGCGCTCCCGTTGCCCCTCGGCCTCCCACAGCGCCCGGGTCCAGCACAGGCCTGCATCTCGCTGGCGCGACAGCCCGGTGTTGAGCCGGGCCATCTCGAGCCAGAGCTCGCCGCGCTCGGGGGCCTCGGCCGGCGCGTCCAGATCGAGGAAGCGGCGCTCGAGATCGGCCAGCGCCTGCTCGTCCTTGCTGCCGCGGGAGAGCTCGAGGACCGGCAGCACCTCCTCCACCGGCCGCGGGGCCTGCTCCACCTCCGCCTCGTACTCCTGCAGGGGCTCCGCCGCCCGCGAGGTGGCCGGCTGCGGGGCCCGCTGTCGCTCCGGCTTCTTCTCCTTGCGCGGCGCCGGCCGCTGCTCCACCGCCGGGCCCTCGCTCCACTCGACGCCCACCGACTCGTAGGCGTCGAAGTCGAAGGTGGCCGCGCGGATCCACGGATCCAGCTCCTGTGCGTCACTGTGGACCACGTACTCCACCCACTCGTCCAGGGGAGCGAAGGCGTTGTCGGGGATGCGCTCCAGCGCGAACGTGGTCGGACCATCGCCGGGAGTGAGCCAGGTCACCTGCTCCGGGTCCGGGGCCAGCAGATTTTTTAGCGTCTCCCGCCTGAGCGGCGGCTCGAGGATGCCATCGGCCGGCAGGTAGAGGTTGTTGATGTCAAGCCACGGCGCGTGGGACTGCGCCGACTCATCGAGCTCCAGCACCGGCGGCTTGCCCCGGCCCTCGCGGGCGCGCAGCAGGACCACCGGCCGCTCGCGGGTCCCCCCCACCGCGAACAGCAGCCGGGAGATCTCGCGCTGGGGCAGCTGCTGGACCAGCCGGTCCACCTGCTCCACCCCTGCGTCGTCCATCACCCACAGCGTCGGGCTGGTCTCGCGGGCCAGCCGGCGCAGCTGCAGGGTGACCTGCAGTCGCTGCGCGTCCGGCATGCTCACCCGATCGTGCTCCCGTGATGTCGACGGCAGCTCGACGTCGATCAGCTTGTACAGGCTGACCCAGGTCGCTGCGGGCAGGGTGTGCCAGCGATCCGCGGCGATCAGCAGCACGCCGCCGGCCGGGGCATGCACGCTGGTGGCCAGCGAGTGGTGGTAGCCCATCTCGGTCCAGACGCGCTCCTGTCCGGGCGGGGTCGGCACGAAGGCCCGCAGCCCCTGCGGCCGGTCCAGGGCCCGCGCCAGCGTGTAGTAGGGCGGCTTGACCGCCCGCAGCAGCACGCCGATTCCGGTTCCTCGCGCCCCTGCGGGGCGCTCCGGGTGTGCCGGAATCCCCCCGCTGTCGCCGTTGCCCTGCTGCAGGTAGCAGAAGTCCTGCCGGTCGCAGCCCAGGCGCAGCAGCTCCCCTGCCAGGGGCAGAAGCCGGTCGGTGGTGGGCAGCGCGAACAACACCATGGAGGTCTGGATCTCGCCCTCCCCCACCCGCACCGGCGAGACGATCTCGGGCCAGCAGCGCACCGGATCAAGCCCGTTGTCGTCGCGGCCGCGTGTCACCTTGACCCCCGCCTCGCTCAACGCACCGAGCTGGGCGCGGGTCAGGCTCTGGCCCGGCTCCACCGTGACCGAGCCATCCTCGTCGCGTCCTGCGAGGGCCGGCGTGGCCTGCACCTCGGTCGGGACCAGCTCCGACGTCAGCGCCAGCCTGAGGGCCTCCTCGCTGGGGAAGATCAGACGTGTGGCCATCAGCTCTCCTGCTTCAGACCTTCCTGCTGCTGCTCGGCCTGCTGCGCGGGCAGCTCGGCCTGGTTGCCGCTCTCTCTCTCCCGTTCGATCACGATCTGGCCCAGGTCCGCCGCGCTGAGGGCGCCTCCCTCGATCAACCGGTCCACCAGCCTGCGGTGGTCCTCCTCGTGCTCCAGCGGCAGCGCGTCCTCGTCGCTGCGGTAGCTGATGACCACGTTCTTCTTGCCGCTCTGTGGGTCGATCTCGAGTCGGATCGTCATCTCCGCCATCGGTTCCTCACTTCTTTTTTTTCTTGCCGTCGGAGATCAGGCCGGCCAGCGCCTCGCGGTCCAGCACCTTGCGCTCCAGCAGCAGATCCCGCAGGGCGCACAGCTCCTGCCTGTGCTCCTCGAGCAGGGCACGCGCCCGGGTGCGCTGCTGGTCCAGCACCTCACGCACGCCGGCCTCGAGCGCCCGGAGCGTCTCCTCGGACAGCTGGGCCAGCCCCTCTCGCTCCGCGAAGAAACGCCGCACGCCCACCGTGTCGGGGCCGAGCCCGAACTCCTCCACCAGGGCGCGGGCCGTACTGGTGGCACGATCCAGATCCTGGGACGAGCCGATCGACAGGTCGTCGAGCGTCATCGCCTCCGCCTCGCGTCCGCCGAACAGCACGCAGATGTTGTCCAGCAGCGCCCCGCGCGTGGTGACGTAGCGGTGCGCCGGGTCGGCGTAGCTGACGAACCCCAGCGCCCCGGCCAGGTCGCCGCGGATCGAGATGCGCTGGATCGGGGGCGCGTGCTCGCAGTACAGCGCACAGACGGCGTGGCCGGCCTCGTGGGTCGCCACCACGCGCTCCTCCTCGCTGGTCAGCTCCGGGCGGTCGAGGTACTCGGTCAACGCCCGCTCGACGTCGGCCGCCTCGGTGGGCACCGTGATCTGCTCGCGGATGCGCCGGCGGGCGAGCGCTCGACAGATGGCCTGGATGTGGTCCCCGCTGTAGCGGCTGTCGAACCCCTCGACGCGGTCGGCGGTCCGCCGCACGGCGTAGTCCAGCGCGCGTTCGCTCATCTGCAGCTTGAGCTTGCGGTCGTAGATCTCGAAGATCGCCCGGCGGTCGTCCAGGTTGGGGTAGGGGATCTGCAGCTGGAACTCGAAGCGGCCCGGCCGCATCAGCGCCGGGTCCAGCGACTCGACGAAGTTGGTCGTGCCGACCACGAACACCATCTCGTTGGCGCGGAAGCCGTCCATCTCTGTCAGCAACTGGTTCACCATCGAGTGCTCCACACCGCTGCCGGTGTAGGTGCCCCGGGCGGTGGCGAAGGAGTCCAGCTCGTCGAAGATGATGATCGCCGGCGCGCTGGCCCTGGCGCGGACGAAGATCTGACGGATGCGCTCCTCGCTCTCGCCGACCCAGCGGCTCTTGAGCTCCGGCCCGCTGACCACGGTGACCGCGGCGCCCAGGGCCGAGGCCATCGCCTTGGCGAACAGGGTCTTGCCGGTGCCCGGCGGGCCCCAGAAGATCATGCCCCGCGGGACCAGCGCCTCGATGCGCTGGATCTCGTCGGCGTCGGCCAGCGCGTCCTTGTGGCGCAGGATGTCGAGGATCTCGCGGCTCAGCCGCTGCTTGACCTTCTTGTAGCCGCCGATGTCTCGCTCCAGATCGAGATCGGGCACGCTGAGCTGGCCGGTCAGCGTCCCGGATCGCAGCTGGCGGAAGGCCGGCCCCGTATCCTCCGGGTAGTCCTCGCCCGTCACCGAGGCCAGCAGCCGACGCAGTCGGACGGCGTGTACGCCCGAGACATGCTTGTACAGCTGGTACAGGTTGAGCGTCTTGCCGAACTTGCGCGCCTCCCGCTGGGTGACCAGGTGCTGCAGCCGCTCGCGCGGTATGCCGAGGATGCTCTCGCGGTGGGGGAACAGGTTCTCGATCACGCGCGGGACGACGAAGGAGGGGTCCTTGAACCCGAGCCAGAGGATGTTGGGGTTCTCGTACAGCAGCGGGATGACCTCGCGGGCCTCGGAGGTCAGCCCTCCGGCCGAGGTGGTCAGCAGGTCCAGGTGGGGCAGGACCACCACCAGTTGCTCGATCGCGCCACGCACGACGTCTCGCAGCTGGCAGATCATGGTGCCGATCATCCCCTGCGGCATCGGCGCGGGCGGCGCGTTGGGGTCGGGGCGCCCGTCGAGATAGACGCAGCGCCGCTTGTCGCGCTTGAACCGGTCGCGCAGGCACTTGTAGAAGTAGGGCGACAGCTCCTTGTCGCACTCCACCATCACGGGCAGCCCGCGGTTGAGGGCCTCGTGGCAGCGCTCAAGCTCCCTGGGGTAGGCCGTCTCCACGGCCTGGAACGGGGAGAGCTCGATGGGCAGGTCCTTCTCGCTGACGGTCATACCCGCACCCTGATGGTCAGGGAGCCGGTCTCCGTGTCCTCGCTGATCTCCTCGATCTCGCCCAGCTGGGCCGCCTTCTCCTTCAACGCCGACGCGCTGGCCCGATTGACGGCCTTGTCGATCGCCTGCTGGATGTCCCGCAGCTTGCGCTCCAGCTGCTGCGTCACCTCCTCCCGCAGCTCCTCCTGCCGTGCGTCCGCCTGCCGCTCGAGGTCCTCTCGCAGCTGCCTGCGCAGCTGCTGCTCGGCGCCGGCCTGCTGCTTCCGGTCGTAGACCGACCCCGTGCGCTTGCGCTCCAGCTCGACGTCGGCCTCTGCCGCCAGACGCACCGTCACCGTGCCCTGCTCCAGGTCCACGGTCACCTCGGTGCCATCCTCGTCCGTCCGGCGCGCGAGCTGACCGTCGCGCTCGAAGCCGAGCTGCTCGAGCTCCGCCGCCAGCAGCTCGGCCATGCGCTGTACGGGCAGGATCGCCAGCAGCTCCACCTGGGTCTGCACCCCGTCCTCCACCTTCACATGACGGCGTAGCGTCTCTGACACGGAGATCCGGTATGACCGGCTCATTGCCTCACCTCCTGGTCCGGCGCCGCGGCTCCGTCGACCTGCTCGATGACGAAGGCGTCCAGGGCCCGTATCTGTTGCACCAGCTGCTGGGCGTGGGCCAGCCCCTCGGCCCCCACCTGCTCCCACTGGGCCAGCAAAAGCTGGCTCGCCGCGTACTCGTCGTCGAAGAAGCGCACGCCCTGGGCCTCCTCGACCCACCGCGCGGGGATCTGCAACGCTTCGAGCAACGCCGCGGCTTCGCGGAATGCGCGCTGCCGCGCCGACAGCGCCCCGACCTGGGCGATTCCTCTGATCCAGTAGATCGGGCCCGGGCGGTGGCGCAGCAGCCAGCCCGCCGCTTCCAGCGCGAAGCCGAGCAGGTCACGGCGGTCGCTGCGCTCCAGCGCCGCGGCCAGCCGCTCCAGGACCGCGCGCTGGCACTGGCCGAGGGCGACCATCCGCTCGAGCTTGACCACATCGCGCTTGGCCCGCTCCTGCTCGATCCAGCGCCGACACAGGTCCTGCTGCAGCGCCTCGAGCAGGAACGCCCCCTGCTGCACCAGCAGGTCCAGCGCCTCGCCGGTGAGCTCGTCTGGCTCCGGCGGCTGGCCCCGGCCCAGCAGATCGGGAAAGCCGATCCAGCACAGTGGGCTCTGGCGAAAGGCCAGCGAGGCGGCGAGCGGCCCCCCGCAATCGCAGCGCAGCGCCAGGTCGCAGGCCAGATACATCATCAGCTGGTCTGCAATCGTGGGCGCGCCCTTGACCGACAGCGGCTGACAGGTCGTGGTCACCGCCAGGGGTGAGGCCACGAGCCAGCGCAGCAGGGCGATGCTCCACGGGGAGAATGCGAGCGGCTGGGGCGGCTGGCGTTGCCACATCCGCCCCGCCACCACCTCGCCCTGCCTCAGGTGACGGGACGGCCGCCACCCGCCGCGCCGTCCAAGCTCGAGGGCCACGCCGCGGGCCAGGGTCTGCTTCAGCAGGCCCATCGCGGTGGGGCCGAGCTTGCGGGCCATCGGGCGCTCCTGGCGCAGCAGCGGCTCCACCGCCTCGGCGCTCATCCCGCCGACCATCGCGCGGGCCACGGTGAGCAGATCGGCCTCGCTCTGGGCCACACGAAGCGGCTCCTTCCACGCGGTCATCTCGCCAGCCTCCGCGCCAGATCGGGCCAGCCGTTGACCGACAGCTCCCCGCGTCCGTCGAGCCGGATCTCCAGGCTGTTGGGCGCCGAGAAGCAGGGCTGCTGCGGTTGGTAGCGATCGGTGAGGAAGTGCAGCAGCTGGTTGGCCGAGCCGATCCAGCGCCTGCGACGCTCGGGTTGCTCTCGCTCGAATCGTCCGTCCACCAGCAGGTCGGTCAGCGCCAGCAGGTGGGCCCATGCTGGGTCGGCCCCCGGCGCGGTGAGCGCGGCGAGGGTGTAGCCAGAAAACAGCATCACGCTCAGCCCCTCGCGCCTGACCCGGGCGCACAGCTCGGCGCAGGCCCCGGCCTGGGCCATCGGCTCGCCGCCGAGCAGGGTCACTCCCTCGATGCCGCGCGTCTCGAGCACCCGGCGGGCCAGCCGCTCGACGGGCCACAGCTCACCGCCGACGAATGGGAGCATCTCCGGGTTGCAGCACCCCGGACAGCCCAGGGAACAGCCCTGGGTCCAGACGGCGAAGCGGCGGCCAGGGCCCTCGGTCTCGGTGCAGCAGACCAGCTGGGCCACGCGCAGCATGCTCGAGGAGGTTGCGGTCATCAGAGACTGAATAATCTAACAGATTTCCGGAAGGATCCTACGCTTCTCTCGCGCGTACCTTCCCCTCAAGCCAGCGTAACAGCGTATGATCGGGCAGTAGCCGCCCATGAAGAACAAGTGGAAGTGGATCATCCTCGGCCTCGTCGTGCTGTACAACGAACGCTTCCACATGCTGGACAAGGACCAGAGCGGGCGGGTGACCGAGTTCTCGATCCAGCGCTCGGGCACGGGCGCAAACCAGCGGGCCGCCCCGAGGCAGCGCGCGCTGCCGCTCGGCTGCCCCCGCTGAGGCCTGAGGCCCGGGCTAGCGACCTCGCGCGAGCCTGACCGGGGCTTCCCGAAGGTGTCCCAGGCCCATCGCGCTGATCCGGGCGATGCCTCGCGCAGGCACCCATTGGTCGTTCTTGTGGGCCGCCAGCCGGAAGTTGGCCACCGGCTCCCACCGCACGAGCTCGCGGCAGAGGCGCGCCGCCGGCCACCCCCTGCTCCGGCTCGCCAGGTAGCCGATCGCCTGCAGCCGGGGCACGACGCTGCGGCCGTCGTAGGCGCTGTCCTCGCGCCTCAGGTCACGAAGCCCGTGCCAGGGTGTGCGACCAGTCCGGATCACCCACAACGCCTTGTGGATCGTCGCCGCCTCGTTGCGTCCAATGCGCGTTCGTCGCGCGTGCGGGGATCGCACGAGCTGATCTGCCGGGGGGAAGTTGAGGATCGCCTGGGCCGCGGCCTGGCGGGCCTTGTCACGCTCGCCCAGCCGCCACCAGGTCTGTGTCAGGGCCACCAGCGCACCGAACTCCAGCGTACGCGTCGCCTGGGCCATGCGAGAGGCCACCTGCCGCTCGTGGGCCGTGCCCCGGGCGAGCCGGGTCGCAATCTGCAGCAGCCGCTGCAGATTCTTTTCGCAGGCCGCGTTGAAGCGGTCGTGGTTTCGGGTGTCGAGCCGTGGGTAGAGCTGGACCTTGGCCAGCTGGCCCGGTGTCGATGCCTGCTGCACCAGCTCGACCAACAGGGTTCCAGCTGCCTGGCGTCGCTGGTTCTTCCTGTCACGGAGCATCTTGACCAGGTTGCTGTAGACCTTGTGGGTCTGGACCGCGGCTCGTGCCTTGCCCCGGATCTGCCCCGAGTGGGCGGCCAGGGCCGCTCTGGCGAGCTGGCTCGTGCCTGCGACGGAGGACGATGGGATCCCCAGCGAAAGCACCAGCACCATGAGCATTCGCAGCATGGTGCCAGCCAGATGGTCGGCCAGATGGTCGGTGGGGTGCGACATGGCCCCACGTCTTACGCCGGGCCAACCTCTCGCCTACCCCACAGGCGATGGCGTTGTCAGCCCCGTCAACAATAGGTGACGGTGCGCGGCGTCAAGCATGCGATAATTCATGTTTCGAAAAGGTCCGGGTCTTGCGTCACCCAGGTGGTCTGGGCCGTCTCCGCTGGAGGCTCGGACGGTCGGGCAATCTCTTCCTCTCGCGCCTGGATGACCAGGGCCAGCCGCTGGAGGTGATCAACGTCAAAGGGCTCACAACGCCCAAGGCCATCGCGGCGAACGCATGGTGTGCTGTGGGTCGGCGACGACTTCGAGGTGCCGCTGACCCTCGAGGGCAAGACCGTCAAGCCGCAGGGCGAGCGGGATGTGTTCGTCTGGCGCGTGCGGTGACATCCCCAGCTCTCTAACAGCTCTCCAACGCGGTCGAAACGCAGAGGCTACTCGAACAGCGTCGCCGTCATGTCCGACATACGGTCGAAACACGGAGGCTACTTGAATAGCCTCGCCGTTGTGTCCGGCATACGGTCGAAACGCGGAGGCTGTTCGAACAGCCTCGCCGTTGTGTCTCACCCCGTTGCCGCTCGCTGGCGTAGTGCCGAGATGCTTGCGGTCCAGGGGCAAAGCCTGAAATCATGGATCCCATGTCGCGCCTCGCCCCCCTCTGTCTCCTCTTGACCCTCGCATGCAACGGCAGCTCCGGCACCCCGACGCCCGACACCTGGCACGGCGACGGCCCTGGCGTCGCAGACCTGCACCGGACCGACGCCGACGGGGCCGCGGCGGACCTGGCCGTGATCGACGGGCACGTCCAGACGCCCGACGGGCCCTCGACCTACTCCTGCCCGGCCCCGGCAAGCGGCGGGGCCACGATCCGGGTCGGCGCGAACGAGACGCACACGACGATCAAGGCCGGGCTCGCCGCGGCCAAGGCCGGCGACGTCGTGGTCGTGGCCGACGGCCAGTACTCCGAGAGCGTCTCGATCACCAAGGGAGGCTCGCAGACCGCCCGGCTGACCCTCTGCGCCGAGCAGCGCCGCAAGGCCACGCTCACCGCCTCCGGCAACGTGCTGAAGGTGGACGCGGCCTGGGTCACCGTCCAGGGCCTGGTGCTCGACGGCACCTGGGGCGGGAGCGACGTGGTGCAGGCCAAGCAGAACGCGTCGCACCTGATCCTGCGCGACCTCGAGATCAAGGACGGCACCTCGGACGGCGTCGACATCGGCGGCGGCAGCGCCGGCGCGATCGAGGGCGTGACGATCGAGGGCTGCACGATCCACCACATGCTGGCGGGCAGCACCTCCAGCCAGCAGGACGCCCACTGCATCGTGGCCACCGACTTTCGCGACCTGACGATCCGCAACACCGAGGCCTACTACTGCTCGGGCGACGCAGTGCAGGTCGGCACCGACCGCGATCGCTGGGACGGCCTGCTGATCGAGGGCTGCGACCTGTGGACCGGCCCGCTGCCGGCCGCGGCGGCCGGCTTCAAGCAGGGCGAGAGCCCGGGCGAAAACGCCCTCGACACCAAGGCGCAGGTCTACAGCGCGCCCTGGCTCGGCACCGTCACCCTGCGCGACAGCCTGTTCCACGGCTTCGACCCCAAGGGCGCCTACATCAGCAACCGCGCCGCGCTGAACCTGAAGAACCAGATCACCGGGCTGGTCGAGCGCTGCACGATCCAGGGCAACGAGATCGCGCTGCGGATCCGGGGCGGCTCGGG
>Ga0180009_10005864_pt1 | contig 13043 bp, 13 predicted proteins | sample OS_PC_MetaG_FD_123537 | JGI IMG/M metagenome (GOLD analysis project Ga0180009, IMG submission 123537) | Groundwater microbial communities from the Aspo Hard Rock Laboratory (HRL) deep subsurface site, Sweden - OS_PC_MetaG | ecosystem: Environmental > Aquatic > Deep subsurface > Groundwater... | reverse complement strand
GACCCTTCTTTTCGGAAAAAGAAGGGTCCCCCCACACCCCCTCCCAAGAAAACCTGCCGGGCGGTCCTTCGGACCGCAAGAGGGATGTTTCGGTTATCGAAGACCCGATGGGGACGGCCTCGCAAAAAAGATGAAGTCAGCCTGTCCGTCATTCCGGCGAAGGCCGGAATCCAGCTATTTCAAAGCGCCAAAAAAGCCCTGGATCCCGGCCTCCGCCGGGATGACGGATTGTTGCATCTCCACCATATTATACGCTTATCTTGTTCCAACCAGACGATGGATGTATCCAAGGAACTCGGAAACCGGCAGGCTTTCCTGTCTGGAGGATTCCATGTCCCGCACCAGAACCTCATCCCGGGCAAGCTCCTCCTCTCCCAGGACAACGACATGCCTGACTCCCAGTTTCCCCGCCCGCTTCATATGGGCCTTCAGGCTCCGGCCTTCCAGGTCCGTCTCGGCCCGTATCCCATCCATGGCCAGCCTCACTTGCCAGCCGAAGATCTTTTCTTTTGCCTTTTCCCCCAGCCAGGCCAGGTAAACATCCGGCTTCAAGGAATAATCCTTGTCCTGGGCCGCCAGGATTTCGATGAGCCGGTCCTGGCCTATGGCGAACCCTATCCCCGGGGTGGTGGGGCCGCCCAGGAGTTCCACCAGGCCGTCGTAGCGCCCGCCGCCCGCGATGGCGTTCTGGGCTCCCAGGGCGTTGGTGCGGACTTCGAAGGTGGTGCGGGTGTAGTAGTCCAGGCCCCGCACTAGCCGGGGGTCCAGGACCACTTTCTGGCCCAGAGTGCCGATGGCGGACAGGACCGCGTCGAAATGCTCCCGGCAGGCCGGGCAGAGGTGATCCGTGATGGAGGGCGCGTCCGTGACGGCCCGGGCGCAGTTGTCGCTCTTGCAGTCCAGGACCCTCAGGGGGTTGGTCCCGGCCCGGCGGGTGCAGTTTTCGCAAAGCTCCCCGGCCCGGTCCCGGATGAAGGCCGAAAGCTTTTCCTTGTAGGCGGGCCGGCAGTCCGGGCAGCCCAGGGAGTTCACATGGGCCGTGGCGTCCGTGACCCCGACCCTGGAAAGGAAGGTCAGGAGCAAAAGAAGAACATTCGCGTCGGCCAGGGGGTCGGCCACCCCCAGCATCTCGGCGTTGATCTGGGAAAACTGGCGGAACCGGCCCCGCTGGGGGCGTTCCCGGCGGAACATGGGGCCCAGGGTGTAAAGCTTCTGGACAGGCCGGTTGGCTGGGAATCCGTGCTCGATATACGCCCGCACCACCCCGGCCGTGGCCTCGGGCCGAAGGGTCAGGAGATCGCCTCCCCGGTCCGTGAAGGTGTACATCTCCTTTTCCACGATGTCCGTGTCCGCGCCGATGCCCCGGGCGAAAAGCTCGGTGCGCTCCAGCACGGGCAGGCGGATCTCGGAGAAGCCGAAATTTTCGAAGAGTTCCCGGGCGGTTTTCTCCACGTGCTGCCAGAGGCCCACGTCCTCGGGCAGGATGTCCCGGAAACCCTTTACCATGCGGATCATGTGTTCCACCTCCCGGGGGCGGCGCGGCCCCCAAAATGCCAGAATCGTATTGCTTGCCAAAACCGGGGAAAAAAAGCAAGGGAAGATACGGGCAGGAGGCTATGGTCGATATCTTATTCTCTTTTTTTTGCGATGATCAGATAAATCAGACTCAAAATAACGAATGTTGAAATATAGAAAATATCTTTGGTTGTAACTATGTTGAATATTGTTACTAACTCTTTGTCATAAAGAAATCTTATTATCTCAAATATAACAGAATATAGCCCTATAGAACTAAAGACAAAAAGTATTATTTCAATGAAAGTGCCAATTTTTCTGTTTTTTTCAGACTCTATCCCTTCAACGGCTACGATTACAGCATTCATGGCTTCCCGAAAGGTTCCGATCCTTTCGGTGGTGTGTGCTGAGTTATTTTGATACTCGACAAGCAGGAAATGATTTTCTTTAATCATGTGATTGTATAGATGAATTCTTTGGAGAGTATAGTTGTCATGGTTGATTATATCGCGAATTTGTTCTGGTTTTATCGATTCTCCTCTTTCGCTGATTGCCCTGAGCGATTCCGTATAGCACGAAATGGAATTTGAGCATGTTGCTGTTGTGCATAAATGTATCGTATCGCATCCCATAAAATCTGTGTCAGGAATCGGTCCGTCATTGCCAGTCCACAAGTAGAGCGACCATCCTGAAAAGAAGTTCCATCCATCAATGTAAATTCCATTTTGCGGGAAATTGAATTTGACCATGACTTTTTCAGCTATTGATTGATCTTTGTGATCAATGAATAAATGCTGATTAAAATAGCAGTTGTCATCGTAGGCATAAGCAAGATCGTCTTCAAGGAAATCAGGTATCCCAAAATGGTAGTTTTTCGATTTTTTGATAACTCCTGATGAGGCAGTTTCATCTACAAGTGTTTCAATCATTTTGAATAGTGAGTCTGTCTTTTCCATGATTTTCAAGCCAATTTCCTCAAAATCCATCGCCAATTGGATGTTATTGAAGCGGTGCACAGAGGTTACGCTTAGAAATCCAAGGGAGAGAATCTTGATGGAAAAGTCCATCAACTCGATTTCATTATCGACATGGAGAATTTTTCCTAATTCACTCAAGGCCTTTTGGTTGGGTTCGAATTTCAAGCAATCGAAGGCCGACTTCAGCAAAAACAGGGTGGTGTCCAGTTTTGAGGGGGTCATGCGAAACCGGGCACCAGCCGAAAAGCGGGGATCGATTTGATTTGGCTGGAACTGGATTTCCTCGGGCAGGACCTGAGAGTCGGTCATGCTGGAATAGAGGGGATACACTCGGTTTTCTGCGTAGTGGATCATTTCTCTTCCTCAAGGGATAGCCATGGGAGTGAACTCGGCAAAAGGGGCCATTCTTAATGAGAGGTCTTTTACCGCTTATTTTCAGATTCAGGCAAGCCCTTCTCCTATCCTCATATTTTTGCTGGACGTTAGGGGTAGGCGACTTGTCGAATCCGTTCTTCTCCCTCCTCCCCTCCCCCCTGGGACTTGACTTGAAGAGGGGTATCGTATAGGAAGGGTGCGGCTTCCAAACTGGCCTTTTCACCGGGAATCCGACCTCTCATGCCCCTTTATTTCCCACGTTGACCGAGGATTCATGAACATCTCCGACGCCGAAGTGCTGCGTCTGATCGCGAACTCCGGGCTTGTGGTGCGGTTCGTGCTGGCGGTGCTTCTGTTCTTTTCCATGGCCTGCTGGGCCATCATCGTCACCAAGGCCGTGCAGTTCAAGCGGGCCCAGAAGGAAAACGCCGCCTTTGTGGACTACTTCTGGCGCACGGCCGACCTTTCCAAGGCCTTCGCCCGGGCCAAGCAGCTCCCCCGAAGCTCCGTGGGCCGGGCCTTCAGGGCCGCCTACGCGGAGCTCGCCCGCATCACCCAGGCCCATCCCCAGGAGGGGGGGGAAGCGGAAAACGGGGACAGCCCCGCCGAGGCCGCGCCCATGCCCCCCATGGGATTCGCCCCGGGCCGGGACAACATCGAGCGGGCCCTGAGGCGGTCCTCGGAGAACGAGGTCATCCACCTGTCCTCCTGGATTCCCTTCCTGGCCACCACGGGCAACACCGCCCCCTTCATCGGGCTCTTCGGCACGGTCTGGGGCATCATGGATGCGTTCCAGGAAATAGGGCTGAGGGGCTCGGCCAGTCTGGCCGTGGTGGCCCCGGGCATCTCCGAGGCCCTGGTGGCCACGGCGGCGGGGCTCGCGGCCGCCATTCCGGCGGTCATCGCGTACAACCATTTCATGACCCGCATCCGGTTCCTCGAATCCCAGATGTCGAGCTTCTCCTTCGAATTCATCAACATCGTGGAGCGGGAAATCCTCCCGAGACAAGGATGAAGGCGGCAAGGGAGCGGAGTGCGCCGGACCGCTTCTTTCGCGGAGGCGTAAATTCAATAAAACCATTAAGTTGTCAACGCGAACACGCGGTTCGTCACCACGGCGGTGACTTTCCGCATTTCCATCGGAACTGATCCCATGGCCATGCAGGGACGCAACAACGGACTGATGGCGGACATCAACGTGACGCCCCTGGTGGACGTCATGCTGGTCCTTCTCATCATTTTCATGGTCACCGCCCCCCTCATGATGCAGGGCCTGGACGTGAACCTGCCCCAGACCTCATCGGCGCCCATCTCCGCCGAGGACGACAACCTGGTGGTCTCCATCGACGCCCAGCAGAGGATCCACCTGAACAAGGGCCCCGTGGACCTGGCCGACCTGGGGGTAAAGCTCGCCGCCATCAAGCGCAGCCGCCCGGACCAGAAAGTGTATCTCCGGGCCGACAAGACCGTGGCTTACGGGCTGGTGGTGCGGGTCATGGCCGGGATCAAGGACGCGGGCTTTGACCGGCTGGGGGTGATCACCACCCCGCCGGACGAGCCCGAGGGCGGCAAGGGCAAGGCGGCCGCGAAGAAATGACCTTCCCGCGCGAGGAGCCTGGATTTGCCGGGGACCGGACCTGGGTGTGGGCCGTGGCGGCCTCCGCCCTGGGGCACCTGGTCCTGGCGGCGGTCATCCTCCTGGGTCCCATGATTTCCCTGCCCCGACACCGGGAGAACATCCGGGTTCTGGACGTGGCCCTGGTGGGCGCGCCCGACGCGGGCCCTGCCCAGGCCCGGCCGGCCACCGAGCCCGAGGTCAAGGCCCCCCTGGTGAAAAAGCCGGAGAAGCTCCCGGAGCCTGTCACCACGGCCCGGCCCGAGCCGCCGCCCCGGGAAAGCAAGCCCGAACCCCTGGGCCCGCCCACCGGGAAGCCGCCGGTGAAGACCGCCCTGAAAAAGAAGAGTTTCGACCCGGATACGGTCCGCCAAAGCGCCCTGGCCAATCTGGAGCGCCAGGTGGAGCAGGAGCGCCAGACGGCCATCGCCAAGGCCCTGGATTCCGCCCGGCAGCAGGCCGGGGTGGCCGTGGGCTCCGGGGCTCCGGGCACGCCCGGAAGCGACCGGTTGCCCGACTACCTGGACGAATACGCGGCCCGGCTGAAGGATCACGTGAACCGGAGCTGGGCCTGTCCCGAGAGCCTGGCAGGGTCGAACCGTTTCCTGGAGGCGGTTGTCGTGGTGACCATAGAAAAAAACGGCCACATCAAGGAATCGTGGTTCGAGAGGCGCTCGGGCAACACCTACTACGATGAATCCGTGCAGCGGGCGGTGGCCAAGGCCGACCCGGCCCCGCCCCTGCCCGGGAAATTTCCCGATGCCACCCTCACTTTAGGCCTGACGTTCACGCCCCCCCGCTAGGCGGGGAAAGGTTTGCCATGCGTTTGTTCCGATTCCTGGTTCCTGTGTTCCTGGTGCTGGCGGTCCTGTGCCCCGACGCCCGGGCCGAGAGGGTATACATCCAGATCCAGGACCCCTTCCTGCGCACGATCCCCCTGGCCCTGCCCGGCTTCGCGGCCGGGGCGGACCCCCGGGCGGCCGAGGCGGCCCGCGAGGGGCGGGGCATCCTGGAGGAGGTCCTGGCCGTGCCCCGGTTCTTCCAGATCCTCCCGGAGGAGACCTACATCACCGACCTGGCCCAGGGGGCCAGCGCCCGGGACCTGGACTTCAAGGACTGGACCGCCATCGGGGCGGAGCTTCTCATCACCGGCTCCGTGGACGTGGAGGGCGACATCCTGGCCCTGGAACTCCGGCTCTTTGACACCTATACCCAGCGCCTCCTGGCCGGCAAGCGCTACAAGGCCCACCGGACGGACCTGAGGCGCATCATCCTGCGGTTCGCCTCCGAGGTGGTCCAGGCCCTCACCGGCACCCCCGGCGTCTTCGACACCCGCATCGCCTTCGTGTCCACGGCCACGGGGAACAAGGAGATCTTCGTCTCGGACTTCGACGGGCACAACCCGGTGGCGGTCACCCACGACTCGGTCATCGCCCTGTCCCCGGCCTGGTCCGCCGACGGCCGGTTCATGGCCTGGTCCTCCTACAAGGAGAGAGGCCCCAACATCCATGTCCTGGACACCCGGACCCGCCAGGGAACGGTGATCAAGTACACGGGCCTGAACGTGACCCCGGCTTGGTCCCCCAAGGGTTTCGTCCTGGCCGCCTGTCTCTCCAAGGACGGCAACCCGGAGATTTACTCATTGACCGGGACCGGAAAAGTCATTAATAGACTGACCGACAATTGGGGGATCGATGTGTCACCCTCCTGGTTTCCGGACGGCAAAAAGATCGCCTTTGTGTCCAACCGGTCGGGAGGCCCCCAGATCTACGAGTTGGAGCTTGCAACGGGCGAGGTGCGCCGGCTTACCTTTTCCGGCAAGGACATCAACGCCCCGGCGGTTTCCCCCAATGGCGAGTACATCGCCTATCAGGGGATAGAAGACCGTGACTTTGACATCTTTGTCATGCGCTCCGACGGCTCCAAGCCGGTGCGTCTGACTTCCGGCGCGGGCAACAACGAGAGCCCATCCTGGTCTCCGGACGGTACGCTCATCGCCTTTTCCAGCACCCGGGAAGGCCCCTCGCGGATTTACGTGATGACCGCCCGCGGCACCCAGCAGCGGAGGCTGCTTATTCAGGCCGGCGAACAGAGCGAACCGGCCTGGTCACCCAACCTGCCTGATTTTTAGGCCAAATCCAGACCCATGAAAACCTGTCGCTGAGGCTTTGGGCCAGGCGGTGCCTTCGGACCGGACGCCGGGGGAAAAATAGGGGCATGGGTTTGTATTCGCTTTTCTAGTGATTATTTTGGTATAATAGTTGTCCGCTCGTCGTGAAAAAGGCCGGCGGCGGATTGGTCCCAACAGAAAGCAAGATACCGGGGGTTTTTGAAAGGAGGAGGAAGATGGGGATGCGGAGGTTGACTTTTTTTCTGGTCATCGTGGTCCTGGTGCTCTTGACCGCCGCATGCGGCGTGAAAAAACGTGGCGTACCCACGGTGGAGCCCTGCGGTGTTTCCACGGATACGGACGTGGCCCTTTCCCAGGCCGAACAGGACCGCCTGGCGGCTGAGCGGGATGCCCTGCGCGCCAAGGAAATGGCAGAGCGCGATGCCATGAGCGCCAAGCAGCGGGAAATGATGCAGGCCCAGTACCGCCAAGCCATGGGGGCCTTCACCACCATGATTTACTACGCCTTCGACAGCGCCGACCTTTCCTCCGAGGCCCAGAGAATCCTCCGGGAAAAGGCGGACTTCCTGAAGAAGTATCCGGATACGCGCATCGTCATCGAGGGCCATTGCGACGAGCGGGGTTCCAACGAATACAACCTGGCCCTGGGAGAGCGCCGGGCCGAGAGCGCCAAGAAGTTCCTGGTGGACCTCGGCGTTGCCTCCTCCCGCATGTCCACCATCAGTTACGGCGAGGAAAAACCTGCGGCCATGGGTCACGGCGAGGATGCCTGGTCCCTGAACCGCCGGTCCGAGTTCGCGGTGGAATAGCTTGATCGCCCGCCCTGCCTGGGCGGATGATCCCTGCTCCATGAAGGAAACGGCCGGGCCCCATCCGGGGCCCGGCCGTCAAACCCCGGCGTTGCGCCGGGGCGGGTTCCCCCCCCATTTTCCAGGTTGATGCCATGAATAGTTCCGCCCTTGTCCGGGGCCTCCGGTGGCCTTGCGTGATTCTTTGCCTGACGGTCCTCTTCGGCTGCGCCACCCGGGATGACGTCGTCACGGTCTACAACCGCGTGCTGACCCTGGAGAAGAAACACGAAACCCTCCGGAGCATGATGGCCGGGCTCCAGGTCCGGCTGGAAGACGCGGACGCGCGGCTCACCCGGATCTCCGACACCTCCGGGGCCGATGCCCAGGCCCTCCGGGAACAGGCCGCCCAGACCCGGGTCCTGGCCCAGGAGATCCGGAGCGAGCTCGCCCAGGTCCGGGGCCAGTTGGAAGAGACCCGGCACATGCTGGGAGGCCAGGGCATCGAAACAGGGCCCGCCGGGGATTCGGCGGCCGTGGGCAATCTGTCGGAAAAGCTGGACCGCTTTTCCAGACGCCTCGTCCGGGTGGAATCCTTCCTGGGCCTGGAACCCCAGGCAGGCGCCCCCGCGCCGTCCCAGCCCTCCCCCGGGGCCGGGGCCGCCCCCCCTGCCGGGGGCCAACCCGCGGTCAAAACCGACGGCGATCTCTACCAGAGGGCCAAGGCCGCCCTGGACGCCGGAAATACCGGGGAGGCCCGCAGCCTGTTCGGCGATTTCCTGGACCAGTTCCCCAAATCGGACAACGCGGACAACGCCCGGTTCTGGATCGGAGAGTCCTATTACCAGGAAAAGCTGTTCCCCAAGTCCATCCTGGAATACCAGAAGGTCATCGAGAACCATCCGGACGGAAACAAGGTGCCGGCCGCCCTCCTGAAGCAGGGCATGGCCTTCCTCGAACTGAAGGATCCGGGCAACGCCCGCCTCATGTGGAACGAGCTTCTCCGCCGTTTCCCCAACTCCCAGGAAGCGGCCATCGCCCGGAAAAAGCTGGAAAGCCTGGGAGGATAAGGCCTTCCCTTCGGCTTGCCGGCCCCTGAAATTCCCCGCCCGCGGAGCCCCCCGGCCCGCGGGTGATTTTTTTGGGCGAGCCGGACCCCGAAAAAAGGGGTTTACCCTCCTGGCGCATGGGGTAATATGACGCCTTGAAGCGTTCCTTGTCCCTTTTACCGGCGATCAGGCGAATCCATGAAGGTCATGGGAGTGGACCCCGGGCTGGCCCATACCGGGGTGGCGGTGGTGGAGGGGACCCTGGGGGCGGTGACCTCCTTTTCCTACGGGACCATCGTCACCAAGCCACCCCAACCCGACGCCACAAGGCTCTATTCCATCCATGAGCGCATTTCCTCCATTCTCGCGGAGGAGAAGCCCGTGCTCCTGGTGCTGGAGGAGGTGTACAGCCTGCCCCGGTATCCCAAGAGCGGGCTTGTTCTGGGCAAGGTTCTGGGGGCCATTATGGTGGCCTGCTGCCGGGCCGGGGTGCCGGTCCGGGAGGTGGCGGTCCGGGAGGCCAAGCAGGTTCTCACGGGAAACGGCGCGGCTTCCAAGGCCCAACTGGAGCGGGCCGTGCGGGATCACCTGGCCCTGGACCGGCCCATCACCCCTTCCCACGCCTCGGACGCTGTGGCCCTGGCCCTGATCGGCCTGTTCCGGTACGCCCCGGCCGCTTGCCGGAATGAGGGAAAACCATGATCGGATATCTTCGGGGCAGCCTGCTCAGGAAAAACACGGAAGGCGTCCTGATCCTGGTCGGCCAGGTGGGCTACGAGGTGCTCCTGCCCGCCGTGGTGGCCGAGAGCCTTGCGACCCGGGAAACCGGCGACGAGGTGGAGCTGTTCATCTACTACCACGTCACCATGAACCAGCCCCGGCCCGTGCTCATCGGGTTCAACCAGGAGGCGGAGCGGGCGTTCTTCGAAAAGTTCATCACCGTGGAGGCCATCGGCCCCGTGAAAGCGGCCACGGCCCTGACCCGGCCCGTTTCGGCCATAGCGGCGGCCATCGAGGGCCGGGACCTCGTTGCCCTGCGCCAGTTGCCAGGCATCGGCGGCCGCACGGCCGAGAAGATCGTGGCCACCCTCTGCGGCAAGATGGGGGCCTTTCTGGACGCGGGCCCGGAGGGCCGGGAAGCCGGGCCGCCCTTTGCCCGGCAGGTGGAGGAGGTCATGGTGACACAGCTGGGCCACCGTCCGGCCGAGGCCCGGGACATGATCCGGCGGGCCCTGGCCGGGAAACCGGATATCGCCGGCCCTGAGGAGCTTTTTGACGAGATCTACCGGGGACAGGAATGACGGAAAAGAGCTGGGCGGATAATGTCGGAGCGGTGTCGCCCCGGGCCCGGGAAGAGGACGTGGAGCTGGAAACCAGCCCCCTGCGCCCCACCAGGCTCTGCGACTACGTGGGCCAGTTGAACACGGTGGAGACGCTGACCATCGCCATCGAGGCGGCGCTGGCCCGGGACGAGCCCCTGGACCACTTGCTCCTCCACGGCCCGCCGGGCCTGGGCAAGACCACGCTGGCCCACATCGTGGCCCGGGAGCTTTCCGCGGGCATCACCATCACCTCGGGCCCGGCCCTGGAAAAGGGCGGGGACCTGCTGGGCATCCTCACCCACCTGGAGGACCGGGACGTGCTCTTTGTGGACGAGATCCACCGTCTGTCCCGGAGCGTGGAGGAGTTCCTCTACCCGGCCATGGAGGACTTTGCCGTGGACTTCGTGTTCGACAAGGGGGTCCACGCCCGGAGCCACCGGTTCCAGCTCAAGCGCTTTGTCCTGGTGGGGGCCACCACCCGGGCGGGCCTGCTCTCCGCGCCCCTCCGGGACCGGTTCGGCATCTTCCGCAGCCTGGATTTCTACACCGAGGAGGAGCTGGTCACCATCGCCCGGCGCTCGGCCTTTATCCTGGACATCCCCATGGACGAGGCCGGGGCCGCGGAACTGGCCCGCCGGGCCCGGGGCACCCCCCGCATCGTGAACCGGCTGTTGAAACGGGTCCGGGACTTCGCCCAGGTCCGGGGCACGGGGCGCATCACCCGGGACACGGTGGAAAAGGCCCTGGCCCTGGAAGGGGTGGACGAGCAGGGCCTGACCCCCCTGGACCGGCGTTACCTCAACACCATCATCCAGTATTACAGCGGCGGCCCCGTGGGCATCGAGGCCATGGCCGCCACCCTCCAGGAGGAGACGGACACCCTGGTGGACGTGGTGGAGCCCTTCCTCCTGAAGATCGGCTTCCTCCAGCGCACCAGCCAGGGCCGCCGCGTCTCCCGGGCCGCCTACCAGCACCTGAAGGTCCCGGTCCAGGGGGAACCGGGGCTCTGACCCTCCAAGCCCCGGGATTGCCCGGGCTCAGGCGGTATGGGAGGCCATTCTTTTGGGAAAAAGCGCGGGCGCGCCTTGACGGAAGGGGTTGGGGCCTATAGTTTGTGCCCTCGGAAAAACCCTTAGCCAAAGGAGAGAACATGCCGAATGTCGAAAAGGGAAAATACGTAACCGTCCATTATACCGGAAAGCTGGATAACGGCGATGTTTTCGATTCCAGCCAGGGGAGGTCTCCCCTGGAGGTCCTGGTGGGGTCGGGCCAGCTCATTCCCGGTTTTGAAGACGCCCTGCTGGGCATGGGGATCAACGAGAAAAAGCAGGTTTCCCTGCCCCCGGACCAGGCCTATGGCGAGCGGGACGATTCCCTGACCCGTAGCTTTCCCCGGTCTGATGTGCCCGCCGGCCTGGAACCCAAGGTGGGGGACACGGTGGCCCTCACGACTGACCAGGGGCACCAGATTCCCGCCCAGGTCACCGAGGCCGACGCCGAGAAGGTGACCGTGGACCTGAACCATCCTCTGGCGGGAAAGTCCCTGAATTTCGAGATCGAGGTCGTAAACATCAGCGACCAGCCCACCGTGTCGAGTTGTGGGTGCGGCTGCGGGTCCGAGGCCGGCGACAACTGCGGGCCGGATGGGGGCGGCGGCTGTGGTTCGGGCGGGGGCTGCGGCTCGGGCGGCTGCGGATGCTGACAGCGGATTGAGCCCTGAGGCCGCGACCGGCGAGTCATCCCGGACCGGCCCGGTAAACCAAAAGGAAAAAAGGGAGCCTCCCTTTCGGGCGGCTCCCTTTTTTTGTTGGAACACTTGTCAGGTTCCGGCGGCCTGGTTTCTCTCCGCTTTCCCCCTGGCCGCGGCACAGGCGGCTTCAGTTTTCGGCGTATTCCACGTTGGACTTGGCCAGGCGTTCCTCCACGAACTGGCTCACCTCCCCGTTGATCTTTTCGCCCTTCAGGCGCGCGATGATCTGGTCGGACACCTTGTCGAAGGCGATGATTTCCGAGGGGGTTTTGTCCAGGACCTGGATGAGGTGGTAGCCGAACTGGGTTTCCACCACTTCGCTCACCTCCCCGGGTTTCAGGGAAAAGGCTGCGTCATCAAAGGGCTTCACCATCCGGCCCCGCTCGAAGTAGTCCAGGTCACCGCCCCGGGCCGAGGAGGGGCAGTCCGAGGCCTCCCGGGCCACGGCGGCGAAATCCTCTCCGCCCTTGATGCGCTTGGCGAGGTCCTGGATTTTTCTCCTGGCCTTGGCCTTTTCCAGGTCCGAGGCATTTTCGTCCACGGTTACCAGGATGTGCCGGGCGTGCACCCGTTCAGGCCTTCTGAACTCCTCCTGGTTCTCGTCGTAGTATTTTTTTGCATCCTTCTCCGTCATCTGGACCTTGGACTCGAACCGTTCCGCGATGAACTTGCGGACCTGGATGGTCTTGGCCTCCTCCTCCTTGAGATCGTCCATGGAGAGGCCCCCCCGCTTGAGCCAGGCTTCGAACTGGTCCGTGGAGGCAAAATGGGTCCGCATTTCCACGATGCCCGATTCCACCTCGTCTTTGGTGGCCTTCACCCCGGCCTTCACGGCCTCCTGGTGCAAAATCGTGCTCTTGATCAGGTTTTCCAGCACCTGGCGCTGGAGCTGGGGCATGGCCTCCTGGGGAATGCGGCGGCCCGACTGGGCCAGCTGCTGGCCCACCAGGGACAGGGCCCGGATGTAGCGGCCCTGGGTGATGGGTTCGCCGTTGACCTTGACCACCACCCGGTCCGGGTCGGACTTGTTGTCCTCGGCTGTGGCCGGGGCCGTGAAGGCTATTACAAGGGCTGCGGTGAAAATCGCGGTGAGAATTCGCGGCAGTCTGAATTTCTTCATGGGAATTTCCCTTCGTCCGGTCCGGGTTTTTCCTGATCCGGCCAAACCGTGTCCTCCGGTCCGGCGCGTTCGGCTGGTGTTTGCGGGATGATGCTGGTGCGGTGAGGGCATTGTCAACAATAAGAAGGCTCCTGCCCAGGTCAAGTCCGTGGAAAGGAGCTCGACCGGCCCACATCCGGCAAATAGAGGGGTTCCGCGCCCCGGGGGTCATCCCCGGGGCGCGGAGTATCCTATCGCATCTCCCCTGGATTCCGAAAGCTTCAGGGGGCGCGGGGCGGGCTCGCGCTTAAACGGGCTCGATCCAGCCCAGAACGTCTTCGGCCAGGCCGTACTGGATGTCCGTGATGGCCTTGTAGAATTTTTCGGCCATGGGGCCCACCTTGCCGTGGCCGATGGTGATG
>Ga0180009_10005863_pt1 | contig 13043 bp, 14 predicted proteins | sample OS_PC_MetaG_FD_123537 | JGI IMG/M metagenome (GOLD analysis project Ga0180009, IMG submission 123537) | Groundwater microbial communities from the Aspo Hard Rock Laboratory (HRL) deep subsurface site, Sweden - OS_PC_MetaG | ecosystem: Environmental > Aquatic > Deep subsurface > Groundwater... | reverse complement strand
ATCTGGAAGGTCTTCAAAACTTGTTCCAGGGTCAACCCCATTGTCCGGGTCACCATCTGCCGGATCATACACATAACCGCAAGGCCCGCATACATATCTGTCCATAGTCACATCTCCTTTTTTAATTGATTAATGATATACCTGTTTTATTTATACATGTTCTTATCAATATGCGTCATCCAGATCAAGGTCTTCCTGGGTTACAGGTCCTTTAAAAAAATTATAGGCCCATGTCTGGTAGATAATGACGATGGGTATAAATACCAGAACAACACCCAACATGATTTTTAACGTCAAAGGACTTGATGAGGCATTAAACGCTGTTAATGAAAAAATTTCATCCATGCTGGAGGGGAAAAGAGCAGGGAAAAGTCCAATCACACCAAAAAATGTCGCACCGACAATGGTCAATGCCGAGGCAAACCAGGCTTTAAAAAAATGTTGCTTTGCAATAAAAAGTCGGGTTGCTAACAAGGCTACTACTGTAGCAATAATCACAAGGAACAGGGCTGGAGTTTTTAAATAATTGGCATAAAGATCGGTTGCAAAATAGCTTGCAACAAAAAAAATTACAGCAACAGGAACAAGGAGCAGCCAGATTTTTTGAGAAACAGCAATGGATCTTTGCTGAAGGTCACCTGTTGTTTTAATGTTGAGCCAGTTTGCACCGTGTTGCAAGAATAAAAGGACAAACAATACACCGCCCAAAAGTCCGTATGGATTCAATAATTTAAGGGTGTTGCCGTGATAAATACCCTCTGCGTCAAAGGGAATTCCCTGGAAAATGTTTGCAAAGGCAACACCGAAAAGAAGAGCAGGCAAAAAACTGCCAATAAAAATAAAGGTATCCCACAGTTTCTTCCAGCCCGTACTTTCTATTTTTCCTCTGAACTCAAAGGCCACACCTCTGAAAATAAGCGCAAATAAAATGAGCATCAAAGGGGTGTAAAGGGAAGAAAACATGGTGGCATATACCTTGGGGAATGCGGCAAAGGTTACACCGCCTGCCGTCAAAAGCCAGACTTCATTTCCATCCCATAAAGGTCCGATGGAATTGATCATAACCCTTTTGTCCCGGTCGGATTTTCCAAGAAAAGGATAAAGGGTTCCAATGCCGAAATCAAACCCGTCCGTCATGAAAAATATCGCCCATAGAAGTCCCCACAAGTAAAACCAAATGGATTGAAGTACCATCTTTAAACTCCTGTAAAAAGTTATTCAGTCGCGGCCTCAGGGCCTTGTTTGACATATTTTGCGATAAGATAAAAGCCTATGGCACCTAACAACCCATAAACCACAATAAAACCAATCAGGGAGAACAGCACCTGGAGTCCTGCAACAGGGGAGACAGCCTGGGCGGTTTTAAGAACATTGTATACAATCCAGGGTTGCCTGCCCACTTCTGAAACCACCCACCCCATTTCTATGGCAATATAGGGAAGGGGGATGGCAAAAAGCATCAGTTTTAAATAAGTTGGGCTTTCCAAAAGCTTGTCTCTTTTAAACCATCCGTAAAGGGTCAGCAGGATCAACAGGGTTCCAATACCCACCATAGTCCTGAACCCGATAAAGACCGGCAGAACCGGTGGACGTTCATCCCTGGGGATATCTCTTAACCCGGTTACTTTTGCATTAAAATCATGAAATCCCAGAAAGCTTAATATGCCGGGGATCGATCCGATTTCTATTAAGTTTTTTTCCTGTTTTTCATCAGGGATGGCAAACAGAACAATCGGTGCCCGGGTTTGAGTTTCCCAGTGTGATTCCATGGCAGCAAGTTTTGCCGGCTGGGTTTTTGCAACATTGACACCATGGAAGTCACCAACAATAGCAACAAAAATTGAACAGACAAGACCAACGGTTAGTCCGATCCTGAAAGATTTGGTAAACAGGTCGACATGTTGCTTTTTTAAAAGGTGGTATGCAGAAATTCCCATAATGAAAAAGGCGGCAAGAAGAAGACCGGAAGGCAGCATATGAAAAATTTCAAGAATGCTGTGATAATTAAAAATTACGGCAAAAAAATCGGTGAGCTCTGCTCTCCCGTTTCTGATGGTGTATCCCACCGGGTGCTGCATAAAACCGTTTGCCGTCAGGATCCAGATGCCCGAAAGATTACCTGCTGCGGCAATGATCCACATAACCCTTGCATGGGCCATGGCAGACAGCTTTTTCCAGCCGAAAATCCAGATACCAATAAAGGTGGATTCCAGAAAAAACGTCACAGATGCTTCAATGGCTAAAAGTGAACCAAAAACATCTCCCACATATTCAGAATATCGCGACCAGTTGGTTCCAAATTGAAATTCAAGGGTAATGCCGGTAACAACACCCAGGGCAAAGTTGATTAAAAAAAGTTTGCCCCAGAATTTTGTCATTCTTAAATAGACCTGTTCCCCTGTTTTTGCATACCGGGTTTCCATATAGGCAATAATAATTGTAATGCCAAGGGTTAAGGGTACAAAAAGAAAATGGAACATGGTTGCAGCAGCAAATTGCAGCCTTGATAAAAAAACCGGATCCATAAATTCCTCCATTAAACACTAAAATTTATTGTTTGCATTTTAAAAATTCTCTTGCTCAAAGGAGCAATTAATATGCCATTCAAGAAAAGTGAAGCCAAAATATAAAATTCTGATAATTGAATATTAGTACAATAAATGATTAACAGGCTTATTTCAATGGCGTTTTATAGTATTTATCACATTAAATGAAAAATGGGTAGTATGGGTTTTTTTTGAGAATTTCCCAAAAATTTTTGTATCATACAATAGAAACAATGAAACACTAATGTGTCAGTTGGTTGAGGCAATCAATTCAAAAAGAAAATATTTGCCGGGTGCTCACTTGGAAACAAAATTTTACTTGATTTTGACTGATGATATGAAATTGACAGGCGGATCTGTATGAACCCAGGGGCAGGATTTAATCCTGCCCCTGGGCAATTTGATTATTTTTTGGTCGCTTTGGTTTCCCAGTCTGCAATTTTAGTTGTTTCGTAAATTTCTTCCCACCCGGTTATCATTCCTGCGATATGACTGAAAAAAGAATGGCCCGTGGTTGTCATATAAAGGTGGATAATTAAAAAATTTAAAAGAAAGAATGCAGTCAATGTGTGTATGGCGGCAACAACCGACAGTGGAAGGGGCATTGATATGTCATTATACAGGTAGTATAAAAGGCCTGTAACCATTTGTATTGGCAGCAGCATGGCAGAGATACCCAGATAGGCCAATCGCTGTAATGGGTTGTGCTTTGCACCAGAAGATTTTTGTACCGGGTGGGGCTTTCCCTGAAAAATATCCCATGAATAGTAGCGAACAATCAAAAACAGTTTTTTCGTTGTGGGAATATATTGCTTCCATTCTCCTGTTGTCAATAACCAGAACACAAAAAATGCAAACAGGATCAGCCAGGACAGCCCGATAAAATTATGAATGTTAACAGCTGACTGAAAGCCTAACAACATGTAAGTCCCGTGAATTTCAAGGCCGGTGACGATCAGGCAGACAACCGTAAGTGCCTGGAACCAGTGCCACAACCGCTCAAACCGTGTATACAGATAAATTTTAATTGTTTTTTTATCTTTCATTTAATTCTCCTTGCCGTTTCGTGTAAAGAACCGTCCTAAACCATGGAGCAATACACCTGCCAGGGCGCCAAAGACTGAGAACCAGCCAATGGTATCCATCAGGCCGGACTTGTCTCGTCCCGGCAGATACAGGCTTGTAATCGCTGCAAGCCTGGAATTTTGTCTGATATGACATTCCTTGCAGCTCAATGCATTCTCCTTGGGTGCCACCATGTGGGTAATGGGAAAGGCATAGGTTGTCTCCACATAATCAAATTCTCCTGAATAGGGAAGGCCAAGTGTTTTATTGCCGATCTCAATGGCGTTATTCATATCAAAGGTTGTCCAAAAACCATGTTTCCCTGAAAGCAGGGGGGCTAACAGTTTTTTATGGACTTTATCATAGGGTTGTTTTCCCCTGTGCATTTTAAAAGGGAAGATACGCGCCTCGGGATCCGTTCGGTCACCCACCGGGTGACTGACTTTCACGATTTGTTCCGGATCAATGATATCATCGGCAGTGGTGCTTGTCAGGGAACCATTGAACCAGAAATATTCAGGAATTACGTTTTTTTCCCATTTGAATTCTCCTTTAATGGATTTGTAAACCGGTTTGCCAAAAGGGCCTTTTTCAACATAGGGTTTTCCCTCTTTCAATTTTCCTGCCTTGGACCAGTCCCACCACATCTTTGTGGGATTCACCCTTGCAAATTTTGGAATGTGGCAGGCCTGACAAGAAACCACATCTGTATGATCATTCATTTTTGAGTCATTTTTGTGGGGTTCACTGCTGTGACAGGAGACACAGGTGATTTTCGGTGCCAGGTCGTCTTCAATCAGGCTTTTTCGGGTTTCCACCGCTGGGTTTGTATAGATCCTGCCGGCAATATTGTGATCAACCGTGGTGTGACACCGGGTACAGGAAAAATTCTTGCCGTCAATGCCCATGTGGACATCAAGCATCCGGTTTGGTTTTGTCAAGGATGTATCAAGATCACCATGCTTTACACCATCGCCTCCGCCTCCGGTAAAATGGCAGTCTCCGCAATTTTTTCGAGTCGGAAAGGTTACGCTGGTAACCGCCTGTTTAATTTCCTGCTGAATTTCTTTTGCCATTTCTTTAGTTTCAGGATCATCATCTTCCAAAAATGCCTTAAGGTCTGTAAACGCCTCATTAAAATTAAATCCAGATGAGTTATGGCATTTCAGACAGTTGACTTCGCCTTTCACCCCTTTATTATTCCAGCTTGTATGGCAACTCAGGCAGCCTTTGTCTTTCATTGCATTTCCTGAAATACAAAAGTTATTCACTGAAAACCCTGCCTTGCCATATCGCAGATCACTTTTGTCTCCCGATGCAAGCCATGTCCAGTGAATGGATTTATGAAACTGGGTTGCAGCCTCACTATGACAGGACAGGCAGGCTTCTGTGATGTCTTCACCAGATGTAAAGTTCTGGTTTAACGCATGGATTTTTTTATGGTCGGTTGTACTCCATCTTTCACTGCCTTTGACTGCCTGTTTGGCCAGTTTTCTTCCCAAAGCTTCTTCATTGTTTTTGAATGGTGTGGCAATGGACGTCTGGGAAAAGCAAAACAATGCTGATAGTGTAATCAATGCCAGGCAAAGCTTTTTATAACACCATGTTTTCATGGGCATCTCCATAAAGTTAACCTTGATTTTCCAAAAAGAGGAGGATAAAAAGGTCTCCCCTTTTTCAATTTTTATTTGCACGTAGCTGGTGTGGGAGAATCTGATGCATGATGATAGAAATATGAATAGATATCAAGAATATCAGAATCAGAAATTGCTGCCCAATTATCCTTGCATCCAAATTCTTCAAAGGTTTTGGCTTCAAAAATAGTTTTCCATTGTTCCATGGTTTTATCTGCAGGACTTAGTTTGGGGGTTGCGGATTCAATCTCGCCGGTTTCGGCACAGGCTTTGTAAACCTTGCGATAAGTGTATTTGCCTTTTCTATCATTCCCGGCAGGTCCTTCAGAGGAAAAAACCACTGAAAAGGATACAATCGTAAATATCAATGATATAAGAACAACCATACTTTTTTTAAACATGTTATAATTCCTTTCTCATTATTTTGATTTTTTAATCTCAAATTTTCCATCACCTTTAAAATCAATTTGTGCTTCCACATAAAAAACATCTTTTAAAGATTCTCTCACGTCTTTTGTCATGTAAAAAGCTTCTCCGCTTCTTGCACCGGTTGAACACGCAAAAACAATGGGTTTGTCATCTGGAAGATCCTTGATTTTCGGTTCAAGGGTTTCAACCGGGATATTGACGGCTGTTTTAAATGAGCCTTTTGCAAATTCATCTGCATCTCTTACATCAATGAGTAAAATGGTTTCAGGATTATTTGCTATAATGGATTTGAACCGTTCAAGTTCAATGGATCCTTCAACCTCACCTGCCTGCACCTGCAGGGTTTCATTGGAAACACCATATGTCTTTGTCCATTCAGGAAAGCCTTTGGCAAATACGGTCACATTTGTGTATCCCATTTCAAGTGCCTTTGCCGCTGATTTGTGGCTTAATCTGCAGTTGAGACCACCGCAATAGAAGATAACTGGGGTGTTAAGATCCCTTGGCAGTTTCCCTTTAAGGATATCAAATTGAGAAAAGGGGATATTGATGGCAGTTGGAATATGTCCCTTGTCATATTTGGTTTTTTGAGGTCTGGCATCAATAATCATGGTGTTGTTTTGGGCAATCTGTGTTGCCACATGTTCAACACTTATGGAAGCGTAATTATCTTTCAGGCTTATCCATTCCGGATATCCCATAGCATAAACTTTAACGTTCGTATAACCCAATTTTTCAGCCATTTTGGCAGATTTGTGGCTGAGTTTGCATTTAAGACCCTCACAATAAAAAATGAGCAAGGTGTTTTTATCTTTTGGAAGAAGCGCTGTTTTTTTATCAAACTCTGAAAATGGAATGCTGACAGCCCCTGGAATATGACCTTTTACATATTTGGCTTTATAAGGTCTTGCATCAATAATCATCACACTGTCAAGCATGGGAACCGTCACGTGTGTCTTGACAAATGAGGTATCCACGATGTCAGGAAACATCCATGACATATCTTCTTTTGAAGCCTCGCTGGTTTTTGTGGTTTGAGTGGCCACACAGCCTGTCAACAGCAACAGGGCTGCCAAAAGTATCAGGATAAAGGTTTTTGAAGTATTCGCTTTCATTGGTTCTCCTTAAAGTTTTGGATGGTTAATGTATGGCTTTGATTATCACCATTCATATAAAATTTTTATTTTGAATCCACATAGAGCAATGAGTGTGCCATGACAAAATAATCTTGATTTTCGATTATTGTAACTTTTTAAATTTAAACAACATTTTTGATTTTTAAGTTGTTTTTAATTCCCAATTATGGTTGTTATTATTGCTTATATGTTAATGATATATTAATATAGTGTTTAATAGTGTTAATAGTTAAGGAGACAACATGGATATTGGAAGACACTGGCGTCATATTATAGATTCAGTCCAGGACGGGATCATCATTGTTGATGAAAAAGGATTTTTTGTTGCAGCCAACCAAACAGCCCAGTTGATTACCGGTTACACTGAAGAGGAGTTAAGGGGCCAGTCCTGCAGGCTCTTGAATTGCACCGGCTGCAAAATCGTCGGAAAAGGCAAAGGGAAAAAATGGTGCGCTCTTTTTTCAGAGGAATTTATCAGGGAAAAAAAATGTATGATTACCGACAGCCAGAACAGGACCATACCGGTTATTAAAAGCGCAACCGTTCTTTTTAACGAAAAAGGGCAGATTGTCGGTGCGGTTGAAACTCTGAAGGATATATCTGAAAACATACATTATAAAAATGAGCTGGCATCCATTAAACGGATGTATCACATTGATGACGGTTTTCATGGCATCATTGGCAGAACGCCGGTAATGCAAAGTCTTTATGAGCATATTGAGAGTGTTGCATCACTGGATACACCGGTAATGATTTTAGGGGAGAGCGGCACGGGAAAGGAAATGGTTGCCAAAGCACTCCATGAAACCGGGAACAGGGCATCTAAACCATTTGTAAAGGTGAATTGTGCCGCTTTAAGTGAAAATATCCTGGAAAGTGAATTGTTCGGCCATGTAAAGGGTGCTTACACCGGCGCAGAAGGTGACAGAATCGGCAGGTTTGAGGCTGCCCACAAAGGAACGATTTTTCTGGATGAAATCGGGGATATCCCCCTGTCTGTTCAGGTTAAACTGCTCAGGGTTCTGGAAGAAAAAATGATTCAACGGGTGGGTGCCAATAAATCTATTTCCATTGATGTCAGGATTATTACCGCCACCAACAAGCATCTTGAAAAAATGATTGAAAAAGGCGTATTCAGAGAAGACCTGTTTTTCAGGATCAATGTTTTTCCATTAACCTGTCCGCCGCTTCGTGAGCGCAAAGATGATATTACCTTGATTATTCAGCATTTTATCAGTTTTCATGCCGAGAAGACCGGCAAAAATATTCTGGGATTTACCCCGGAAGCCATGCGAATGATGGTGGCATACCCCTGGCCCGGTAATATCAGGGAATTAAGAAACAGTGTAGAGTATGCTTTTGTACTGGCAAGGGGAAAAAGCATTGGGCAAGAGCATCTGCCGGAAAAGATTACAAGTTATAAGGCCTTGGAAACACCGCCCCTGAAACAAAAGGAAAAAAGTTTTATTGTAGCGGTCGGCCTTTCTGAAAAAGAAAGGCTTCTTGATGCGCTTCAACGGGCAGACGGAAATCAGACCCAGGCTGCAAAAATTCTAGGAGTCAGCCGGATAACCGTTTGGAAGCGCATTAAAAAGCATGGAATACAGCTTGAGTGAACCGAGTCAAGCGGTTATTAAAGGCTGATGGTTGCCGAATCGCATGCAAGATCAATTAACTCTGCTGCCGTTGCCATCCTGCAGGAGTCAGCAAGGTCTTTTTCTTCAATAAACCGGGATTTGGCACAGGGAGTGCACACAAGAATCGGGACTTCATGGGCCTGAAGGTGGGCAAAAGAATCATCTGCTGAGTCTCCGGTTGCAGCTTTCAGATTTTCCGTAACGCCTTTTCTAGCAAGGTAAACACCATCATCAAGCAGGAAAACGGTAACATTTTTGCCTTTTTTCTGTGCAACGGCAGCAAGAAATAATGCCCGAGTTGCTCGGTTGGGGTTGTCGGTTCCGCAGGAAAGCGTGATAAGAACGTTATTTGTCATGTGAGTTCTCCTTTAATAAATGTAAGAAAATATGTATTTGTTTAACAAGTGCGTTGCATAGTAATAAAGAAACTTTATCTTGCTGTAAAGCCACAAGGTGGTACTTTGGTTTTCAAATCTTCTAAATTGTGCAGGCTAAGGAATAATCTTTGGTATGGTCATTGCTGTGTAAGTTATTCTATACTACAAATTGAGATAGAATTCAAAACAGGAACGTTGAACATGAAAAAAGAAAATATACTGGTGGTTGCTATTATCTGCGCAGTTATTGCAGGTGGTATGATTTACAATAATTTAAAATCTGTAGGCTTAAAGGATTTTAATTCTAAAAAAGAAACTGTCCAAACAAGTGATGCGACAACGATAAACTTTCAGGAATATGCCCAAGGCAGGGCTTTGGCAAAAACTCAGGAAAAACATATTTTTTTATATTTTCATGCAGACTGGTGTACCTATTGCCGGAAACTGACGAGCACAACCTTTCAGGGAAAAGAGGTGTTGGCATATTTAAAGGATAATTTTATCAGTATTTCAGTGGATACGGATCAAAACAAGGAACTGGCTGATCAATGGAAGGTTAAAGGATTGCCGACATTATGGTTTCTAAAATCGGACAGCACCAAAATCGACAGTATTCCAGGGTATGTTGATAAGCGGCAATTTTTACATATTTTAAAATATATTCATACACAAAGTTATGACAAAATGAGCTTTTCTGAATTTATTAAAACAATTTAAGCCGGTCAGGATTACAAGGAATATCTGAAAAAGAGGGTATAGGAGATCTAACCGTGTTTTAGGTCATTTGTTTTCCAGGTTGAATAGGGTGTTTCAATCAGGTTTGAATTAAAGTATCTGGGATCATCACTGACGTCTTTTCCGATCCAGTCCGGTTTTTCAAAAGCCTGGTCAACCCTGTCAAGTTCTATTTCAGCAACGATAAGCCCCAGATTGTTTCCAGAAAATTGATCAATCACCCATTCAAAGCCTTTGTATTGTATTTTATATCTTATTTTTTCTATTAAAGGTTTTTTGCAGAAAAGCAAAAGCATTTCTTCAGCATCCTGCTTGGGAATTGGATATTCGTACTCTTTTCTTGACGCATTGCAAGTCGCCCCTTTGATGGTGAGAAAAGCGTTGTCCCCTGAAAGACGAATTCTTACAACCTGGTCTTTTTTATTTACCATATATCCCTGGCAGATGAAGGTGGGGTGGGCCAACGCTTCTGAGGGAAGGTAGGTTAAAAGGAATTTTTTTTCAATTTCAATGGCCATTATGCATTTTTTTTATCAAAGAATGCCGATTTTTTTCATTTTTTCAACCAGGACATCTTTATTAAAGGGTTTGATGACATACCCGTCACATTTCCCCACACAGGCTTTTACCGTTTCAATATCAGAATGGGAGGTCACCATTAAAATCTTTGCTTTTTCCTCAGGTTCAAGGCCGCGTTCTTCTTCCAATTTTCTGATAGTAGATAAGACCTGGGTTCCGCTGATGTCCGGCATGGAAATATCCAGTGTGATGAACGTATAAAGCTTCCAATCTTCAAGGGCTGTTTTCACGGCACTGATGGCGGCTTTTCCATCTTTTACACCTTCACATTGTCCAAAATCACTAACGATTTTCATCATTTTTTTTCTGCTGACAAGTTCGTCATCAACAACAAGAATTTTCATTCACGATTTTCCTTTCAATTTTCATTCAATATTTTTCAAAGAAAGCTTTTTCTATGTTGTCTATCGGAATTATAAAGGAACTTATTAACCATAGCGGATTTATCATTTTTTTCAAGCGTAATTTTTTTATTTTTGTATCAGGGTTAGTCCCGAATCGCAGAAAATGATAACAGAAGCCATAAAAATTTTTGAAGAAAAAGTTTTTGATAAAAAAACTTTAATCTCTTATCCGGATGTTGTTATAGTGCAGTCATAATTGATATATCCGATCAAATTAATGGGAGATATGAAATTTGAGAAACAGTGGAATAAGACCCATCGTACTGTTGACGGATTTTGGTCAACAGGATATCTTTGCAGGCGTTTTAAAGGGCGTCATTGCATCCATCAGTCCTGAATCAAAAGTGATTGACCTGACCCATGGCGTGTTGCCTCAGGATCTGCTGCAAGGCTCTTTTTTATTAGCCGCTTCTTATTCATATTTTCCAAAAGGAAGCATATTCTGTGTCATTGTTGATCCGGGTGTGGGATCGGACCGTAAAGGGATCTGCATTGAAACCCGGGATTATTTTTTTTTAGGTCCGGATAACGGTGTGCTCTGGAACGCGGCAAGTATTAATAAAATCAAAAGGATTATTCATCTGACCAATACAGATTATTTCCTTGATTCTATTTCAACCACATTTCATGCAAGAGATATTTTTGCTCCGGTTGCAGCTTACATTTCAAAAGGCCTTGAAGACCTGTCGATCCTTGGAAAGCCCTTAAAAAAATGTGTTGAATATAGGTTCCCAAAAATAGACAGGCATGATTATTCACTGGGGTTAACGGTTATTCATATGGATAGGTTTGGTAATGTGACCTTAAATCTTAGTGAAAAAGAGTTTGAGGGATTTGTTAAAAATCAACAGTTTTGTTTGACAATCAATGGGGTACGGATAAAAAAGCGATATCACACATATTCTCAAGGTGAAAAATCAGAATTGTTTTTGATTGGCGGCTCTTCATCTTATATGGAGATTTCAATTAAAAACGCTAATGCAGCAAAAAGGCTCTCGGTAAAGAGCAGGCAAAAAGCAGTGCTGGAAATCATTGACTCATAGCTGGGATGCGACCCATTTTGGATTCCATTCTTGATAAGTTAATTTAATTATGGTAGGCGCTTTTATGCGACAAAGAAGTTTTTAGGCTAAAACAGGATGAAAAAAAATTTTAAAGGAGAGAAAAATTGAAAATCGGCATTATTGGTGGATCAGGCCTTGATGATCCTGATATCTTAAAAGATCCAAAAGAAATTGAAATATCCACTGACTATGGAACCCCTTCTTCTTGTCTCATGGCAGGAAAAATTTTCGGGGTTGAAACGGTTCTTCTTGCCCGGCATGGTCGAAACCACCAGTACAGTCCTTCTCAAGTCAACAACCGAGCCAATATCAAAGCACTTCAGCACGCCGATGTTACCCATATCATTGCCACAACCGCCTGCGGCAGCTTGCGACAGGAAATAGACCGGGGACACCTGGTGATTTTAGACCAGTTCATTGATTTTACACGGTTTAGAAAAAATACCTTTGTGGAATCCTTTGAAAATGGCCCGATTCATACCGCCATGGCCCATCCCTTTGATGAGAAGTTAAGAAAAACCCTCTATAAAACAGCTAAACACCTGGAGTTGAAGGTACATGACAAAGGATGTGTTGTCACCATAGAGGGTCCAAGATTTTCAACTGTTGCTGAATCCAAAATGTTCAGGATATGGGGGGCGGATGTAATCAATATGTCAACGGCTCCTGAAGTCATGCTGGCAAATGAAGCCGGCATCCCCTATGCTGCCGTTGCCATGTCAACGGATTATGACTGCTGGAAAGAGGATGAAGCGCCCGTTACCTGGGACGAAATCCTTTCGGTATTCAAGCAGAATGCGGATAATGTAAAAACTTTGATTGTAGATGCAATTAAAGAATTATTAGAATAAAATTTGAATAAAAACAGATAAAAGGAAGGATAAAATGGATTTAAAAGAAACGATTAGAAGTATTCCGGACTGGCCTATTAAAGGCGTGATATTCAGAGATCTGACCACATTAATGCAGAACCCAAAAGCGTTTAAAGAGTCTTGTGATATTTTGCATGAAAGATATAAAGACATGGCAATTGATAAAATTGTGGGGATTGATGCAAGAGGCTTTGTCTTTGGTGCAGTCCTGGCCTATAAACTGGGCATCGGGTTTATTCCTGTAAGAAAAAAAGGCAAGCTGCCCTTTAATACCATCCAGGAAACCTATAGCCTGGAATATGGAGAAGATACCCTTGAAATCCATGAAGATGCTTTAAAAAAAGGTGAAAAAGTGGTCATTGTCGATGATTTGATTGCTACCGGCGGTACGGTCGGTGCCACGGTAAAACTGGTAACAAAACTGGGGGCTCAGATTATTGAATGCGCTTTTATCGTCGAGCTTCCGGATCTGAAAGGAAGAGAACAGATTCAAGGCTGCAACGTATTTACCATAACAGAATTCGAGGGTGACTGACCTTTTTTCATGGGCCAGGATCTTATATGT
>Ga0180009_10005862_pt1 | contig 13044 bp, 16 predicted proteins | sample OS_PC_MetaG_FD_123537 | JGI IMG/M metagenome (GOLD analysis project Ga0180009, IMG submission 123537) | Groundwater microbial communities from the Aspo Hard Rock Laboratory (HRL) deep subsurface site, Sweden - OS_PC_MetaG | ecosystem: Environmental > Aquatic > Deep subsurface > Groundwater... | reverse complement strand
TACTCCGAAGACCCCCAGACCATATAGAAGCAGGCTATGTCTGGTCGCGGTTTCATTCTCGAGGGTTTCTATCGCGTCCTTAATCAGCCATGGCGCAACCAGACCGAATGCGCTCGTCAGGATGATTGCTACACCACCGGCTATAAAATATCGGCGATACCTTTTCAGATACGCAAAGACCCTGGTTAGATTCCTCTTGTTTTCGTTCTTGTCGGACATGCTTGAATGTGAGTCTTGTCGGCGACTAGGCCCTCTGAATGTGCAACCAATCAAGAAGTTGCGTTACATTGAGTTAAACAGTATATAGTAACATGACACCTATGTCAAACAGTAAGACCGGACGCAAGTTCCTTTGCGATCCGACAGTCGGCAAGCTATGCCGTTACATGCGGATGATAGGCTTCGATACTGATCTGTCGCAAACCCATGTTGTTAAACAAGTTCTGGCGATTGCCCTGGAACAGGGGAGGACCATTCTGACGAGAAACAGTGTGCTGGCCTCAATGAAACTTGCGCGGGATGTTGTGCTGTTGACCGATGATGATCCCTGGAAACAGATCAAAGCTGTTCTCGATAAATGCGACCTGGCAATTGATGAGTCGGCTGTCTTGACTCGCTGTATGGAGGATAACCGGCCCTTGCGGAGGGCTTCGAAAGATGAAGTTAAAGGGAAGGTTTGGCCATACGTCTATGAAACCCAGAGTGAATTCACTATTTGTACTGAGTGCGGCCGGATTTTCTGGCCGGCAACTCATGTGACGGCAATGCTGGATAAGCTGAAATCGATAGGTCTGATTTGACGTGACTGGGCTGTCTGGATTCTGCCTTTCCATTCAGACGAATCCGGTTTATATTGCCTGCCGAAAGATACGGATACGGGAGCGGGATGAAGACTAAGAATGCTAACAAGTTGAATTTCCTCGGTCTGACCGGGGATGATTGTAGCTACGGCATATCGCGGTATGTTGTGCTGCCGGTCGGCTATGAGCAGGCCACGACATACGGTCACGGAACCGCCGCTGGACCGAATGCGATCCTCGAAGCTTCGCAGGAAGTCGAGTTGTATGATGAAGAGTCTGCCAGTGAGCCGTACACAGCGGGCGTTCACACGCTGCCGGCGCTGGATTCTCTGACCGATCCGCGGACTATGATCGATAGTGTATCGAAAGCGGTTTCGGATGCTATCGGAGACGGCAAGATCGTAGTCACGCTTGGCGGAGAACACACTGTTTCGGTCGCGCCGGTGAAATCATATGCTGAGAAGTTCCCACAGCTCTCCGTTCTGCAGATTGACGCCCACGCGGATCTGCGACAGGAATATCAAGGTAGCATTTACTCGCATGCCTGCGCCGTGCGCCGGATTCGCGAACATGTAAAGACAACGGTTGGCGTTGGTATCAGGAATCTGAGCAGGGAAGAGGCTGAGCTGGTTTCATCCGAAAAAATTCCGCTACTCTTCGCCAAAGATATCACTGGAAGAGATCACTGGCAGGACGAAGTCATAGAGATGCTGACCGATGATGTCTATGTAACGATCGATCTTGACGGTTTCGATCCGTCGGTGATTCCGGGTGTCGGAACTCCCGAACCGGGTGGTCTCGGTTGGTATGAGACTCTCGAATTACTTAATAGGCTCTGCACCATGAAAAGGGTAGTCGGATTCGACGTCGTCGAGCTGATGCCGATTCCCGGGAGTCTGGTGTCGCAATTTGCCGCAGCTAAGCTGATATACAAGTTGATTGGATATCTTGAAGCCGATTCCGCGCAGAGATAGCACTTGGAAATCCCGATGATAGGACTATATTTCCGACTTGAGGACTGACTTGCTTTTCACCAGACTTCTGGATGACAGCAACGTGGAGGATAAATGAGCATTCGATATCTCAGATATGCCATACAGATATTCTTTCTCGGAGCGATCACATATGTCGCACTCGGCTTCGGCTCCAATGGTTTCGAGGCATTCTGTCCATTCGGTGGAGTTGAAGCGCTCTACGGTTTGTTCACGACGAGCAATTTCACATGCGCATTGGCACCGCTGAACTTATCGATATTTCTCGGTGTGATAGGGCTGACAATAATTACAAAACGGAGTTTCTGCGGTTGGGTCTGCCCGATCGGTACCATAAACGAATGGATCAGCCGACTCGGCGACAAAGTGTGGCCGAAGCGTCCGCGCATTCCTGCATCAGCAGATCGTTACCTGAGGCTCCTACGATACCCGGTTCTCGCGGTGGTGCTATACTTCACGTATCGAATCGGTGATCTTGTTTTCAGGGGATATGATCCGTTCTATATCATATTTTCAGGTCTCGGCCACGGTACTCTCGGTTATGTCAGCTATGCCGTGATGGGAGCTTTCGTCATCGGAGCGTTTTTCCAGCCGATGTTTTTCTGTCGATATTTCTGCCCGCTAGCGGCAGCGCTTGATCCATTCTCCAAGATCGGTCTGATGCGTGTCAGCCGCAACAAAGAGACCTGCATCGACTGCACGATCTGCAATCAGAAGTGTCATTTTGGTCTGGAGCCGATGGTCGCAAACAAGGTGACACATCGAGATTGCGTCAATTGTCTGGAATGTGTCGAGGCGTGCCCGGTGGACAACTGCCTCGAAGTGAAAGCGTTTTAGGAGAGAGACATGCGAATTCCTAAGATCATTATACCGATTCTGGTGCTCCTCTTCATAGTGGGCGGATATGTTTTCCAGTCGGTCTTCTTCTTTCCAACGACTGAGGTCGCATTCTCTGCACAGGGTGATTCCACCGTCGAATTCATTGTCGACGGAATCAAGTGCCGAGGAACGGCGGGTTTCTTCACAGAGATGTTCCAGGACACTCCCGGCATCGAGAGCATAACGACCTATGCGGCGAATCACAGAGCGATCTTCGTCTACAATTCTTCCGAAATCAATCCCGACAGGATCAAGGTCATTTTCGAGAAGGAATTCAGGTTACAGGACGGAACATTCGAAGCGTTCTTTCATGAGGTGGAACGCAGAGTGCCATGATGGGACCATCATCTTCTCGAGATGACATTGTACCAGGAGTTGTAGTCAGAATTGTCAGCATGAATGACCGACCAGTATAATTTGAAGAGCTTCCGCGTTACTTCCCCACGATTTCCATTCCCGATGTTTCGACCGTCGACCGAAATCACAGAGTTTACTCCCGCACCAGTTCCGCATATGAATATCTCATCAGCATTATGGAGAAATCGCGGTGTGTACAAGCGCTCTTCTACAGTCATTCCGAGGTCTTCGACACAGAACTTCATAATCGATCTGCGCGTGATTCCATCGAGCACACCAATAGAAACCGGCGATGTGATGCAGCGATTTTTCTTGACAACGAACAGGTTCATCCCGAAAGCTTCTGTGACATATCCATCGATGCTCTTCATAAGGGCAATCTCGTCCCCCTGCTCGGCGACTTCTCGCTGTGCGATGAACGAGTTGACGTACATGCCGGTGATCTTGCCGTGGGATGGAATCGCCTCCGGAGGTATTCGAACGGTTTTGGAGAACCTTGTACGGAAAACCTTGTGCCTGACTCTGTCAACTGGCAGGCAGAAAATCGCGAGCTCTGTTGGCGACAGCTTGCCAAGTCCGACACCCTGAAGTGAGCAGTATATCATTGGGCGTATATAAATGTCGCTATCGAGTCCGTTCTTCAGGACAAGTTCCTTGATGCTGTCTGTGATCTCATCGTAAGTGGCGGGCGGTTCGATGTGCATGATTCCGCATGTGCGAAGAAGCCGCCGCACATGATCGTCGATTCGAAACAAATTCCACTTCTGATCGCCGAGATGAAATGCCTTCATGCCTTCGAAAGCGCAGGTACCGTAATTGAAGGCGTGAGTCTTGATGGAAATTTGTGCCCGTTCTTCTGGGACTATCCGGCCTTCGAAATATGCGAGCATCCTATTCTTCATCGAGCCGTCTCCTGAGAGCATGCAGTGCGAGGTGATAACCGTGACTCCCGAATCCGGAGATAACTCCCCAGGCAGCTGAAGCTGTAATAGATTTGTGGCGGAATTCTTCACGCTTGTACAAGTTCGAGAGGTGAACTTCTATTACGGGAATCGAAAGCATTTTCAGTGCATCCAATATGGCTACCGACGTGTGCGAGTATCCGCCGGGATTGATTATAAGTCCGACGGACTTGCTTCCGGTTGCCTGGATGATGTCGATTATCTCACCCTCGGAGTTGCACTCGAAGAACGACAGGTTGAGTTCGAGCTTGGAAGCGGTGATCGTCAGCGATTTGTTTATCTGCTCGAGTGTCTGGTTGCCGTATATCTCCGGCTCGCGTTTTCCAAGCAGATTGAGATTCGGCCCGTTTATGATAGTGATATTATCCATACTACTTACTCCATGATTTCGATACTTTCATAAATGCCCGGCTGAACTCTCTTCGATTGACCGTCCGCAGAACAGGCTTGGCAAATGACTCGAGAAGAACGAATTGTATATCACGCCCTACTCGTTTCTTGTCGCGACTGATCACTTCCCAAACTGCCTCAAGACTCGAATCTGCAATCGGAAACGACTTATAGAGACTGCGTATCTGGTCATGCCCCCATATTCTTGTCTCGTCGGAGAGCGAACAGAGCTTCTGCGACATCTCCAGCGCGACAAGCATACCGAACGCAACCGCCTTTCCATGAGGCATTTGGCGTCGATAGCTGCCGATCACCTCAAGCGCATGCGCCGTAGTGTGGCCGAAATTCAAAGTCTTACGCAATCCGCTTTCGAATGGGTCTCTCTTTACGATTTCAAGCTTCAGTCTTATCCCAACCTCGATTATCCGCGGTAAGAAGGAGTCACCGCCACCGGTGCCCGCTTCGCGGAAAGAATCAAGCAGGCCTGCCAGTTTTCGTGATCTTACCAGAGCCATCTTTACAAGCTCTGACATGCCTTCTCGAACATGTTCTCGCTTCAAAGTCGATAGAAAGAGTGGATCGGCAATTATCGACAGCGGTTGCTTCACCGTACCAATCATATTCTTTGCATTCGGCAGGTTTATACCGTTCTTGCCGCCGATCGCAGCATCAACCTGAGCAACAAGCGTTGTCGGAATCAGGATGTGTGAGATGCCGCGCATGAAGGTTGCAGCCGCGAATCCCACGAGGTCGCATACGACACCACCGCCGGCGCCCAGCAGTACGGAATTCCTGTCGGCTCCGCTATCAAGAAGCCACTTGTGGATTTCGATTTGATAGCGGTAGCTCTTTGTCATCTCGCCAGCGGGGATGACATGCATTGCGGATGGGCATTCTATATTCTGCAACAATGATCTGAAGAGATGACCGTGATGTCTGTACACATTCTTGTCGGTTACAATAAACGCTGATGAACAGTCGATTTTGTTGACAAAGGCTGCAATGGTTTCCGGTGCGCCGCTTCCGGCCATTACCCTGCATGTTAAATGCGGGAATGAGAATTTTGCATCTGTGTCAAACACCTGCTGTCTGCTCCTGATAGAGGATGATTACTCTCTCTGCAACGGATTCTATCTCGATGCCGTCAGTCTCAATCAGGAATGGAATCCTATTGTATGCCTTCCGACGCTCTCTCAGTATTTCCGGGAGTCTGGTTTTGAGATCGTGACCCTCCAGCATCGGTCGCCCTGAATGGTCACTGAGGCGGTTTGCCAGCACCTTCTGCGAAGCTGTCAGACAGATGATCAACCCACTTGCCGACAGAGTCAGGAAGTTCTCCTCGGGAACGGTCATCCCCCCGCCGACAGCCACTACAAGATTCTTGTGATGGGCTATTACTTTCGCGACTTCGCGCTCCATAGATCGGAAATATGTTTCACTTCTCTCGGAGAAGATTCGCACGATTGACAACCCGGTGATTTCTTCAATCATTCTGTCCGTGTCACGAAACTCTCTGCCGAGTTTCGAGGCTACTACTTCACCGACAGATGTCTTTCCGGAACCCATCGGTCCAGCAAGGACTATGTTGACATTTGGCAACATTCTTCGCTATCCATGCGATAGTCTCAGTTCATTTAGCGACGCTGCGTTTGATCTCCGTCTTCAAAGCGTCGTAATCTTTGATTTTCGAAGCTGTAAATATTTCGAACCCTCTCAGGGCTTGATATATTAACATGTCAATTCCGCCAACTGTTCTATCTGCGAGCGACGATCTTCGATTACTCCGATATGCCGCCTCAAATATCACCGAGTCCGGGCTGAATGAGGATGACGGGATGATCTGTTCGGTCGGAACGGGTGTTGCGTTGAACACGATGTCCCACTCAGCGTCGCCTAGCTTCGTCTTCAGGCGCGAGGATTCGTATGCACGAACCGTCCCGGAAGAACCATCAAATCCAAAGGCCTGCAGCAAACTGCCCAGTCGTCTCCTGCTACGATTAACGATTGTGATGTTCCTGGCCCGCTTGGATTGAAAAAACCTGAGTGCGGTTCGGCCTGTGCCGCCGGCACCTATTATCAGAATGCGCTTGTTTGCACATGCCGAAAGCCCCATCTCCCGAAAGACCTCACGGATCCCGAATATGTCAGTGTTGTAGCCTGTCAGAGAGCCATTGTGGGCTTTGACAAGATTGACTGAGTGGCTGTCCGAGGCCGTTCTGTGGAGTGTGTCCAGATGCGACATGATGCTGCATTTGAACGGCACTGTGACATTGAATCCGGAGACACCGAGCAGTTTCGCAGACTCGATGAATTTCCCTGGGTTCTTTTCTGCAATGTCGAATAGGTAGTAGCCATGAGGCAGTCCGAACTTGTCAAATAGAATCCTGAATATCTGCGGAGATAGTGAGTAAGAGATACCGCCTCCGAGAATTCCGAAAATCTTTGCTTCTTGCCTAGTCATCAGTCAAGCAGGCTCTTCATGACCTCGTAATACTCCGGAAAGGATATCGAGATAGCATCGGCATAGCTATCAGTGAGTTGACCCTCTGAGATCAGATTAATAGTCTCGACGAGCATCGCCATCCTGTGATCGTGCTGCGGACCTACATCCGGCGGGAAGAGCTTAGTGGGGCCGCAAATCACAAGGTCGTCTTCTTCAACCTGTATTTTCGCACCGGCTGAGCCGAGCACCGTGACAATTCCGGAAAGCCTGTCAGATTCCTTCACTCTCAGTTCACCGAGTCTTGATATTCGTGTGACGCCGTCGGCTTGTGTTGCGGCGAGTGCCAGAATCGGAACTTCATCAATAAACGTAGCCACCGGTATATCGTCACATCGAGATGAGTGCATCCTCGATGCCCGCACGAACAGCTTTCCAACCGGCTCGCCGCGCTTGATCGCAATCTCGTCGGTAGCAATGTCAGCCCCCATCCGGCGGAGTATCTGCAGATAACCGCATCTTGTCGGATTGAGGCATACGTTTTCAAGGACGATTTCCGAGTTGGGAAGCAGAAGTGCCGGCAAGACAACGAACGCAGCGGATGATATATCACCGGGGATGTCTATATCGAAAGCAGGAATCCGCGAAGCTGGTCCGGTAGATACGGTGCAGTCCGAAGTGGTCAGCGGTACACCGAGAGATATCAGCATTCTTTCCGTGTGATCCCGAGTGGGGGTCGGTTCTACGATCTCAGTTTCGCCTGAAGCGGAAAGCGCCGCCAGCAAAATAGCCGATTTGACCTGAGCCGACGCCACAGGCAGCGCATATCCTATCCCTGAGAGCCGCTTACCGATTACCGTGACCGGACATGTGCCGCGGTCCGTTGTCTCAATATCCGCACCCATATGTCGGAGTGGAATAGCGACGCGATTAACCGGTCGTTTCCTTAGTGAACTGTCGCCGTCGAGCTTCGCGGATATGTTTGATCCGGCAAGCAATCCCAGAAGCAGCCTGAGTGAAGTGCCGGCATTACCACAATTAAGTTTCCCTTCCGGCTTCACGAAATTGTTCATACCGACGCCGGATATCTGGAGCACCGACGGTTCTGACTCCGAAATCTCTACGCCAAGCTGTCTGACAGCGTCTACCGTCGATCCCAGGTCCTTTCCGGTCGCAAGATTGCGAATTGTGCAGTTACCTTCCGAAATCGAAGAGAGCAGCACTGCGCGATGCGAAATCGACTTATCGCCTGGCAGGTTAACTCTACCGCGAAGTAATTGGGCCATCTGTTCGCTCCAGATTGTCCTTCATTTGTTTCAAATAAGATATCTCCGACAGGAACTCTTCAATGGTGTCCTGTGACAGATGCTCGGAGAACTCCTCAAGCTTACGCTTGAATATAGCAATTTCTCTTTTCAGATGCTTGCGGTTTTGCCACAAGAATTGTGCTACAGGCTGAGGAGATGATTTAGCGACTCTGGTTGTGGATGCAAAGCTATGTGCCAGGAAATCCCAATCGATCTTCTTCCTGCGCCTTGCGTCAGCCTGTGAGGCCACAAGCGCATACGCGATTATATGCGGCAGGCCGGATGCGAATGCAAACATGCGGTCATGATCTTCCCGGTCGATATCTTGTGGGATGGCGCCAATATTGCGCACTAACGAAAGCGCCCTATCGTACGCCTTCTTGCCACACTTCGCAGGCTTCGACAGAAAAAAAGCCTGGTTGTCGAACATCTTTCCGTTCCAGGCCGCTGGAGCGATCATCTCCGTCCCTGCGTATGGATGTCCTCCGACAAAATTCGTCATCTTCAAGTTTTCCGCTGTCTTGATCACGTCCTGCATTGTGCTGCCGGTGTCCATCACCAGAATCTTTGAGTCGAGAGCCTTGCGGTTCTCTCTGAGCAACTGATGAATAGCGAACATCGGCAAAGCCACAATAAGTATATCAACATTTTCTATTAAATCAACAGCGGAATCGAAACCGTCTGAGATCATCCGCCTGCGTTTGGCTGCCAGTATCAGTCGATCATCGATGTCGAAGCCCGAAACAGAGTATGGAGCTTGGTTCAATCTGAAGGCCAGCGCCATTGAACCGCCTATCTGGCCCAGCCCGGCTATTCCCACACGAGAAAATCGACTTCCCATCAAATCTTCCTGTTAACCGAAGCCGCAACTGCTGCCAGCTGAGCCATCATTTCTTCAAACTGTGGGAGGGGCAAACTCTGGTATCCGTCGCAGAGGGCTTTGTCCGGGTCGGGATGAATCTCGATCATGAGGCCGTCAGCGCCAGAGGCAATCGCTCCGAACGAAAGGGGCGCTATCATATACCTTTCACCGGTGGCGTGCGATGGATCGACGATCACAGGCAAATGCGAGAGCTTCTGAATTACGGGAACAGCCGACATATCGAGAGTATTTCTCGTGTACTTCTCGAAAGTCCTGATTCCACGCTCACAGAGTATCACATTACGATTCCCATTGGCCATGATGTATTCTGCCGACATCAGGAGCTCCTCGATAGTCGACATCATACCTCGCTTCAAAAGAATCGGCTTCGATATCTTGCCTACTTTTTCGAGCAACGCGAAATTCTGCATGTTCCTCGCGCCGACCTGCAGAATGTCGACATAGTCTGCTATCAGGTCCGCCAATTCCGGCGTCATGACCTCGGTTATAACGGGAAGGCCGACTTTCTCACCGACTGACTTGAGTATTTTGAGCCCTTCTTCTCCGAGCCCCTGGAAGCTGTATGGCGATGTTCTCGGTTTGAAAGCTCCTCCGCGCAATATCTGCGCACCCGCCCGTTTGGCCGACTTCGCAGCCTCCAGTACCTGATCGTAAGTCTCGATTGCACAGGGTCCCGCAATGACGGATATGCGCTCGCCGCCGATTTCAGCGCCGTTGAGCTTGACGACTGTCTTGTCCGGTTTGAATTCGCGCGATGCCAGCTTGAACGGTTTGAGAATCGGAACGACGCTTTCTACGCCGGGCAGAACTGCAAGTGCATCTTTGGATACTTTCCTCTCATCACCGATCACGCCGATGATAGTCTTTTCCTCACCCTCAGACATATGCGGCCTGAAACCAAGTTCCTCGATCGTCTTTATGACGCTACCGATCTGTTTGAGGGTGGCGTCCTTTCTCATGACAACAATCATCATCCGTCACTCCCAAAAAGATCGGGTCGCAGCTTATCGGACCCCCCAAGATAAACATGCCTGATCTCATTCTGATTCTTGTTGGTGTTAGCATGTATAAGAATCCTGATTAGAGATTTCATTGCTCCTTTGACATCTATCTCACTTGCGCAGAGCAGAGGTATGGAGCTGTATCCAAGATCGCGCACAGCGTAAGCCGGGAAATCTGCATCCAAATCTCTCGTCGCAGTCAGAAAGATGGACGCGATCTCCTCCGGTTCAATCTCGTTTGCCTCGATTATTGCCTGAATGAGTTCGCTGGTTGCTTCGTATATTGCCTCACGGGTGTTAGCTTTTGCGACGTTTGCCCCGCGTATTCCTCGGACTTTCATAAATCCAGTCCTTTTCTAAGATCGGTCATGAGCGACGAAAGATCTCTTCTTGCATTGCGCTTTCCAGTCGCGTATCTGATACAATCCAGAAGAGCGCTGCCTACGATTACACCATCTGATGCCCGGCTCATTCTCCGCGCAATCCTTCCGTTCGATATTCCGAATCCTACACAGACGGGGATAGGGCAGAGTGCACGCGCTCTGGATATGAACAGTTCCGTCTCTTTAGGAAGCACTCTCCTTGCGCCGGTGATCCCGGTGACTGAGACGAGGTATAGAAAGCCAGATGATGCACTGGCTATCTGTTTGATCCTTTCAGACGATGTTGTCGGTGCCACGAGAAATATCGTCTGAATCCCACTCTTCCTGAATGCGCCTACTACTCGGTTTTTCTCTTCCAGTGTCAGATCGGGGATGATGATGCCGGTGATTCCTGCGTCTTTGCAACGCCCAACAAAGCTCTCTATTCCCGGCTTCATGATCGTGTTGATATAGCTCATTGCAATCAGGGGTATTGACGTTCGAGAAGCAACCTTTTCGATTGCTGAGAACATCTTTTTCCCATTCATTCCGTTTGAGAGTGCCTGGTGGGATGTGTACTTGATCGTCGGACCATCCGCCATCGGATCGGAATGTGGGAAACCGATTTCGAGCATATCTGCACCGGTGGCTTCGAGTAGAGCGGCGTATTCGATGAAATCGTCGGATGACGGGTAACCGCACGTGAGGTACGGAATCAGCGCCTTCTTGCCGTTCGACTGCAGCTCAGTAAGACTACTTGTGATGCTTCTGCTCATACGCACTTATGCTTTCCAGGTCTTTGTCGCCGCGACCGGAGAGATTCACGATCACGATATCGTTCTTTTCCAGCTTCCTGCTCATCTTCTTAGCGTATGCGAGCGCGAAGCTCGATTCAAGTGCTGGAATTATGCCTTCGAGACGGCTGAGCTCACCGAATGCGGCTACCGCCTCTTTGTCCGTGACAGTCTTGTAGTCAACACGTTTCTGATCTTTGAGATAGCTGTGCACGGGCCCCACGCCCGGATAGTCGAGACCGGCTGATAGTGTCTCGGTCAAGAGAACCTGGCCTTCCCGATCCTGAAGCAAATAGCTGTACGATCCGTGCAGCACGCCCGGGCTTCCCCTCAGCAGGGTAGCCGCATGCCTGCCCGACGACAGTCCACATCCCGCCGATTCCACACCGGTAAGCGACACATTCGCATCATCCAGAAATGCGTTGAAGATGCCAATTGCGTTCGATCCACCTCCGACACATGCTACTATATGGTCAGGCAGGCGCCCCGATTTCGCGATTATTTGCTTCTTGGTCTCGTCACCGATGACCGACTGAAATTTCCGGACAATATCCGGAAACGGGTGCGGTCCAACAGTGGAGCCTATGATATAGTGAGTCGTGCGCACGTTAGTCACCCAGTCCTGTATGGCGGCAGTGGTTGCATCCTTAAGTGTAGCCGTACCCTCATTGACCTCAATCACCTCTGCGCCGAGCATTCGCATTCTGAGAAGATTGGGATGCTGTCTCTCGGCATCATGTCGACCCATATATACGGTGCATTTCAGTCCCATCAGGGCACATGTTGCAGCCGTAGCTGTTCCGTGCTGACCGGCACCGGTCTCTGCTATGATACGCTTTTTGCCGAGGTGCCTTGCCAGCAAAGCCTGACCTATTGTGTTGTTGATCTTGTGCGCGCCTGTGTGGTTGAGATCTTCCCTCTTCAGAAAGATGGTCGCTCCCCACTTCGCGGAGAGGTTTCTCGCATGATAGAGCGGCGTCGGGCGTCCGGAGAAATCGCGCAGCAGCATCCTGAATTCAGCTTTGAACTCTCTGTTTTTCCAGTACTTCTGGAAAGCTGTCTCCAGCTCGTGGAGGGCGGGCATAAGCGTCTCCGGAACAAAACGGCCGCCAAATTCACCGTAGTACCCACGCTTATCTACTTTGAACATTCCCTGACTCTTTCTACAAGCTGTTCGATCTTCGCATGATCCTTCACCCCGGGCGCTGATTCAGTGCCGCGTGCCGAGTCGATTCCGTAAGGTTTATAGTATTCTGTTATGCCTGCAACATTATCCGGAGCGATGCCTCCCGCGAGGAATACGTCATATTTCTCATTCACTCGAGTCCAGTCCTCGTCAGACAGACCATCGATGCTTCCGAGCTTTTTGAAATCGAGTAAGAGATATCTGCACGGATATGGCGGCAGCTTGAGTTCGCTCTGATCCATCCAGATGGACGAGATGAGCGGGATGGGAGGCGTCGGCAGCCGTCCGTTGTCAGGATGATAGTAAACTTGCAGATAGTCAAGCTTCACTCTGGACGTTACACTGTTTACGGTGTTCGGATCATAGTGATCGAATACGCCGACAATCGGGATCTTGCCATACATCTTTTTCGATATCGTAAGAGCATTCTCGATAGAGACCTGACGCGGGGATTCTGCGAAAACCATGCCGATGAAATCGACTCCGCATTCGAGACATTTCTCTGCATCGATCGACTTCGTGATGCCGCATATTTTTATCTGCGTCGACATTCAGTCAATTCCTCGAGTTTCGCTTCGACAGATTCGGCGAGTGAAAGCACAGATCCGATGAGGACAGCATCAACACCGAGCACTCTCATGCTGTCGACTGATTTCCTGTCGGTGATTCCGGATTCCGATATCACGATGTG
>Ga0180009_10005861_pt1 | contig 13045 bp, 8 predicted proteins | sample OS_PC_MetaG_FD_123537 | JGI IMG/M metagenome (GOLD analysis project Ga0180009, IMG submission 123537) | Groundwater microbial communities from the Aspo Hard Rock Laboratory (HRL) deep subsurface site, Sweden - OS_PC_MetaG | ecosystem: Environmental > Aquatic > Deep subsurface > Groundwater... | reverse complement strand
TGCTGGTGATTCTGTTACTTGTACTGTTTCTAGTTTACCATCTGGCTACCGCTTGGCAGAGTTTTTATGTCCTAATGCTAGTTTGGCCAGTTCATCTTGTTTTGGCACACTAACAGCCAACAATAATGACTGGTGGTTTTTGATTGAGCCGATTCCGACACCGACAATAGTGCCGCCGACCCTGACCCCAACCAATACTCCAACCAATACTCCAACCAATACCCCGACCAATACACCGACACTAGTGCCGCCGACAGCAACCCCGACGCCCTGCGCAGGAACTTGGAGCGGTTTGGGCGCTTGCAGCAACAGCTGCGGCAATGGAACCCAGTCAAGAACCTGCAATTGTCCGGCAGGGTGTTATAGCTACTCCGGCTGTACCGGCCCGGCGGCCAGTTGCGGCGGCACCGATACCAGCTCTTGCTGTATTTGCTCCGCGAGCTGTTCCTGCACCCTTTGCGGAGCCGGTTGCGGCGTTTACTGCGGTTACAGAACCGTTGCCGGCAAGCGCTGCTGCGGATCCGGTTGTGAACAAAACTGCGATTACGCTTGTCCTTGTTTTGAGTGTGAGGACTGCTCCCCTGCTTGCGGGCAGGCAAGAGACTGCGGGCCGGATTGCCCGAACACTGATATTGGTAATTGTGATACAGAGTCTGGAGACGGGGTCTTTTGCGGCGATCCTATCCCTGACGATCCCTGCGGCGGGGATTGCGAAGACGAAGCAGATTGGCGCTACGACCGGCTCAACTTACCGGCCAGCAATATCAGTATTGTTCATGGATTGTCTTTCCCGGTTAGAGGCTGGGCTTGCGATCTTAATTTGGCTGCCAGCACCGGAGTAAACAGTATCTTAGTTCAGGAGGGCGGAACGACGCTGTTCACCCTGAGCCAGAACGAGAATAGGAATGATGTCCTTTCTTCCGGTTACTGCAATGTTTTACGATCCGGTTTCAACCATAGTTTGAGCACTGCCGGCTGGTCATTGGGCAGTCACACGATTTATTTTATTGCTGATAACGCTGTTGGCGGCTGCCCGGGAGATTGGGAAGTTGAAAATAGCAATACTCCGATTGTGATAACCATTACCAATAACCCTCCGGTTAATGTTTCTTTAACTCCGAACAGCGGCGATATTTGCCGTGATCATTACGGACCTGAAGTGGATTTCACCGCGGTTTACCGCGACACCGACCTTCAGTCGGCGGTTCCCGGCCGGGATCATGATGTCAGAATTGGCCAAGTCAGGTTTGGCGAAGCCTCTGATCCGCTGGCGCTGATTACCTATACCGATAATGAATCCGGTTCCAATACGATCAGTTTTGCCTACGGCAACAATATCTCTATGGAAAGCAGTTCGGTCAGCGCTGTTGACGGAGGTAATTTAAGCCTGAGTTTCACTTTGGACTTTTCCGCTTTTTCAATCGAGGACTATGGCAATTACAATCTTTATCTGCGTTCCACCGATTGGGCCGGCGCTACCGACGGCTGGGATTTGATGGGAGATTTGGATATTTGGAACTGCGATCAGGTTTTAATTGACGGCACAGTCTATGATCTGACTCTGATTTTTCCCTACACTACTTGCGCCGACTTGGACCCGGCAGTGGCGCCCCCGATGGCTTCGGTGACGGTTGATTTTGACTGCGGCGCCGACGGCGCGTTTACCGAGACTACTGATTCAAGCGGTTCTTACTCAACTACCCTTCCCTATGAATCCAATTGCCAATATGCTTTAACTTACCCGGGGTATTTCAATGATCTTGCCGACTTGACCGGTTGCGGCGGGTCTTGCGAAGAAGGTTTAACCGGCTTGGTTCAAGTAGAACCATCATCGGAGCCTTTCTACCAAGCAGCGATTGATTTTGGCATGTCCGGCGCCGGCAGTCCCTGGATCCAGGTTTTTGGCGGCGATGTAGTCGCTTATTCATCAATAAATAACCCGATTCCGGTTACCTGCACCAATGATTTTGACGGCGGCGGCAGTTGTCTGCCTTTTATCGCTTCCAGCGAACCCTCTTCCGGATTTTTTGAAGAGGGAGTGGTTTCTGCGGGCAGCGCCATTTCTTACGGCGATGGTTTGGCGGTAGGCAACCCGAACGATTGGCAGGTATTAAGCGATAATCTCTGGAGACCGGTAGGCCGCGGCTATAATTATATCTTGAGTTTGGCCAGTACGGATGTGGCTCCGGGTGATATTTTTAGCAGCGGCCAAGATCTTGCTGATATCAACGGGCTGGATGACGGCATAGTTGCCGGCGGCGAAACAGAAATCAAATTGATAAACGGGAACTTGATCATAGATCGGGATTTGGAGATCCAGCCTGACGGAGCCGCTTTGATTGTTGTTTCCGGAGATATCATCATCAACAGAGATGTTGTCAGGGTCGAAGGAGTCTTTATCGCCGACGGGTCGATTCAGGCGGCCGGCGATCCGAATCTGAGCGAGCTTCAATTGGTAATGGAAGGGACTTATATTGCCGATGCCGACGGAAACGGCGCCGGATCAATAATTAATAACCGTGATTTGGGCCCAGGAGCGACAGGAAACAGTCTTAATCCGGCGATAATCTTCAGGTTCAGACCGGATTTATTAGTGTCGATTCTTAAAGACGGCAGGATTACCGAATCTTTAACTGATTGGCAGGAGGTAAGACCATGATCGCTAAATTAATTATTAAACCAAAAGTTTTTCACCGGTCCCCTTCTTCGGGACAGGTAGCCTTAATTATTCTGACGGTGATGGCCACGGCCTTGACCTTAGGGCTTTCAATGTCGGAAAGAGTCTTGACCGATTTGAGGATTAGCGAGCAAAACCAGGAATCCACCCGCGCTTTTTCTGCCGCGGAAGCCGGTGTCGAGGAGGCTTTAAGAGTGATTAGAGAAGGCGGTGTCACCTCAGACATTGATATTTCAGATTTAGCGGATGACCTGGGAGTTGACGAGGTAACGATTGATTCGACAACAATTGGGGGAACAGACCAGTTTAGTTTTTCTCAATCTTTTCAGTCCGGAGAAATCGCTCTTATTTGGTTGAGAAACCATGACGCCAATGGCGATTTCGACGAGGCCAGCGGTTATGACGACGCCAGTGTTGATCTTTGCTGGGAAAATGAGGCCGCTTTGGAGGCGGTCTATTTTTACCGGTCGGGAGGGAGCTACGGAGTTCGCCGCTTCACTTTTGACCCTGTTGCTGACAGAAGAGATTTCAGCGGAGGCGCTGGCACCGGCAACCATTTCAGTCCGCCGACAGGGGCGGGATGCGCCGGCATGAATTTAAGCGGGACGGTGGACTTAAGCGCCGAGACACCGTTATTTTTAGTGGTTAAACCCTTCTACCAGGAAACGAGGATTGGCGTTTTGGGGCTTTCTCCCTTGCCTGTTCAGGGTTATGAAGTTACGTCCGCCGGGTCGATAACCCAGAATACCCAAGAAAAAATAAGCAGAAAAGTTAAGGCCTTTCGCAGTTGGCCGATGCCGTTGCCGATGCTGTTCCACTCTGTTTTTACTACCGGAATCTCCGGCAGTTAACCACTGGGCGGTTTCTTGCTTAATTAACAATTTGGGTGTTAGAATATTTTTAAATAAAAATGGATTTTTTTGGTATTGATATCGGCACTTCGTCAATCAAGGTGGCCCAGCTGGTAAAAAGAAAAGATTTAAGGCTAGTTTCCTTAGGAGAGAACAAGGCGCCGTATCCTGGTATCAGAAGCGAGTCGGAAAAGGATTGGGTTGAAACTGCGTCGGCGATCAAGAGTTTGCTTTCCGAGCTTAAAATCCGGACTAAAAGCGCCGTTCTTGGTTTGCCGGAAGATTCGGTGATTAGCCGGCTTAAATGGTTTCCCCCGATGAAAGAAGAAGAAATCCGGGCGGCGCTGGAATTTGAGGCGGAAACTTTTATCCCCCATCCGTTGAACAAGGTCCAAATTGATTATGAAATAGTCGAAAGAGACGAAGGCGGTCATGTTTTGGTTTTTGTTTTGGCGGCTCTTAAAAGAACGGTGGAAAAATACCTGAAAGTAGCCAAGATGGCCGGAATCACCCCGATCGCCTTGGAAACGCCGGCCGTTTCTTTGGCCAGAATTTTTTCTTTCGGCAAGACTCCGGCTTTGATTTTGGATGTAGGTTCCAGATATTCGAGTTTAACGGTAAGCAAGGAGGGCAATGTTTTTTTGACCAGAACGGTTTCAATAGGAGGTAACGCTTTTACCAGAGCGATCAGTCTTTCTTTAGGCTTAGAGCCGGGGGTGGCGGAAAGCTATCGTCAGGCTTATGGGCTAAGAGAAGACGAGTTGGAGGGAAAAGTCAGATCGGTGCTGATGCCTCTTTTTAAGAAATTAGCAGACGAGATCAAAAAAACAATTTTTTCTTTTAAAGAAGAATGGCACGGGGATATTAACCTTCTGGTAGTTTGCGGCGGCGGGGCGGCTACTCCGGAGTTGATTGAAGAACTGGCTAAGGTTTTAGGGATTGAGGTTCAGTTAGCTCAGCCGTTTACCGGTGTTGAGGCGGAAAACCCGTTGACAATTGATGTCAGGAGCGAGGGGGCGCGTTTTAGTGTTGTTTTCGGTTTGGCGGCCAGAGGCTTGGTTTAACCGGCCTGGCCTGTCGGAACCCGATCTTATCTGACGATGGAAAAAACAAACATCAATCTTTTGCCGACAGCAACCAGGTTTCAGCTTTCTCAAATCAGGCTGGCCAGGAAACTAAAGAAGACAGCCTTTATCTTTGTCGGGTTCTGGCTGTTTGTTGTTTTGGTAATGCTCTCTTTAAAAACTCTTATTTCTTACCGGAAAAAAGTTTTGGCTGCCGAGAGAGTTCGGGTGGAGACGGCTTTAGATCAGGTTTCTCCGCAGATCGGCCTTCAACAATCATTGGTATTGAGATTAAAATTAGCGGCGGAAGTGATCAGTAAAAGGCCTTATTTTTCTAAAAGGCTGACCGCTCTGTTTTCGCTTCTTCCTGAAGATACCGAACTCCAGAGGATCAGTATTGAGGCGGCCCATGTTAAAGTTTCCGGACAGATATCTTCTCTGTCGTCGCTTAAGGAGTTTGAAGAGAGGATTGCCCTGGCTCGCCGGGAGAAGAGATACCAGGCCATGGAAATGACTTCTTTAAACAGCGGAAAGGGAAAGTGGGCTTTTTCTTTAGAAATGAGGGAAAATCCAAACCCGGGTTAAAAAAAATATGGATCTTAAAAAATATAAACCTTTGTTTTTACCGGTGGGAGTGATAGTTTTTGTAGTCCTTTTTATGATTTTCTTTTTGCCCGGCCAGATAGGGGAAGTTACTAAAGAAATAAGGGCGATTAAAAAAAATCAGAAGGAGGTTGAAACTATAAAGACCAAATACCTTTTGGCTTCGTCGTTAAACAGTAAAACCCTTGAGTATCAGGCTTCTTTGGCAAGCGCCGCTTTGCCCGAGACTAAAAATGTCCCTTATATCTTACAGGGATTAAGAGAGTCGGTTTTGAAAGGGCAGTTTGCTATTAAAGAGTTGAGTTTTTCTCCGGGTGAGATCAAAAAAGAGGATGAATCGGGCAGTCTGGAGGATAAAAAAATGGAAAAATTGCCCTTAGAGTTAAGGATAGTTGGTCCTCTAAATAAGATAACGGAACTTTTTAGCTCTCTGGAGGAAACGGCGCCTCTTTTCCAGGCAGAGAGTTTTGACCTGAGCGTGCCGGAAAAGACTGGCGCCAATGCTTCAATTCAACTTCGTCTGAGCACCTTTTACAGTCCGCCGCTGTCTAGTTATAAGCCGGAAGCGATCAGTTTAGAGAGCTTGGTTTTAAGCGACGAAGAAATCGCTTTTTTGGACCGGCTTGATAAGCTTAGTTTCCCTCAACTTGGATCAAGAACCAAGACGGTTAGCGAATACGGGACGCGTCAGAACCCCTTTAGTTTTTAGAGAAGAAAGACGGAAAAGGGAGAAGTCTCATGAAACAAATAGGTTTTAAGCCTCCTGAACTTCTAAGGCAAACCTTTCCCCTTTTGAAAGAACTAAAAGCAGGCTTTTGATCGCCTTGATTACTTTCCCTTGCTGACCGATTACCAAACCGATTTCTTCCTGTGGAACTTTGATAATGAAGCTGGTGATTTCCGACGCTTCTTCCGTAATTGAAACTTTTTCCGGAGAACCGACGATGGATTTAATAATAAACTCGAGCAGTTCTTTCATTCTTTTTTAGTTTTTAGTTGGGTTAAGCGCCTTTCTGACACCTTCGGTCAGCTGGGCTCCTCTACTGAGCCAAAGCTTAATTTTCTCCCGGTCGACGCTAAGGGTGTTTGTTTTTGGGTTTAAAAAACCGAGATAGTCGGTGTATTTGCCGTCCCTTTTAGATCGGGCCGGAGCGACTACGATACGATAACTCCGCTGGTGTTTCTTGCCTCGCTGAAAAAGTTTTATTTTTAGCATTTTTGTTCTATTTGACCGTTCTTGTTCCGATTTTAGATTTCATATTACTTTCTTTTTCGAGAATAGTCAATGCTTTTTTGGCGGCGGCTTCTTCGGCTTCGCCTTTCGAGCCGCCTTTCCCGGCGGCGATTTTCTCTTGGTCAAAAAAGACCGCGGTGATGAATTTTTTGGCATGGTCAGGCCCTTCTTCTCTGATAATTTTGTAATACGGAGTGAGTCTCATTTTTGCCTGAATCTTTTCCTGGAGCTTTGTTTTGGCGTCTTTATTGTCTCCTTTACTGCCTAAGAAAACTAACTTCTTAAGCAGATTTTCAGTTAAAAAATCATCGACTTTTTGCCAACCGCCATCCAAATACAAGGCTCCGATCACTGCCTCAAAAGCGTCGGCGAGCAGAGAGGGATTTTTTCTGCCTCCGCCTTCGTCTTCGCCTTTGCTCAGAAGCAGGACTGGGCCTATTTTGATTTTTTCCGCCGTTTCAGCTAAGCTTTTGGCGCAAACCAAAGAGGCTCTGACATTGGTTAAAATTCCTTCGGTCAATTCCGGGAAATGGTGAAAAAGTTTTTCGGTAGCCCAGAGCTCGAGCACGGCATCTCCTAAAAATTCCATCCTTTCATTTGATTTAAGTTCTTTATCCCGATGCTCATTAAGATAAGAGCGGTGGGTTAAGGCCCTTAGAAATAGGTCTTTATCCTTAAACTCAAGGGCGAGACCCGATAACTTATTTTTTTTCATTTTTATCCGAATCTTTTTTAACCCCCTTTTTTTGCGCCGGTCTTAGTTTGTTGTAAACCGCGCCGAGAGCGCCGTTAACAAAACTGGAAGAACTTTCCGAACCGAATTCTTTTGCCAGTTCTACCGCTTCGTCAATGGCCACCTTATCGGGAATCTTTGGGGCGTAGTTAAGTTCGTAAATAGCCAATCTTAGAATGGCTAAGTCGGTTCTGTTTATCTTTTCCAGAGGCCATCTTGGGGCGCACTGGCTAATTATCCGGTCGATCTCTTTGGTTTTCTTGATAATTTTTTGGGCTAATGGGGTCAATTCCGTGGTAGCATTAAAGCTCCAGGCGAAAAGCGACTGAACTGTTCTCCGGCGGCGCTGATGCCTGGGATCTTTTTTACTTTTGGGCATTTTCAACTTTTTTCACCAACAGCCACTTTTTCTTTTTTGACCCCGGCCTTTACCGTTTTTTTGCCTGAGTCGAGCTTACCGCAGCTTGGACAGGCATAGTGAGGTCTTTTGTCACTGCCGCAAGACGGGCAAAGAGACACTTCAGGCAACTTGATCGCGTGAACCGCCCTCCTTCTACCCTTCCTGTGGCTGGATGTTCTTCTTTTTGGTACCGCCATTTGTTCCTATTTACAGATTTCGCGCTTGTTGTCATTGCGAGCGAATGCGAAGCAATCTCGTTTTTAGATTGCTTCGTCGCTGTTGGCTCCTCGCAATGGCAATTAGACTAATCAACGTCAACTGCGAAACTTGTACTATTGTATACTGAGATCTTAACTTTTTCAACAGGGATAAATTGGTTTTTTGACAAATTAGATTGATACCTGAACCAAGAAAGCCATGGGTTTATCTGTAGGCTCTGTTTTGGATAATCATGACACTGGATCGTTTTAACCCACCTGCCTGCCGGCAGGCAGGCCCCCGGGGAGTTTTTATTGCTCTATTGCTATATGGCTAAATTGTTATCTTATTAGTCCACTCCCGGGGAGTCGATCCGCCTCCGCCGGTTGGCGGATGGCGGACACCCCGGGGGTGTTTAAGACCGGCAATTTGCCTTTCTAATGGGGATCCTTCGCCCCGACGTTACGTCGGGGACTCAGGATGACGGAAGGAGTGTCACTCCAAGCTCTCTCTGCCGTCATTCTGAGCAGAGCGAAGAACCTGCCTGCCGGCAGGCAGGTCCCCCAATTGTTGGCACTTTGCCCTCTCAACGGGCCGCGCCCGCCAGACGCTGAAGCCGTCAGGCGATACGGGCGGGGATCCTTCTCTCCCTGAGGGAGATCAGGATGACGGGTCGCAATCCCCTCCACCCCCGGGGAGCCAAAACCCTGCCTGCCCTCCTACCGACGGGCCTGCCTGTCGGCAGACAGGTAAACCGGCAGGCAGGTCACCCGGGGGTGTTTAACTCAGAATGACGGATAGAAAAACCACGATTCCGGATTGGATTAACCCGCGGGGCTCCATTTTAGCGTTTTCCCGGTTAGTTTGGGGCGACGATTTTTCCGGGAGAGCGGTTTAATTTCTGCTTTATTTTAGGATACAAAGCTAAAGTTGGGCTTTTTTCCAGAACTTGGGAGGCGTGGAATCTGGCACTTCGGATTAAGGCCAGATCGGTATAAGAGGCAATTTTAAACTCGGGGAAGCCATGCTGCTGGGTACCGTAGATTTCTCCCGGCCCTCTGATTTTAAGATCGATTTCGGCCAACTTAAGTCCGTTTTTATTTTCTTCCATTGCCCGAAGCCTTTTTTTTGCTTTTAGTCCGGTTTTACCGGCGAAAAGAAAACAGTAAGCCTGTTTTTTACCCCGGCCCACCCGGCCTCTTAGCTGGTGAAGCTGAGCCAAGCCGAACCGGTTTGCCGCTTCAATGATCATTATGTTGGCGCCGGCAATATCGATACCGACTTCAACCACCGGAGTGGCTACTAAGATTTCGGTTTCTCCGTTTTTCATTTTGGCAAGAACGGCTTCTTTTTCCTTGCTTTTCATCCTGCCGTGAATAAGACCGATTTTTTCAGCGCTGAAAACTTCCTTTTTCAGTTTCCGGTATTCTTCGGTGGCAGACTTGACCGATTCCAGTGTTTCCGAGTCTTCAACAAGAGGACAGATGATGAAAGCCTGGCTTTGGCCGGTTTTGATTTGTTTTTTGATCCATTGGTAACAATCTTTTCTTTTTTTCCCCGGAACTAAATAGGTTTTTACCGGTTTTCTGCCCGGGGGCATTTGGTCGAGGCTGGAAACATCTAAGTCCCCGTAAACGGTTAAGGTAATCGTTCTTGGGATCGGTGTTGCGGTCATGGTCAGAATATGAGGGCTAAAGCGGTCTTTGTCGGGGAGATTTGACTTTTCAATTAAGATTGACCGTTGAGAGACGCCGAAGCGGTGCTGTTCGTCAATAATTACCAGACCGATCCGGCGGAAATCGCGGCGGCGGTGGAGCAGGGCGTGGGTGCCAACTATCAACTGCCAAATTTCTTTCGAGTCTTTAACCTCTTTTTTATTGGACCCGGTAATCAGTTTTACCGAGATTCCAAGCGGAGTTAGTAAGGTTTTAAGGTTTTGGTAATGCTGCTGGGCCAGAATTTCAGTAGGAACCATCAGAACAGATTGATATCCGTTCTTGGCGGCGACTAAAATCACCGCCGCGGCGACGATTGTTTTTCCGGAACCGACATCGCCCTGAAGAAGCCGGTTCATCGCCACCGGCCGGTTCAGATCCTCAGTGATTTCTTTGATGGCCCTTTTTTGGCAATTGGTTAGTTCAAAAGGCAGTGAAGAGATCAGTTTCTTCAAAATACCGGGTTTATTTTTCATTTTCGGCGCCGGCTGTCTTTTTTCCCAGCGGCGTTTGTTAAGAAGAAAGTTTAACTGAAGCAAGAACAGTTCGTCGAAAGCCAGCCTTTTTCTTGCCTTAGCTAAATAGGCTTTGTTTTCGGGGAAATGGATCTGGTTTACGGCCTCTTTTTGTCCGATTAATCGCTCTTCTTTTATTATTTTTTCCGGCAGAAATTCTTCCACTTCTTCGATCAGGTTCGGCAGGGCCTGACTGATCACCCGGCGCAGATAATTGTTGCTGACACCGAAAGTGACCGGGTAGATTGGAACTAAGCGGCCGGTCCCGGTTAGTTTTTCCTCCGGTTTTTGACTGTCAATTTCCTCTTCGGGGCCGATGATTTCAAAATTGGGAGAGATAAATTGAAGCTTCCTTCCCTGCCTTTTGACTTTTCCGGAAACAGAAACTAACTTTGGTTCGGAAAAAGTCCTTGATAGGTAAGTTTGATTGAACCAAATAATCTCGATAATCCCGGTATTGTCTTTAAGGATGGCTTTTTGGATTGTTTTTTGTTTAGAAGATCTAAGGTAGTTATTCTCTATCTTGATAATCCGGCCGATCGCGGTGACAGTTTCTCCTTCCCGGATTTGGGCAATCGGAGAAATCAAAGAGTAGTCTTCGTGGCGAAAAGGGAAATAGTAAATTAGGTCCTCGGCTGTTTCTAAGTTAAGCCGCTTTAGCTTTTCTGACATTACCGGACCGACTCTTTTAAGATATCGGATTGGGGTGGTTAAAGTGATTTTATCCATAACCTTTAGCGAAAGGCTTGATAAGCGGCAATCATTCTCTCTTAGACTAAAAACGGCAGAAAAGCGGTGAGGATAAGAGAGAAGGCGGCCAGAATAAATACAAATTTAACTAACTTTTTCTTTTTGATCTTAATGCCGGCGATCCTCATTATCTCTGATTTTATCAAGACAGACTTGAGTAAATCAATGCCGGTATTTATAATCTTGAAGTAGATGGCCAGTTTCAAGACGGTTTTAGGAAGATTTTGTTAGATAATTGCGGATACGTTCTTGTCTTGGCCAAAGAGGCAAAGATAGCCGCGGCCCCGGTTTTTTATCGTCAGGAATTAAGAAAGGCTGATTTTTTAAAAACTGTTTTGAAGTTATTACAGATTTCGCGCTTGTTGTCATTGCGAGCGAATGCGAAGCAATCTCGTTTTTAGATTGCTTCGTCGCTGTTGGCTCCTCGCAATGACAATTAGACTAATCAACGTTAACTGCGAAACTTGTGGTTATTTAAGATTATGCTCCGATTAAGAAAAAATAGTCATTGGTTAAACCTGATCCGTTTTAAGCGACTTCGCCGGCGGCGGACCGGGAATCAAGTCTCTTTAGTCAAAAGACTGATCTATTACTTGCCTGTTTTGGGCTTTTTTGGCATCGTCAGCGGGTTTTTCTTCTTTCTGATCGCTTTTGCTTGGGTGGCCAAAGACTTGCCCTCTCCGGACAAGGTGGTTAGAAGGGAAGGTTTTGCCACCAAAATATACGATCGCAACGACAACCTGCTCTATGACGTTTTCAGACAGGTAAAGAGGCTGCCGGTTGATTTAGACCAGGTTCCCGACTATCTGAAACAGGCGACCATTGCCATTGAAGATAAGGAATTCTATTCTCATCAGGGTTTTAGTTTAAGGGGTATTGCCAGAGCCTTTTTTAACATCGTCGTTCACCAGAAAATTCAGGGAGGTTCGACCTTAACCCAGCAATTGGTTAAGAATGTCCTGCTGACTTCTTCGAGAACCTTGTCAAGAAAGTACCGGGAGCTGATCTTGACTTTGCAGATTGAGAGAAAATATACCAAGGATGAGATCCTGCAGATGTATCTTAACGAGGCGCCGTATGGCGGCACTGCCTGGGGAGTGGGCGCGGCGGCAGAGCACTATTTTAACAAAAATGTTTCCGAACTGAATTTAGCCGAGTCTGCCGTTTTGGCGGGGTTGCCGCAGCGGCCCTCGGTTTACTCCCCTTTTTCCGGAGATCTTTGGCAGGACAGAACAATGGCGGTTCTAAGAAGGATGAAAGAAGACGGTTATATCAGTGAAGAGCAGGAGTCGGAAACAATAGACCTGCTGGACGAGATTGTCTTCAGTTCTCCGGAAGGGCTGTTTAGGGCGGCCCATTTTGTGATGTATGTTAAAGATCTTTTGGCTAGAGATTTCGGGGAAGAACTGGTTGAATTAGGGGGGTTAAAAGTAAAGACCACTTTGGATTTACAACTTCAGGAAGGGGCGGAGGAAATTGTCGGCAGTGAAATAGAAAAAGTAGAGGAGTTAAACATTACCAATGGGGCGGCAGTGGTTATTGATCCTGATAACGGCGAGATTTTGGCAATGGTTGGCTCCAAGGATTACTTTGACGAGAACTATGACGGCAAGTTTAATGTTATCACCCAGGCTTTAAGACAACCCGGGTCGGCGATCAAGCCGGTGACCTACCTTACCGGTTTTAAAAAAGGTTATACCGCCTCGACTTTATTGATGGATACCAGAACTGTCTTTCCGGTTCCGGCCCAGGAAGATTATATTCCGGTCAATTATGACGGCAAGTACCGCGGGCCGATGTTAGTTCGCGAAGCTTTGGGTAATTCGATTAATGTGCCGGCGGTAAAAATGCTGGCGATGGTGGGGATCAAATCAATGCTTTCGGTTGCCAGCGAAATGGGCATTTCTACTTTAGAGCCGACTAAGGAAAACTTGGCGCGTTTGGGATTGTCGGTTACTTTGGGCGGCGGTGATGTAGCGCCGATCGAATTGGCTTCCGCTTACCTTTCCTTCGCCAATGGGGGAATTAAAAAGGAACCGGTGGCTATTTTGAAAGTTGAGGACAAAGACGGCAAGGTAATTTTTGAAAATAAAGCGGTTGAAGGCAGAAGAGTGCTTTCCGAAGGGGAGGCGTTTTTGATTAGTGATATTTTGTCCGACAATAAAGCGAGGGAAATTACTTTTGGTTTAAACAGCGGCTTGTTGATTTCCGGAAAAAAAGTGGCGGTCAAAACCGGGACAAGCAACGATAAAAGAGACAACTGGGTAGTGGGCTGGACTCCGGATGTTTTAACCTTGGTTTGGGT
>Ga0180009_10005860_pt1 | contig 13046 bp, 13 predicted proteins | sample OS_PC_MetaG_FD_123537 | JGI IMG/M metagenome (GOLD analysis project Ga0180009, IMG submission 123537) | Groundwater microbial communities from the Aspo Hard Rock Laboratory (HRL) deep subsurface site, Sweden - OS_PC_MetaG | ecosystem: Environmental > Aquatic > Deep subsurface > Groundwater... | reverse complement strand
CTTTCCGGTTTGATTCATCCAGACCCTGGGTGGGTTCATCCAGAATGAGCAGCCTTGGTACTTTAATCAGGGCCCGGGCAATGAGTACCAGGCGCTGCTGGGCATACTCCAATTGTCTGAAAGGGGAGCAGGCTTCCCTGTCCATATTCAGGCGCTTAAGCCATGTCATAGCCTTTTGCTCTTGAAGATTACTATATGGGCGGTAGAGTCCGATGGAATCAAACAAGCCTGAAATAATACAGTGCAAGGTGGTTCCTGGTACATTATAGTTCCGGTGTAACTCAGAGCTTACAATACCCATGTTTTGCTTTAGATCCCATATGGATTCCCCGGTTCCCCTCTGGATACCAAATATTTTCAGATCATTTTGGTAGCAGGCTGGATGATCCCCTGTAATAACATGAAGCAGGGTAGATTTTCCACATCCGTTGGTGCCTGTAACCAGGGTATGATCTCCCTGGTTTATTGAAAGGGATAAATCCTGGAATATTGTAGCCCCCTCATACCCTGCAAATCCCTTATTCAGTCGGACTAATTGGGTTTGCTCTTTATGCTCAGAGTTCTTTTTCAGGTCTATTACCTGGCTTCTATATAAATCCTGGACCGAAGCCTGAAAATCAGGAGATTGTGTATGTAATTTTTGTTCAAGAATTCCCATTATTTCGTGCCTTCCCCCCTGATGTGCCAGCCGGCCATGTGACATCACCCCGACATGGGTACACCAGGAAGGTATATCCCCAGTGTTGTTTACAAAAATGATAAGCTGGGTTTTTTGCTGATGCAGATGAAAAAGAGCCTTATTCATTTCCTGGCAGCTTTTGGAATCAAGTCCATCATAGGGGGACTGTATGACAAGGCAGGATACGCCTTTTGAGATTTGAGACAGGATCATGAGTTTTCTGGATTGACCAGTACTGAGCTGGCGATAACCTTTATCAAGGGAAGCAGTCATACCAAATGCTTCGATCAGGCCTGCATATTTTTCGAGATCCTCTAAAAAAGTCATGGTCTGGGTGCCGGGATCAATCTTATTCAGGTAATCAGTATCGTTTTTTTTTAGTTCTGATTCATAGAGTTCCTGCTGTTTTTTAAAAGAAACAATCCCAATATTGTCCGGCAAATCAAGTTGATCTGCCCTGGCATCTTCCCCAGCCTCTCCAGATATGAGCCGGAAGAATTCTTCCAGACCGGAGTTATTGGACCCCCAAATAAACCATACGTCCCGGGCATGGGCATCAAACCTTTGGATCCAAATTTCATTGAGTGTTGCATTTCGTATTTTCATGGAGGTTATCTAACAGTTTTTAACAGTCTAGGCAATCTATGAAAAACCATCACAAAGTCACAAATTATTTTTAAAGGTATCAGTTGAATTTAATATCTCTTTACACAAATTTGAAATATTGATACTGGTTTATATATCAATATTGTTAATTGCTTAAGGCTGGATACCCCTAAAATTTACATCGTATCCAGGTCTGCACTATTAATTGTTAGACAAGATAGGCCATGCAAGAAAACAGAATAGATAAAAAAAATGGGCTTTATATCCTGGCCGCAGTCTTATTGACTATGCCGTTTTACCTGAATGATTTTGCAAGCATTTATGTCAAAAACTGGCGCTGGTGGTTGTTTATAGATTATGTCGGAGTGAAGTTTCTTCCCTTTCTAATCGCGCTTTGGTTGATCTACAGCAAGAAAATGAGGACCTCGGAGTTCGGCCTGAAAACTCAATCAATGCTGTCGTTCTTGAAGGTATTTTTGATTTTGGCGCTTGTTGGTACAATAATTGACCAAAATGGGTATCAGTTAATATCGAAACTGCCCGGCTACCCGCCGCTTGGAGGCATGCCAGCAATCACGAGCCCTGTCTGGAATTGGGTAGACCTTACATTAGGACTATTAATGGTTGGGATATGTGAAGAACTGGTTTTCCGCGGCTTCATGCACACATTCATCAGCAGGTACACAGAAAATTTATATATTATAGTCCTGATCTCTTCCGTTGCATTCGGCCTCATCCACTGGAGCCTCGGCCTGCACGCTGTAATTGTCACTTCAACTATCGGCGCAATTTTCATGATTGCATTTGTGAGAACAAGATCCCTGCCAGCAATCATGTTGGCACATTTTATAATCAACTTCATCGATTTTGCCGGAGTTATTCCCAAGACAATATTCAAATTCACTTAATGGAGGAAACAAGGACCCGACATCGGTGTTGATCATCCCGTGATGGGCACATCCCAGGACCACGACAATCAATTCTTGGTCTCATAGTATTTTAAATTTAAAAATACCTTTTATCTGCAATGGATCACAGCATTTTTGGACAAAAAGTCTTTTGTATCAACTATTGCTCGAGGTGAAGATAAAGCAAGGGAATACATTAAGACCATTTTTAAAAATATTAAGTTGACATTAAAATTTGTAAGAGATAATTTTGAATTTAATTGGATTTGTTTTTACAACGGCGTAAAAATAAACATTAAAATGACAAAGGCGTCTGCTCCGAATTATGATCGGGGAAGCGCCTTTTTTATTTTTAGGAAATCATTTCAATGAGGAAATGTAAAAAACGAACTTAAATTAGGAGAAAGAGTTATGGAAATGAGGTTTTCAAAAGGAAATGATGCCCTGGGAACCAAAAACAGAGGAAATGTCTGTGAATCAAGTCTTTGCACATTATGCCGGGCAGATTGCACAGGGAAGTGTGAGACATGGCTGTCCAGCATGGTCGGAAGAGGATTGTTATATCCAAGAAGCTTTGGTCTGGTCACGGCCGGTGCAAACAATACCACCCATGTAGGGGTATCCTATAATTCCCTTAGAATCCAAGGATATGCATATGGTTCTACCGGGCTTACAGGAGATCTGACAAATAACCCGGATGACTGCATCTTTCCGAATGTCAGCCTTGAAACCGAGTTTGGGAGAAGGACCAAGACAAAAATCCGTATGCCAATGATGACCGGTGCATTGGGGTCAACTTTTATTGCAGAAAAATACTGGGATTCTTTTGCTATTGGTGGTGCATTGATCGGTATTCCCGTGGTTATCGGTGAAAATGTGGTGGGCGTGGACAAAAATTCTGAAATTGGTCCACAGACAGATAAAAAAGGAAAAATTGTTAAAGCGCCTGAGCTTGACCGCAGAATTGAGACTTATTTTAGGTATTTTGACGGATATGGTGCCATCATTGTGCAGCTCAATGTTGAAGATACCAGAAATGGTGTGGCAGAGTATGTCGTGAATAAATATGGGAACAAGTGTATCATTGAATTAAAATGGGGTCAGGGGGCAAAAAATATCGGCGGGGAGATACAGGTCAGAAGCCTTGAATATGCCATGTTTTTGAAAGATCGTGGGTATGTGGTTGATCCTGATCCATCTCTGCCTGAAGTTCAACAGGGATTTGAGCAGGGAGCGATTAAGTCTTTTGCCCGCCACAGCCGGCTGGGGGGTACTAATTTTGATACGGTCAGTAAAGTCCGGGAAGATTTCATGAACAGTGTGGAATATCTTCGTAGCATCGGGTTTGAAAGAATTACATTAAAAACAGGTTCTTATGGCATGGAAGAGCTGGCAATGGCCATTAAGTTTGCAACAGATGCTGAACTGGATCTTTTGACAATAGACGGTTCTGGCGGAGGGACTGGTATGAGCCCCTGGAACATGATGCAAAGCTGGGGCGTTCCTTCTATTAATCTTCATTCAAAAGCCCATGAATATGCCAGTATTTTATCAGCAAAAGGGAAAAATGTTGTGGACATGTCTTTTGCCGGTGGATTCGCCCTTGAAGATCATATTTTTAAAGCATTGGCCTTAGGTGCGCCTTATACAAAATTAATTTGTATGGGAAGAGCAATTATGATTCCTGGATTTTTAGGGTCAAATATAGAGGGCGCCATCCATCCAGAGCGACGAGCCAGAGTGAACGGTAACTGGAATGAACTGCCGAAAACTGTTCTGGAAGTTGGAAAGACGGCGGAGGAAATTTTTGCAGGCTTTCATGATCTTGAGAAAAAAATTGGCAAGGATGAAATAAAGAACATTCCATATGGTGCCATTGGGTTCTATACACAGGCGGATAAACTGGCCTGCGGCCTGCAACAACTCATGGCCGGGACAAGAAAATTTTCATTGGATAAAATTACACGGCATGAGATTTTTTCAGGGAATCGGGAAACAGCACTTGAAACCGGAATTCCCCATGTGTCTGATGTGAACAATGAAAGTGCCAAAAAAATATTAAATTCATAGAAAATTTTTCAACTTAAATTTAAAAGGGCCTTGTATTCTCATACAAGAGCCCTTTTATGTATCAAAGATCTATCTATACAATACCAGACAAGTCCTGCCACCCAAAAGCTCCGGATGATTTTTTATTTATCCGGATAAATTACAGAGGTATTAAAGGTTATATCCGGGTGAAGTTGATTTTTAACGGCACATGAGTTCATGGCTTTTATGATGGGTTGGATATATTTTTGGGGAAACTTCTCATCAACATTAAGGATGATATTGACCTGTTCCATGAGTTTTTGTCCTTTTTTGAAAACAACGTCAACGTAAAGATGCATATGGTCTGTGGAAAGTTTTCTTGTTTCACAAAAAGTATTAGCATAGAACCCGGCACAGGCGCCCAGTGATGCGATAAAAATAGAAAAAGGGTCGGGTGCGCTTTCATCGCCCCCGTTTTTGTTTGACTGGTCCGTCTTAATCTTATAATTCTTAAATTCAACATCTATTTTTTTGTTGCCGGGAAAGGTAACGTTAAATCCGCTCATTCTTGTTTTACTCCATTATGTGTTAACTCCAATCCCGTCAAACCCAGCGGGATAATTTTTCTCTTATACCACGAAAAAATGTTTCGCAAGATTTTTTGTTGACCTGATACGAAATATTCATCCCTATTTAAAAGACACAGCCCATCATTCCAAATCATAATGGCATCAAGAATAATGTGTAGAGAAAATGCATTTGCCGAAAATGGCAGTGTTGCCATTTTCGGCAAATGATAAAGAATTGATTTCAGCCTTCAAACACTTCAGAAATAAGTGATGCTGATTTGACAAAGGTTTCCAGCTCTTTTGCCTTGATACATTTTCCGCGTTGATAAATAAGGATCCATTGATCCAGTGCCTCTACATGCCACCCTGGTTTACGGACAAAAAAATCAAGAACCCTTTGTGTTAAAATTCCATCCAGATCTTTTGGGTTTCCATTGCAAAACACATTGTATTGTTTTGAAAATTTTGCATGAGAGGAAAAATCAACCTTTTTGTAGTTGAGCTGCCAGCCGGTTAATTTTTGAGTTAGTATTCGCATGGCTGCAACAGTAAACCGCTCTCTTTCTTTGCTATCAAGAATAAAAGCCGGCCACCTGCCGACCGCTTTTTCAAATATTGCAACAGTCTGGCGTACATCCTGGTCCCGGGGGATATGGTATTCATAATCAAAGATCCAGAAAGGGGGACGGCTGGATTTGATGACATTTTCCATCATACCGGGAGGGTGGATGCAAAACAGCCGAAGGGGAGCAAATTTTTCCTTTGGTTTTACAGAAATATCGCCTTCAAAGGTAAACCCAAGGCGAGCGGCATTATTTGCCAAGCCCTCGGTTCTCCTTTTTTTTCGGGGCAGATACCATAAGTAAATGTAGACGACAACCACTAAAACGCTTGCAATGATAAATAGTAAAAAAGAATTCATCCCTGATCTCCTCACATTGTTGACCCAGGCTACTGGTTGAAAATAGCAAAAGAAAAAGTGAACAGCAACAATGAATTTAATGGACAGGAAGAATCTGGGTAGGGAACTGCAGGAATGCAATCCTTTAAAAATATGTTAAAATGTGATCTATAATAGTACAGTTTAATCTGAATGGTGAAAACCACTTGTCTAAACAAAAAAAGTTTTCAACCAAAAAGCCTGAAAACCCTTGTCATTAAGTGGCTGGGTGATAAGGATTTGAACCTTAATTGACGGAGTCAGAGTCCTTTTTTTCACGTTTTATTTAAAATCACATTGCATAACAATTTATAAATAAATTGCTCTAAATTCAGTATTTTACAACTATTTTAATATTATTCTATTTCATATTATATCACTTGATTTAACACAAAAAATGTATTAAATGTGTATTAAAACTAAATCAAGGGAGAATAGAAAAATGGCTGAAAAGTGGTTTAACTCAAATTTTCAAAACATCCAGTTCAAAAAACATCCAACCAAAAAACATGGAGTAAAATTTGATAGATATTTCCGGGGATCTTATCAGGTGGCCGGGAAAAGAAAGGCCATAAATTTTGGATGGGAAAGCGAAGGTTGGACAGAGTCAATTGCATATGAAAAAATTAATTTGTATAAAATGAATGCCAAAACTGGAACTGGTCCAATAAGCCTGAAAGAAGAAAGAAAAATTAAAGAGTCTAAGAAGGTAGAAAAAGAAAAAGTCCAGATTGAAAAAGAAAAATCAAACCTGATATTAAAAGATTTTTTCCATGGTGTTTATTATCCCATGATCCAAAAAGAGAAAAAAGAAAAAACATATCTGCGAGAAGAATCACTTTTCCGAAATTGGATTGAAACAAATATTGGAGAAAAACTTTTTAATGAAATATCTAAAGCTGATATTGAAAATATATTTTATGATATCGTCGATTCCGGAAAAAGTATAAGAACGGTTGAGTATGTAATGACTACATTGAAACAAATATGGAGAGAAGCCAAAGAAGGTGGTTATGCGCCTGATATGCCGATTATTTCAAAATCCTTAAAGAAAAAAATCAATGGAAATAATAATGCCAGGACCCGGTTTTTATCACAGGCAGAAGCTGATTTATTATTAATTGAACTGAAAAAACACAGTATTGATTTATACAACAAAGCGATTTTAAGTTTGCATTGTGGATTACGAGCGAGTGAAATTTTTCATTTGACTTGGCCACAGGTGGATCTTGAACATGGAATTTTTAATATTATCGATTCTAAGGGCAAAGATCGATCTATCCATATGACGGATCAAATCCTGGAAATAATGCAATCCAAAAATAAAGAAAACCCTGATGGATTGATTTTTCCGGGTAGAGAAAATAAAATATCCGGGCAGATATCGCAAGTGTTCAGGCAGGTAGCAAACCGGCTGTTTAATCAGGGCGTGACAGATCGTAGAAATAGAGTAACTTTTCATACATTGAGACATAGTTTTGCTTCTTGGCTTGTAATGCAGGGAATAAGCCTCTATTTGGTTCAAAAGGTGCTGGGCCATTCCACCATTCAGGTGACAGAGCGTTACAGCCATTTGGCGCCGGATCAATTACAATTGGCATCTTCTGCAATCACTAAAGCAATATCCGAAGGAAAAGAAAAAAATATTATACAGTTTAAAAAGAAAAAAGCATAATCCATCTTGCCCGGTCATAGAGTGGGGGTAGCTCCCTTACTTGAAACCATACCCTGATGGCCTGGCCGGGCAATCAATAATAAACTTCAGGGAAAGGCAGGGAAAAAATGGAATTTTTTCAAGATCCAAATGAGTTAGATGATCATATCATTCCAATTGTACGAGAATACATTGACGAAGAACAATGGAATTGCCTTGAAAGAATAATTGATAAAATTATTAAAATTATTAAAACCAGATTGCATAAGAGTCATGATAAAAATGGTGTGGTTGATTTTTTTTATCTGGCCAATTGTAATAGTGTGGGCGATATTTTGGATATTAAACGTCACTTGATTGCGTATGAAGCAAGACCGTTCCTTCAATGCCTCTTGGCTGCGTATCGAATAAAAGGAACCCTTTCATGGGGCCATCCATCCGGTAATGATCTTGATGAACTTAAAAAAGAATTTCAAAGCGAGGTAGATAGACTTCAGCAATATTTAAAAGAGGCTTTGCTCATGATAGCCTTACCGGGTGCCCTTGAGAATGCACAAAGAAATTTTCACTGGCCAATAGGTGAAATAGGGGGTAAAGCCCTAAAAAGACAAATGCTTGTTAAAATATCAAAAATAAAAAAAAGTATTCTTGATATTCAAGGGCCGGATAGTTCTGGATCGTTAAAAATTAGAAAAGATCAGTTTGAAGAGATAACCAGAAAACATAATGACGATTGTTATATGTCAGAGCCAACACTAAGAAAATATAAAAAAGAAATCGAAACACAACTATCTAAAGAATATAACCGTAAAATTGTAATTGAGTTTAACAAAAAATGAAAAAGGCATTTGTAGATGCCCTTTTCATTGATCCTTTGTAAAACCTTCCTGTACCCTTCACATAGTTTAACAATATTAAGTGAGGGGTTTAAAATGTCAGAACAAAACTCAGAAGTAAAAAAACATTTCAACGAATTAATCGAAAAATGGCCGTCAAGTTTCGTTTCCAGAGATAAGGTGCCGGAATTTACCGGGGGCGCCATTTCATCCGGTAGAATGGCAAATCTTGATTGCCTGGGCGAAGGTCCTGCCCAAAGGGTCCGTCTGGGTCGTAAGGTCTGTTATCCAGTAAAACCTTTCGTCGAATGGCTTATTAATAGGTCTGTTTCCCTGGGATAGGTGTTGCCATGAATCAGGTCATAAAAATAAAAATATTGCCCGTCTGTGTAACAACAGATCCCGCCGGGGTGCATATGGCTTATCCTTCCGTATGCAGGGCAATTTATAAGGATAATCATTATGGCTTACCAATTTCCAGAAACGATTAATTATGAGAATTTCTTCAAATTCAGGAGAGATTTTATCAAAGCAGGCAATTCATTATGGCGGGGCCTGCCGTTGTCAACAAAGAGTATCTATCCTGTCATTGGATGTCATACCAATAAAGATGGTGCTGCCTTTCCTTCTCAACAAACCATAGCAGATCTATGTGGATGCACAGCAAAAACTGTCAGAGAGGGGATAGAAGGTCTTTTATCAATCCCCTGGGTGACTATTAAGAGTAAGATCACAGCCAGGGGAGCCAGACAGAAAACATATATAATCAAGCCAGGTGATGAGGACACAAAATATTTCAGTTTTTTTAAAGCTGTCCTTGAATCCGGTATATGGCGCCAATTAAGTGTTGAATACAACAGTAAGGCAGCTCATTCTGTATATTGTACGTGTTTAGCGTATGCGGTGTTTGATGCTGATTTATATGAAGAACTGGGAGACCTTGACTGTAGTTTAACTGAATTCTTTAAAGATGATCTATATCAGGATCGTGAATATGACTTCTTATATGCTGATATAGACGTTATAGCATACAAAGCAGGTGTCAGTCTCCCTACAACCAGAAAAGCTATTCAGGCGTTAATAGATGTTAAACTCCTGGAAGAAATCCCAGACATGGAAATGCAGACATGGAAAATAATGAGATCCCCTTCTATTTATTACAAACCGGATTATCTGAATGAGTGTTTAAAACAAAAACAACCTGATGAAACCGATTTTATGAAGTGTGGCGGGTTGGGTGTTTATACAAAAGCCAATACAAATCAAAATCAAGTTGAAAAAATTTTACCTACTAAGAAAGTAAAGATTTGAAAAAAAATGGAAATAAAAAATTACCTACTAAGAAAGTTTTTAAGTAAGTTTTTAAGAAAGTCTTTTAAGAAAGAAAAGAAGTATGGATCACAAAAAAAAGCCTTTGTGACCGAGATATATTTTTTTAATCTTTTTTAAAACAAAGGAAAATAAAATGGCAATGATAATTCTTTTTTATAAATGCTCTTTATCAATTTCAATAAATTATATGTTCATGCTTATGGTGCTCTATGATTATTCTTGCTGATACCAGAGATATGATGCTGTTTAAGGACGGAATAGGTGGGAAGGTATAGGGAGACACCCAGAGGGGGATGATTTTCTATCCATATTTAAAAACCAAAACCGGAATTACAATTAGAGTATTAGTTTTATGTAAATTTAGGGGGCAAAAAAGTTGTCATTCTGTATAATAACTTAATCCCACTTATTAATTTTCTCATAAAATTTTTTAAAAGCTGGCCTTGCAGTTGTTAGTGCATCTGAAGAAAATCTACCTTCAACATATGTTTTTGATAACTCTATTTTTACCCATGCATCATTTGCATTGATAAGTTTTTCTAAAAAAGCTTTTGTAATAATATATCTCTTTGAAGACCAATTAGACGGAGGAATATAAATACCGCTATACGCTCCTTCAGTCATTTTAATATCTGTCATGGAATCAATAGATGAAAAATTGAAAAACTTTTTGTCGATCCTAATATGTAAAGATTCGCCACTATTGATCAAATGAGTTCCTTTAACGACAGCAATAAGCACGATATCATCCTTTTCCATTTTAGTGTTTTTTAATAGTCCTAATTTAATTGAGCTATCGTAAAGCCATGCTGGCTCTATTGAAAGTTCTTTTGTTCCATCATAATTTGAAATGTTTTCACTTATACTCCCTGGAATAGTAGAGGAAGAAACACAACCCGTTAAGATTAAAAACAACAACCAAATAATAATATTTTTTTTCATTCTTACTCCTTCTGGATGTGATAATTGCCAGATTATGCATCTTGCCTACTGAGAATTGATGAAAAATGGTGATGCATTAATCTTTTTTATTCAATCGTAAATATTTTATAAGATGGTTATTTTAAGTTGTAAAGAAAAAAAAAGGGTAAAAAGCTCAATTTCTTTTTTAAGGATTGTTTTTTTATGGATCGATATATCAGAAATGAAAAAATGTATTATATGTGTATTAAAATTGCCATATAAAACAAAAAAGGTTTTCAGCTGAAAAGCTGAAAACCATTGTCTTTAAAGTGGCTGGGTGATAAGGATTTGAACCTTAATTGACGGAGTCAGAGTCCGTAGTCCTGCCGTTGGACGATCACCCAGAAAAATAATGATTGATTTTTATACATTAAGCCTGTTTCTTAGTCAAGAAATATCTGGGTTTAAAGTTTGTATAAAATAAGTGAGATATGGTATATAAGACATTAGGTGTTCCGTATTTTTCCATAATTCAATATATGGGGAGGAAAAAATGACTATTACAGTATTGATCAAAAGAAAGGTCACGCCTGGAAATGAAATCCTGCTGGAAGAGTTATACCGGGAAATGAGAAGTGCAGCTTTAAATCAGAAAGGCTATATCGGAGCTGAAACCTTAAAGAGGTTGGATGTTGCAGGTGAACTTCTGATTATCAGTAAATGGCAGCATATTGATGACTGGTCAAAATGGCTTGTCAGCAAAGAAAGAAGAGCCTATCAGGAACGGATTGATTCTCTTACCAGTGCTGAAACCAAATTTGAGATTTATACCCATTAATTCAGGTGTAATTGATTGCAGAAAAAATTTAAAGAGCTGGAAAAAAGACTAATTAAACTCTCTTCTATCGCAGTGGCTTTTTCAGGTGGTGTTGACAGCACTTTTCTTCTGGCCGTGGCCAAAAAAGTCAATCCAGAAAAATTGCTTGCCATCACCGTATCATCACAATTTGTGCCGAAAAGGGAAATTGAGTCTGCAAAGAGAATTGCCCGTTCAATTGGGGTTGAACATATCTGTCTTGATGTGGATATTCTTGAAAATAAAGATGTGGCTCGCAATACTATGGAGCGGTGTTATTTTTGTAAAAAGCAAGTATTTTCACTGATAAGACAGACTGTTGATAGCTTAGGCATTAACTCTTTGCTTCATGGGGTAAATTTAGATGATTTAAAAGACTTTCGGCCAGGCTTAAAGGCCTCAAAAGAACTTGGTGTCCTTTCTCCTTTGGTAGATGCAAAGTTTACCAAGGCGGATATCAGGTTGTTTTCAAAACAACTTGGGCTTGAAACCTGGGACAAACCTTCGCAATCCTGTCTGGCAACACGGATTCCATATAATGAAATGATAAAGGCCGAAACACTTGTTATGGTTGACAAGGCCGAAGCTTTTTTGCATAATTTGGGATTTGCCCAGGTAAGGGTGAGATGTCATGGGAAAACAGCCAGGGTTGAAGTTGAGCCTGATGTGGTTAATACCATTTTGAAAAAAGATATCCGACAAAAAATTTCAATCGCTTTTGCAAAGATTGGATTTGAGCATACCAGTATTGATATAGATGGTTATAAAACAGGGAAGATGAATCCTGGGATATCTGATGAAAAACCGCAGCCTTAAAAAGTAAAATTTAAGACTGCGGTTTTTGTTTTATAACCTGAAGGTCACACGTAAATGGTGTGGATTATCTGTTCTGTATTTCCAGGGCATTGAAAAAATACCCTATTTCAAAAGCAGCCGTTTCAGGTGCATCAGAACCATGAACAACATTTTTTTCTATATTTGTTGCATAATCTTTTCTGATAGTGCCTTCTTCTGCTTCCTCAAAATTGGTGGCACCCATGAGTTTTCTGTTTCTTGCAATTACATCATTTCCTTCAAGAACCATGATAACAACAGGCCCTGAAGTCATAAAATCAGTAAGGCTGTCAAAAAATGGGCGTTCTTTATGAACGGCATAAAACCCCTGGGTCTGGGTTTTTGTCAGATGAATCATTTTCATTGCAGCTATTTTAATACCATCGGTTTCAAACCGTTTGATTACTTCGCCAATCACGTTTTTTGCAACCCCATCGGGTTTGATTATTGATAATGTTCTTTCCACAATATAAATCCTTTCAAAATATAATTAAAAATTGTCTTGAAAACTACCATAAAGCCATATTATAGTCAATGTTTATACTGGCAGACTAATTTAGATTTAGACAAAACCGTACGCAGATCTCAATGTTTTAAATATAATGAAAATTTTAAGGATTGCAGTTACAGGATCGGCAGGCTCGGGAAAGAGCCTTGTCTGTCAGTGTTTTAAAACAATTGGCCTGGTTACCCTGGATTGTGATGTCATAGCAAGACAGGTTGTGGAACCGGGAATGCCGGGGTTTGAAAAGATCGTGGAAGTGTTTGGCCAGTCAGTGGTACAAAAACAGGGGACCCTGGACAGAACACGGCTGCGAAATATCATTGTGGATGATGCCATACTGCGAAAAAAAATGGAGGATATTTTACATCCCCAAATTTTAAGCGAGATGGTACT
>Ga0180009_10005859_pt1 | contig 13046 bp, 10 predicted proteins | sample OS_PC_MetaG_FD_123537 | JGI IMG/M metagenome (GOLD analysis project Ga0180009, IMG submission 123537) | Groundwater microbial communities from the Aspo Hard Rock Laboratory (HRL) deep subsurface site, Sweden - OS_PC_MetaG | ecosystem: Environmental > Aquatic > Deep subsurface > Groundwater... | reverse complement strand
TGCCACCTGCTTCAACGGCCACGGCAAGGGCGGAAAGAAGGTCGATCCCTGGCACGCATCGGGCGGGGGCGGAGGTGGCAGAAAGGCCGATGGCGGCAAGGGGGGAGACGCCACCACGGTGACTCCCAATGTTGTGGGCGGCGCTGGCGGGCTCGCCGTGGGGAATGACACGTTGATCCCTCTGTTTGGCGGCTGCGGTGGCGGTGGTGGCGGTGCTGGTTATGAGGTCGGTGATGGAGGCGCGGGCGGAGGGGGTGGAGGCGCGATCCAGATCGCAGCCAGCGGATCCATCACCATCAGTGGAAAGACTGGCGTGCCAGGGGCAGGTGGTGGAGCGAGCGTCTACTATGGTGGTGGTGGCGGTGGTGGATCAGGCGGGGCCATCCTACTGGAGGCTGCCTCCATCACGATCACCGGAATCATCGCTGCCAATGGCGGCGGCGGAGGTGGGGGTGGGGGAAACAGCAGCGCCACCGACGGGCAGGGCGGACAGGCATCTACCAGCCAAGCCACCGGCGGTCAACCAGGTCAGTACGGAAGCATGGGCGGCGCGGGAGGTGCTCTCAGCCCGGAAGGAGGATCGCTGGGGGTATCCAATACCTACGAGGCTGGAGGCGGGGGCGGCGCGGCGGGCCGGATCCGGCTCAACGCGCTGCCATCGAAGATCTCCGTCGGTGCGAATGCCGCTTCCCCGACTCCATCCCAGGGCTCCAGCATCAACCTGTGGTAGCCAGCACTGCCCCTGTTGGTGATTGGTCGGAGGACCCGGAATGGTAGCAGTCTTGGTTCCGGTCGACGCCTGGAATCCTCGCCGGACGAGCTCGATGGCATACCGCACCGGGCCGCAGCACAGCGCAGGTACTCCCTCTGGCGGCTATCGATATGGTAGAGTCGGATGATTCGGGTGATTCCGGCTTGCCGCCCCCCCACAGGCCCGATACTCTGGATAATGGCGAGATGAGAGGACGGGCGCTGGTGGTGGTGACGGTGACCTCCCTGACCGCGTGCGTGCGGTTCGGGTTCGACGCTGTCGGCGATCCTGGTGTGGATGCCCCGACGACCGATCGCTCGCTAGTAGTAGTCGATACGGGTGACCCCACACCCGGCGACCATCCGGCGGCCGTCGATACGGGCGCCGATGCTCCGTCTCCTCCGGTCTGCAGCTGTTTGCTGGGCTGTCACCCCGACAAGACGTGTCGCGAGTTGGCACCGAGCAATGTCAGCCCGGTGGCAACGACCTGTGGAGTGCTCACCCTCCAGGCTGGCTCGCAGATCAACACCACCACCTGTGCGGTCTCGGGCTCGTCGGTCCCCTGTGCGGGGAGTATCCAGAGCCTGTCGGGCAAGGCATCGGTTTGCGTGATCTCCATGCAGAGCCTCATTATCCCGAAGAATGTCACGGTGCCAGCAACGGGGACGCCAGCCCTGATCCTGCTCGTGCAGCAGGACGTGATGGTCGAGGGCGTTCTCGATGCCGGTGCGAAGGGCAAGAACCCCGGCCCGGGCGGCGCTGCAGGCGGTCAGCCGCCCAGCTCGACCACGCCTGCGCCAGGCGGTGGTCCGGGCGGCGGCAAGGTCTGCACCTGCACGGCGTCCTACGACATCGATGACTGCGGCGGCGGTGGGGGCGGATTCGGCAGCACTGGAGGCGCCGGTGGGCCCGAGGGCAGTAGCTGCGCCTCGAAATCGCTCGGCGGCGTGACCTACGGGGTCGCGACGCTGACGCCGCTGCTCGCGGGCAGCGGGGGGGCCAGCGGCGGCAACAGCGGCGCGGGCTCCGACTGGCCAGGCCCGGGCGGGGGGGGCGGTGGGGCGGTGCAGATCAGCTCCCAGCAGACGATCCGGATCGAAGGGGGGATCAACGCGAGCGGCGGCGGCGGGACCGGGGGCGACGATGCTTCGAGTGGCGCGAGCGCCGGAGGCGGAGGAGGGGGCTCCGGGGGGGCGATCCTGCTCGAGGCCGCCCGGATCGAGGGAGGCGGCTGGCTGGCAGTCAACGGCGGCGGCGGCGGCGCGGCCTCGCAGCGGCCCGGAGTCGGGAGCCCTGGACAGGATGGGCAGCTTGGCGGCGTGCCGGCGGCCGGCGGCGCGGCTGGCGGCCAGGGGGCCGGTGGGGGCAACGGTGCTGCCGGGAGCGGGAATGGGCAACCTGGCGGCGCTGGCGCGACCCACAGCGGAGGAGGAGGCGGCGGGGGAGGCGGGCTGGGCCGCATCCGCCTCAACTGGTACCAGGTGCATCCGGGCCCCACGGTGCAGACCAGCGGCGTGACGAGCATGGGAGCGGTGCAGCCGCAGTAGATGGCCGAATCGCGCAATGCACTTGCCGAACGGACCCTCCCGCCTGCTTGTTCGGCGACGAGATCACTCCTACAGCTACCCGCTACCCGCTTCTTTCTTTGGACTTCTACTCCTTGGCGGCTGCGCAGCCTGGGTCTTTCCATCGAGAGTTGGCGAGTCCGAGCGTCTCCTCGACAGCCTCCCGTGTCGGGTTGGGTTGGGATGCCACGATCAGAGGTCAAGCCTGAGGATGGTTCCTGACTCGCCCACGGCGAACACCTTCTTCGTGCTGGTGTCGCCCCAGATGGAGCAGAGGGGCTTGGTGTTTGGCGGCAGGAGTGAAGGCGGGATCGAATACTTGCCGGTGACCGGGTCATGGATCACCTGGTAGGCGCAGCCGTCGGCCATGGGGCCGGGGTTTCCGGTACAGGCACCGACGGCAGTGCTCCCGACGGCATACGCGCTGTGAGGACCGCTGCCCCACACGCCGTGGAAGTGACACAGCGGCGTGCCTGCCTTGTTGAGCGCATTGCCGTCGAAGTGGGCCACCACCTCGTCGCCCACGATGAACACATCCGTGGGCCCGCTGCCCCACACGGCCCGGAAGTCCTCGCTGCCGCTCCATCCCCAGAGAAACGGGGCCCAGGCGGGGACAAAGCCCCAGATCGGGCCAATCGGCTTCCAGAGCAGGGTCCCGCTCCCGCCCACGGCAAGCCTGAAAGCATCCTGCAAGCCCGGGTCCGTACCCCACACCCCGCGGAGGTTGGCGTCCACGGAGGGGGAGGGAGGCTCTGGGAACCAGCTGTTTCCATTGTAGGACCATGTCGACGTGTTCCCCTGGATGCCGTAGTCGCCCACCACGACCACGTCGCTCGTGCTAACCCCCCAGAGGTCGGCCAGCAGCCCGGGGGAATACGGCACCATCTTCTTGGACCATCCCGAGGAGTAGGCGTGGACGTGGCTGTCGTTGGTCGCCACGAAGAGCGCGCTGGTCGTGCCCCACACCGCCGTGAAGCGGGTGGTCGTGGTGGTACATTGAGGGGGAGCGAAGGCCGACCATTTGCCATTGTCGAGGTCGCGCTGGATCACGGTGCAGTCCTCGCCCACGGCGATCACCTTCGAGAGCCCGCCATTCACGTCGAGCAGGGTTTTCGTGAAGGGCACACTTCCAGGTACGCTCTCCTCCAACCACGGGCTGGACGGCAGGTCCGATGAGATGTCGGCCCCGGCCCCGTCGGAACCGCCATCCCCCCGGGGCCGGTCCGGCTCGCCGAACATGTCCGCCACATCCTGAAACCCGTCGCCCCGGGGGCGATGGCCATCAGTGTCCCCGTCGGTCGCTGCGGAGAGTGGGAGGATCAGATGGCAGGCGCCCAGTACCGTCCCCAGCAGCACGATGCCCCCCAGCCTGGCCCACGACAATCCCAAGAGCTACTCCTGCAGGCGAGCCCGCATGGCAGCTGCCCACGCCAACCAGTCCGATCCAACCGGACAACTACCCATTCTATCCGTTGCCGAGCCGGGACGGCACCAAGAAAGTGGGGGGTCCGGTTGGGTCAGAGGCCGTGGAGCAACGCGGCGCGCAACGACTGCGCCACGGCGCCGCGCAGGACCGCCTCCGACGGACAGAAGCTCCCCGACGTGGCGCAGGCGGGTATCAGGCCCGCCTGGGTCACGGCCTGGACCGAGGCGAAGGCCCAGTGGCCTGCCGGGACGTCCGGGAAGTAGGGAGTCGCCGGGATGTTCGTGGTGTCCAGGGCCAGGGCCCTGGCGAGGAAGGCCGCGAGCTCCGCGCGGAGCAGAGGTGTGTCGGGGCAGTAGAGTGGAGGGCTCGCCGAGCAACCGCTGGTCAGGCCGGCCTTCTTGATCGCCTCGACGTAGGCGTACGCGTAGTGGGTCGCGGGGACATCCTGGAACGAGGAAGTGGCTGGCGGCGAGGTCTGGAGGCCGAGCAGCCGCACCAGGACGATCGCCGTCTGGGCACGGTTCAGAACATCGGCCGGAAGGAAGGTGTCGTTGCCGACGCCGACCATCAGCCCTCGCGCCGAGACCAGCTCCACGTCCTGCCAGAGCGTGCTGCCCGGCGGGACGTCGGTGAACCGATAGAGCGAGAGTCGGGCGCCCGCCTTGACCAGCGTGTCCTGAACCAGCACCGGGTTGACCTGGCGTGGATCGACGCTGCGCTTGACCGCGAGCGCCGCCAGCGCGCCCACCGCCTGCCCCGTCGCCATGGTGGTTGGCTGCAGCCGCGTGGCCCCGTTGGCCAGCCGCGACTGCGAGATGTTCTTCTCCGCGGGGAGGAAGCCGTCGACCGTCTCCGGGATGAAGGACTCGAAGGGGATCTGGAACACGCGGTCCTGGCTGAGGTCCTTGCGCGTCTCGAGGGAGGCCTCGAGCTCCGAGTCGTCGTGGCAGTTGTGCAGGTCGTTGGGGTAGCCCCCGACGGCCAGGGCACTCGGCAGCAGCGTCTTGGCGCGGGGCACGCCCGGATCGTTGACCATCTCCTTGGCCGTCAGCGTGAAGAGGCCGACCATGCGCCGGCTCTCGCGCACGTAGGGGTAGAAGGGGAAGTGGCGCTGGGCGGTCTTGAACGCAGCAGGGATGCCCGGGCAGTCGGGTGCGTCGTAGCCCTCGTCGTCGGCCACGGACCACAGGGGCTGCCCCAGCTCGGTCTGCATGTAGTAGATGAACTGCAGCGTCTTCAGCCGCGCCTCGCAGTTGACCTGCTCGCGATAGGTCCGGTCCTCCAGGTAGCGCGCCGGCAGCCTCGGGTTCACCAGCCCCGGCGCCGGATTGTAGGTGTTGAGTGACGGGTAGTCGTTGGCCCAGTTCACACCGGACCTGGTGATCTTCGCGGCCTCCGCGGCGCTTGCCGCGGTGTAGCTGCCGCTGCTCGAGGAGTCGGGCGTGCCACGGTAGGCCGCGTGGACAACGAAGCTGTAGGGGTACTTGGACGGCATACCGACCCACCCGGTTCCGTTCTTGGCGATGTTGCGCTCGAACTGCACCTTGCTGGTGGCGTACCCCGGCGGCTCCGGGAGGGCGAGACCGGCGGGCAGGCCCCCGGGGTACTTCCTCGTGATCGCGACATAGGTGATGTCCTGGATGCAGGCGCCCGGGTTTGGCGCGTCGCTCGTGGTGTTCCCCACCCGGTAGCGCACGCCGGCCAGGGGCAGGAGGTCGCCGCACTCCGTCCCGTCCACGACCACCTTGGCTTGAAAGAGCTCCCCCGCGGTCGTCCTGACCCCTGTGACGCGGCTCCCGCTCTTGAGCACCGCAACGACGGATGTGCGGGTGAAGAGATCAAGCGTGCCGCCCGCAGGGGCGCTGCCGATGAGCTCAAGCAGCTTGTCCTTGCCGACGTGCGGCTCGAAGCACTGGGAGTTGCCGGACCAGTAGCAGGTGCTTGTCGACTTGCCCAGCGCCGTGTAGTGGCTCACCACCCTGCCGATGAGCTCCTTGTAGAGGCCATAGTCCTCCTCGTGGGCGCCGCTGACGTCCATGGTCGAGACGCCAGCGGACGTTGCCTGTCCGCCGACCCACGTCGTCTCCTCGAGCAGCGCCACGCGTGCACCCATGCGCGCGGCCTGGATCGCCGCGGCGGTGCCACCTGTCCCGGCACCGACAACAACGATGTCGTAGACGCGCGTCACGGCTACTCCGCCGTCGGTGTGGCCCTCACCGGACGTTCCGCGATCTGCCGCCTCGTCGTCGTGCGCGTCGTCGTGGCCGCCGCCCGAGGCCCCCGCCATGCACCCGGCCCACCCCAGGGCCACGGACAGCACCCAAACGAGCTCGACTTTCCTCATGGTTTTCTCCCAGGAGTCAGGAAGAGCAAGTAGCCTGCCAGGTCGATGCGTCAGGGATCCGGGCTGTTCCAGCCGTGGTGTGGGGATTCTCCCCCCCAGGTGAAATCGACCAGCAGCAGGGGTGCGAAGGCCACAAGGACCCAAGGGTGAGAAGCAGCGCGGGCCACAGGCGCCGCGGTCTGCTGTCCGTCGCCTGTCTCGGCCGTGGCATCTCGTAGGTAGCTACGCGACCGGGGGTATCGTCTTCCGTATGCCCCCGCGGCAGGTCCAGCTGCCCCCCTTCGAATCGCGGGACCTGGCCTGGAGGTTGCTTCCGGGCCCCTGTCTCCACAGGCCTCTCCTTTTCCTTCGCCGCTCAGTTGGCAGACTGTGTGCGGTAACTTCCGGTAGCTTGCCTCCCCGAGGATGAAAAATGAGACAAGATCATTGGGCGGCCCCGACCCTCCCCGACCCTCGCCGAACCTTCCGAGGATCGGATACATCGAATACAATGAGTACAATGCGTCAGCGATCCGGGGAGGTGGGCGGGCGTCGAGTCAGGCTGGTGGTCATGCTCTTGGCCCCGCTGGCTTCCTGTACCGGGCTGACCGTGGACCCGCTGGGACGCCCCTGCTCCACGACGCAACCGTGCGGCCCCGGTGCCATCTGCAACTTGGCGACGAGCATCTGCGTCGAGGTGCCCGTCGATGGAGCAGTCCATCGAGATGGTCCGATGGACCTCGCCACCGACGGCAACCCGCCCGTGTCGGACTACCGTCCGCTCACGGATCGAGCACACGACGCCAAATCGCCGTTCGACACCGGGCGTTCTGAGACCATGCCGCCCGACATCAAGCCGCCGCCCGACATCAAACTGCCGCCCGACATCAAACCGCCGCCACCGTGCACCGAGGCGAACAGTGGGCTCTTCGGCGGCCACTGCTACTTCCTCGTCGCCGCGAGCTCCGGGTGGACTTCCGCGAAGAATTCGTGCGCGGCGTTGTCAGTCGCCGGGCACCCCGTGCACCTCGTCACGGTCACCAGCGCGGCCGAGCACACCTTCGTCACCACCCTGCCGGGTGGAACCGGCTACGGGCGATGGATTGGCTTGCAGTCGGCGGCGCCCTCCAACAACAAGAGCGACTTCTCGTGGATCACCGGGGAGGCCGCTACGCTGGACAAGTGGATGGCCGGCAGGCCGCACTCCGCCGGGGCCTGCGTCGTCTTGCACTCACCGTCATACTCGCCGCCCAACGTGTGGGAGGACGACAGTTGCTCCACAAAATACCTGCACATCTGCGAGCGTGAGTGAGTCGAGACGCGTCGCCTCAACCACGGACGAAGGCCCCGACCCAAGCCAGGACACCGGCGTCGCCGACGCCGAGGCGCTGATGGGCGCCGCTCAAGCGTCGCCCCGGGGTTTCTGGAGCATCTTCGAACGTACCAGCGCCTTCGTTCGGCAGCGCAGAACCCCACGCTGCGCAGTCGTCTCCCTGACGGGGGCAAGGGCGGCTGGAGGGAGGATGCAGGGCAGATCGGCCGCGAGCCACGTCACGAAGGAGCACAGGCGACGCCCTGGTGCACACGCAGCGTGTAGGTGCCGGGCCGGAGCACGGTCGGGGGGCAGACCACTGAGCTCGTGGTGCCGATTCGACGGACCAACTTCACTTGCAGGCCTTGTTTCCAGGCTGTCCGACACACTTGTTGCCGGGGCAGCACTGGCTGTCAGACGTGCAGGTTGGGGGATCGACACACGCGTCCACGCTTGGGCCGTCGACCCCGGAGTCGGTGGCGCTCCCGACGTCGGGGATACGATAGTCGCTGGCACCAAGGTCGGGCCGGCCTGCATCAGCACCGCTGTTGCCACCGCACTGGCCAGAGCAGCTCCCGGTGAGCGAGAAGGTCCCGATGCAGTTGATGCTTGTCCCATCCGCCTCGCCGAACCCCCACGCCCGCGCTGTACCGGTGATCTGGTGGTCCGTTGTGATCGTACCCGTCACCCGCGCTGTGATTTGCACGGCCCCGCTCAGCTCGGTGGTTGCGCCGCCCACATCGTAGTCGCCGTCCTGGTCGATGCCTCCGGCGAGCTCTGTGACATACAGCGCCGAGCTGAGGACGGTCACGTCCAGGTGCCCGCTGTTCTGGTCAACCGTCACACCCTTGCTCAAGAACGTCTTGCCCTCCTGGCAGATCGAAAACGAAAACCCGAACACCGCGACCGTCGGACAGGTCCCGCTGCAGCCCACGGTCTTCAGGTCCACGATGTAGCTGCCGCTGGCATTGCTCCCCGTGCCGTCGCCATCGGGGAGGTTGGTCACGACCTCCATCGAGAGATCATCACGGCTGTTTCCACAGCCTCCGACCAGCAGGAGCATCAAGGCCGTTGAGCCCCACCTCATCGTCTCCATCGTCTTCCTCCCCGGTCAGCCGTTCGTCAGGAAACAGGACGCCCTGGGACAACGATAGCAAGAAGGTAGCCTCGGGTTCCACCGGGACCTGGCGCGGGGGGCGCGGGCCGCCTGGCCACACGCACATCTGGCCTGGAAGTAGAGCGAGAGTCCCCCGCCCGCGATGTGGGTCGGAACCGTCCAGGAGGTGAAAAGGAAGAGTGTGGGCGCGGTCCGGTGGACAGGGATCTGGCCTGTCTGCTCGTCGCAGCAGGCCACAAGCAGCAAGATCAACGAGGTTTCCGCCAAAGCTGGCTGTCAAGGCAAGTCCGCAGCATGTCCATGGAAGGACCGCGCGCCCATCGCGGCGAGAACTCAGGGAGGGACGGGGTGTCGAACTACTGCCGGCCCAGCTGGCCTTGGAGGTTGTGCCGTGGACAGACACGTGGTCAGTCTGGTCGGGATCCTTGGCGTCGTGATGCTCGTGCCGACGACAGCGCGGGCGAGGGACGCGCCGTCCGGGGAAGGCGAGTTCGCACGAAAGGTGATGCTCGTCGAGACGAAGAGCGGCAGCGTCGCGTTGGAGAAAGTGCAGGTGAAGCGACTGGGCGAACAGGCGTTTCTCGTCGGACGAGTGGTGAACGACAAGGTACTGGCAAACGAGCTCACACCGGGCACCACGATGTGGTTGGCGCTGGGCGAGGTTCGCCGGTTGACCGAGCTCGATACCCTGCACCAGCTGAGAAAGGCCGTGAAGCAGGCAGGTCCCTCCCCGAACGAGCAGGTGGACGTGGAGGAAGGTGGCATGTGGTGGCCAGCCGAGGTCCTGGAGGTGAAGCAGGGCAGATACCTGATCCACTACGTCGACTATGACTCCAGCTACGATACGTGGGTGACGAGAGACCGCATTCGGCGTCGACCACGGGGGTTGTTGACGGGGTGATTCCGATCCGACGGCGCTGGCCCTGGGTCTATCTAACACGAGCGGTGCAGCTACCCGGGGCCGATCTCAATGGGTAGAATGTCACCAGAGTCCGCCAGGGGGTGGCGGATGGTGCAGTCATGAATGCCTCCGAATCGATGACGTCATCGGAGCCTGCTGGTTTCGGCAGGGGCGTGGCGGCCCGCAAGGTCATCGCCATCATCGCCCTCTTTCTCTTGGCCGCGGTCCTCGGGCTGTGGGGCTGGGCTTTGTTCGAGGGCGAGGTGGTGATCGTGTAGATCACCCGAGAGAGGTTGTGGCGGATGATGCCCTCGCTGGCGGTGGAGTGGCTCCGGTCCAGGCTGGCTCGCCGACCGATGAGGTTCAGGGAGAGGCCAACCTCTGGATGAACCTCCGCGCCCACGATCAGGGAACGTCGCGTCTGAGGATGGTTCCTGACTCCTTGCAGCCCGTCCCGCAGGTAGTCCTCGACAGTATCGTAGGCCCAGGACCGCACTCCTGCGGCGGCCTGTCGCGCGTCATGTGGATGAAGGCCCCGGGGAGACGACCGAGACGACCGCTGGACTGCCCGATCTAGAGGAAGCATACTGCTCACATGCTCCCCTCTCCTGCCTGCGCGGTGGATCTCGCGCCGATCCGGCAGGCAGCAGCGCTGGTGCGCAAATATGCGCTGATGCAGACTCCTCTCTTGCACAGCCCAGAGGAGCGCGCACGGCAGCCGGCCCATGAGGCCGGGACCACCTTCATCTCGCCCTTCGACGACCCCTACGTTGACGGGGGCACGGTGGGCCCGGACCTGCTCCAGCAGCCCCGCTACTGCTCCGCGGTGGTCGTGCCGGTGGGAGGCCGTGGACTGGCCAGCGACCACGAGCGCCAAAGGCAGGTACTGCGGGGGTGAGCAGGGCGATGCGAACCTGTCCAAGGTGTGGCGCATCCTATCCCGACTCGGTGCAGTTCTGCCCCACCGACGGGACCGGGCTGACCGAGCAGACCGACGACGACCCGCGCGTGGGGACCCTGATCGACCGCTACCGGCTGGTGGAACGACTGGGCGAGGGCGGCATGGGCATTGTCTACCGGGCGGAGCACACTGTCATTGGCAGGCCGGTGGCCCTGAAGCTGCTGCACCCCAACCTGATCGCCATGCCGGAGGCGGCGGACCGGTTCTTTCGCGAGGCGCGGGCAGCGGGCGAGGTGGCCACCGAGCACAATCGTGGCGGTCACCGACTCCGGCCGCACCGAGGACGGGACCAACTTCCTGGTGATGGAGCTGCTGTCGGGTTGCAGCCTCCAGGCGGTTTTGGAGCAGAAGGGCCGCCTTGACCCCGCGCGGACGATCCACATCGCGCTGCAGATCGCCGAGGCGCTCCAGGCGGCCCACGCCAGGGGTGTGATTCACCGCGACCTCAAGCCGGCCAACGTGCAGCTGGTCGAGCAGGCCGGTGACCCGGACTTCGTCAAGCTGCTCGACTTCGGCGTGGCCAAGATCACCGAGAGCAACGTCAAGCTGACGCAGACCGGGATGATCGTCGGATCGCCGGCCTACATGTCTCCCGAGCATGCCTCGGGCAAGACGGTGGATCACCGGACGGACATCTACGCCTTCGGCGTGATCCTGTTCGAGATGCTCACCGGCAGAATCCCCTTCCCCGGCAAGAGCGCCACCGAGATCCTGCTGGGCCACATGTCGGCATCTCCCCCCTCACCGCGCGACCTCAACCCCGCCATCCCTCCACTGCTGGAGTCGATCATCCTGGCCTGTCTGGCCAAGAACCCGAGCGACCGCCCGCAGACAATGGACGAGGTGCAAGGCCAGCTCGCGGCGTGTCAGGCGAGGAGCACCGGCCAGATGCCCGCATCGCTGAGCCAGGCGCTGGGGCCAACGCTGCCTCCCGACACCATCGCCACCGGAGCAGGTACCGCCGTAGGAGGCCAGAATGGCCCGGCATCGTCAACACCGCCGACGCGACGCCATGCCATTGTGGTGGCCAGTGTCGCGACCGTGCTGGTGTTGTCCGGCCTGGCGGCGGGCCTGCTTCTGTTCCGTCGCGGCGCTCCTCCTCCTCCTCGCAGGGTCGACGCGACCACGGTCGACAGCCGGGTGGCGATCCAGCCCGACAGCGCTCCGGCCGTCGACGAGATCCCGGTCGCGGCCAAGAAGAACACCACCAGGCGCCAAAGGACCCGCACAAGGCGTCCGCCCAGGAAGCCCATGGCCGACGAGCATGCGGATGACAGGCAGAAGGCCGAGCAGGAGAAGCGGCGTCACGACGCAAGGCCGGCCGCGGCCAAGCGCAAGGAGGAGGAGGAGAAGCGCCAGCCCGGGGAGGCACGGCGGAGCCGCGTCGAGATCCGCTCCGAGCCGACCAACGCTTCGGTATTCTCCAATGGGAGGCTGCTGGGCAGGACCCCGCTCCCCGTTGACGCGCCGCAGCCGCTGCGCCTGGTGCTGGTCCTTGGCGGCTTCCACACCCAGCAGCTCGACATCGGGCCGCAGACCCGCAGCCCGCTGCTGGTCCGCATGAGGCCGCTCGGCGATCCGAACCGTAGCTTCTCGCGGCTCGAGGATCTCTACCGCTCCGGGCGACTCAGTCGCTTCGAGTACGGGATGCGCAAGATGAGGCTGAGGCAGCAGCTCGAGAGCGAGCTCGCCGTGCTCAAGGAGCGCTACTACGTCCGCAAGGAGATCGGCTGGACGGAATACCTCAGGCTCCATGACCGCATCCGTGCCTCCTACCAGTGACGCCGCTGCTGCAGGCAAGCGCGCCGAATCGGCCTATGGCTCCTCAGTGGTAAACTTGCCGTCCTCGGCCTCGCAGTTCGCCTGGCAGTCGTCGACCGTTCCGGAGTAGTAGACCTCGATCTCCCATCCGATGTCGCGGTCCGTCTTGCAGAAACCGACCGCCCCTTCTCGCGAGCAGGGATCACTGGTCCAGGTCCAGCCGAACGTCTTGCAGATCCCTTCGTCGGTCCGCAACTGGGCCTTGCTGAGCTTGTAGTACTCCTCGCAGCTGTTTTTGCCCACGCAGATCGCCTGGACATCATTGCCACGGCAACTGCCAGCGCACCATCCGAAGATCATGGAGAAGAGGAACAGACTCTTGCACCCCCAACCAGTCATCGACTCCGACCTCCGCCTCGAAGAGGGTAGCCCAGGTCTCCCCCGGCTGACGAGCAGGGAGCCGACTGGGGGCCAGCGCCCTGCTCGACCTCAGCTCCATCACCGTGCCCGCAACGTAGCGCAGCGGTGCACCAGGGCAGGCGAGGGTATCCACCAGCGCCGTCGACCACTGGACTCCCGTGCCGCGCGCCAGATCAAACAAACTCCCGGAGGTAGCCGGACTCGCTGGCTACGGGATGCGAAACACCCGCACGTAGTCGAGCGTCGCGGTCCGGTTGTTCGTCCGGATCTCGAGCTTGCCAGCCTTGGGCGGCAGGCAGCCTGCCCAGTTGCTCAGCTGCGACGAGACGGGCAGCTGCTGCAGCAGGTCGCCGGTTGGTGTCACCAGCCGGCAGAAAGCGTGGGACCCGTCGTGGCCTCCCTGCAGGATGTAGGTGGTTCCGGGTGCGTCAGGGAAGCTGTCAGGCCACCAGTGGCCAACGGAGGGGCAGCTCGACCCGGCAGCGAACCGGTTGATGTGGATGCCCGGG
>Ga0180009_10005858_pt1 | contig 13046 bp, 10 predicted proteins | sample OS_PC_MetaG_FD_123537 | JGI IMG/M metagenome (GOLD analysis project Ga0180009, IMG submission 123537) | Groundwater microbial communities from the Aspo Hard Rock Laboratory (HRL) deep subsurface site, Sweden - OS_PC_MetaG | ecosystem: Environmental > Aquatic > Deep subsurface > Groundwater... | reverse complement strand
CATGACTCCAACCTCCGCATCGGCCGCTCGAGAACGTCGTGTATGCGTCGGACGACGGCCTCGTCATCCTCGGCGACCAATACGTGCACCCAGAACGTGCCGTCATCCTCGAGATCGACCGTCATGGTGCCGGGGGTCAGCGAGATCATCGTTCCGAGCAGTGCGCGCAGGGAAGGACTCTCGAGCTTGCTCGAGAACTTCAGCCAGTGGGGTTGAACGAGTCGCGCGGGGCCAAAGACGATCCGAAGCTGCTGCACGTTCGAAACCAGGAGCTCCCAACCGAACAGCAGCGCCACCTGGGCGGCTGCTCCGACTTGGCGCAGCGCGCGCCTGGGCGATGACCGTACCCGTCGCTTTCGAGCCACCAGCACGGCGGCGGTCAGCGCGCCCAGAACCAGGACCGCCGATGGCCCGAGCGATCCCCGAAGTCCGAACCAGGTGACGAGAGCGATGACGAAGAGGAGCCCTATTCTCATCGCCACACTCCTTCGCGTCCGAATCCGTGGCCCGGGGCGCTCTTGACCTGGGTCACATAGGCGTCGACATCCAGGAGTTGCTCGGCGGTCGACCTTGCGAAGCGCAGCGAAGGTCCGGCGGAAGCCGAGAGCAGGATGGTCAGCGCGACCAGTGCGCCCAAGGGGGCGAGCCAAGGACGCAACCCACCCGGGGACGGGGACACGGCGGCGTGCCCGGTCGAAGGCGACTTGGACCCCGCGCCCTGGAACGCGAACTGCCATATCTTCAGCATGCTCGCCAACGTGAAGAGCGACGCAAGGACCAGTGCCGCGAGCGGAGCCCAAGCGCCGGCGTCCATGCCCGCGACGAACACCGATACCTTGGCGATGAACCCCGAAGTTGGCGGCAAGCCCGCGAGGGTGATGGCCGAAGCCAGGAAGAGCCCTCCGAGCAGTGCTGACGAGCCCGCCTTCGAAACGGGCATTCTGCGCAGGTCGCGGTGACCGTGGCGTCGCTCGAGCTCGTCGGCCACCAGGTAGAGCGAAGCTTTCACCAGCGCGTGGTGCACGAGGAAGTACAGGGCGCCGGCGATGCCGGCCACGGACAACAGCCCCAGGCTCGCCACGACGTATCCCATCTGGGAGACGCTGTGGAAGGCGAGCAGGCGTCGGAGCTCGTATTGGGAGAGAGCAGCGAGGACCCCCAGGAGCGCGGAAGCCGCGCCGACCCAGACCAGCACGGTGGGAAGCGACGTTCCTGCGAGCAGAAGGGGGGAGATGCGAAGCAGGGAATAGGCCCCGAGCTTGGTCATGATGCCCGCGAAGAAGGCAGCGATCGGCGCGCTCGGTGTCGGGTAGGTGCCCGGGAGCCAGAACACCACGGGCAACAGCGCCGCCTTCGTCCCAAAGGCGACCACGATCATCGACAGGGCGCCCCAACGGAAGGAGGGGTCGACCAGGGGCAACCTTGTGGCGAGATCCGCCAGGTTCACCGAGCCGACGAGTCCGTAAAGCGTGCCCACGCCGCCAAAGAAGAGAAACGAAGCCAACAGGTTGATGACCACGTTGGGGAAGGCCGCGCGGAGCGAGCGGGAGGAGCCCGGCACCTGCAGGAGCAGGTAGGAGATGATGAGCACCAGCTCGAACATGACGAAGAGGTTGAACAGATCGCCCGTCATGAACGCACCGTGCAGACCGAACACCAGGAGCAGGAGCAACGGCGCGGCACGGGACACGACGTGCCCGCCATGCACACCAGGGCGCAGCGCAAACACCGCAATCAAGTAGAGCACATCGGCGAGAACCACGAGCACGGCGGAGAGGCGATCGACGACGAAGACGATGCCAAACGGCGCCGCCCACCCGCCAAAGGCGTGCACGAACACCTCCCCACTGGCCGCATTGGCGACCTGCCATCCGCTGACAGCGACCAACACCGCGCCCGCCGACACGCTCATGCCGCGCGCCATCGACGCGGTCGGACGCGCCAGCCATAGCCCCAACGCCGCAACGATGGGAAGCGCGTAAAGCGTTGCGAAGGCCAGGAGCGCATTCATGGCGCCTCACTGGTCGTCCGCCCGTCCCGGGCGGTCTGAGCCAAGGCCCCGGAGAGCTCTCGTCGAACCTCCTCGTCATCGCGGTCGGCGTCACTCTCGGGAATGCGCGTGACGTCGATGATCCCCTCGCGCTTCGCCTTCAGGCCCATCACCGCAATCAGGTACAAGGTGATGGCCATGGAGATCACGATGGCCGTGAGCACGAGCGCCTGCGGCATCGGATCGGCCATGGTCTCGACCACGTCTCGCGGCGCCTCGCCCTCCTGGAGCAAGGGGGCCGTCGATCGGACGCGACCGGCGGACAACACGATCAGGTTCACGGCATGGCCGATGAGCGACACGCCAAGAATTGTCGAAAAAGTTCGACGCGCCAGCAGCAGGTAAACGCCCACGCTCATGAGCAAGAAGACCGCCATCACGACGACGAGTGCCATGTCAGGGCTCCTCCTGTCGTGTCGATTGAGCTCCGCTTGGTTCCTGGCCGCCGTTGGTGGGCGTGGCCCAAAGCGCTTGCGCGGCAGCCATCGACCCGCAGCCTACGGCGAGCATCACCCCGACATCGAACAACAGCGCGCCGTGCCACTTGCCCAGGATGGGAAGGGTGCCGCTCGCGTGCGTGAGCATGGCATCCCCTCCGAGCAGCGGGAGCAGGAGTGAAACGATCGTCAGGGCGATGCCGACGATGGCCCCGACTTCCGACGAGAGGCGCAGGCGGGTTTTTCGCAGGCCGTAGGCGGCGAGCGCCAATACCCCCGCCATGCCCAGCGCGAGGCCTGCCACGAACCCGCCTCCCGGCTCGTCGTGCCCCTTGAGGAGCAGCGCAACACCGACCGCGAGCGCGAGCGGAACCAGCACGCGAGAGACCTGCTGCAGCAACACGCTCTTCACGCCTGGCCTCCTCCCTTGATCTCGGCCGTCGCCTCCGGCCGCGCTCGCAACGGGACTTCCCGCCGCAGCGCCAACCCGGCCACGCCGAGCGCGGCGAGCACGACGACGATCGTTTCGACGAGCGTATCGAGGCTGCGGAAGTCAACGAGGATGACGTTGACCAGGTTCCTGCCCTTGGCGATTTCCGGCGCCGCCTCGAGGTAGAACGATAACAAGCGCGTATCCCGAGGCGTGACGAGCAACGCAGCGGCCAGTCCTGCAGCACCGAGTCCGGCGACCAAAGCGACGGCCAGCTGTCCCAGCCTCGGGCCGAGTCGCTTTCGCAGGGCGATCGGATACCGCATCAACAGGCGCAACGACAGGGCGAGGAACACGGTCATCAGCACCTCGACCAACAGCTGCGTGAGCATGAGGTCCGGCGCGCTGAGCATGCGGAACAAGACGGCTACCACGGAACCGATGAGACCGAGCGTGAGCGCTCTGGTGAGGCGACCGCGCAGCCTGAGCAGGATGGCGAGCAGCGCCGCCAACATGCCGAGAAGGACGCCGCCGCCGAGGGGAACGTCGAGCTCGATCTTCGCCACCTCGGCGGCCAGCGGGACCGCCGCCCCGAAGCCAGCGAGGACGATGACGGCGAAGTAGAGGTTCGGATTGAGACCCGCGAAGAGCTTGGCGATGCCACGGCCGACCCGCTGTGCCACAGCCATGAATGACTCGAAGCCGTCGGCGCCTTCGACGCGCACGAAGTCACGCAGCGCGCGGCCGCGCATGCGTCGAACAAGGAGCACGCCGGCGGTGACGATGCCGATGCTCCAGAGCAGGGCAGGGGTGATGCCGTGCCACAACGCGAGCGTGGGAGCTTCCAGCACGCTGCCGACCAACGCCGTGCTTGCCGGCTCGAGAAAGAGAGCGTCGACCCAGGGGGCGCCGAGTCCGGCGGCCAAGGTCACCCCTGCCAGGATCGCGGGACCGGCGAGAAACGACCAGGGCGGCGCGTGCGCCAAACGCGCGCCTTCCGAGCGCGCAGAGCCCCAGAAGGTGCGAATCAAGAATCGCAGCGTGTAGGCGACCGTGCCCACGGAACCGAGCGCGATCCCCGCGATGGCGATGGCGTGCACCACGGGATGGGCGAGCATCACCTTCTCGAGGATGAGCTCCTTCGACAAGAATCCTGCGAATGGAGGGAGTCCCATCATCGAGCCTCCCAACACCACGGCCACCACCACCAGTACCGGGCTCGCCTTGCGAAGGCCCCCGAGCGATCCGAGGGATCGCGTGTGGGCCGCGTGATCGACCGCGCCCACCGTGAGAAACAGCCCTGCCTTGAAGACCGCGTGGGCAAACAGGTGGAGCACCGCGGCGCGAACGGCCAGGTCGGTCCCGAGCCCCGCGGTGATCGTGAGCAAGCCCAATTGAGACACCGTCGACCACGCCATCAACAGCTTGATGTCGTCCTGGGTCAACGCCTGATACGCGCCCCAAACGCACGTGATCGCGCCCAGAGGAACGAGGGTGACCATCCAGTAGGGCGAGCCCGCCGCGATGGGCTGCAAGTACAGAAGCAGGATGATGCCCGCCTTGACCATCGTCGCCGAGTGAAGGAAGGCCGATATCGGCGTGGGCGCGGCCATCGCTCCCGGCAACCAGAAGTGAAAAGGCCACTGCGCACTCTTGGTCACCACCCCGAGCAGCACCAACCCGAACACCACCGTCTGCTGCGTCGTCGTCAGGTCCGCGCGAACGAGCTCCGACAACCGCGTCGAGTCGCCAACGTGCGCGAGGTACAGAAAGCCGATCAACATCGGCAGCGCCCCGCCCGCCGTGACCAACAACGCTCGCTTGGCCGCTGGATAAGCGTCGTCACGCTTGTCGGCGTCGGTCCGGATCAGAAAGAAGGAACAAATCCCGGTCAACTCCCAGAACACGAAGAGCGCCAGCAAGCCGTCCGAGAGGACCAGGCCCAGCATCGCCGCCTCGAACAACGCCAGGGTGCCCATGGCGCGTCGCCCCTTGTCCGTCGGTCCGAAGTACGAAGACGCGAACTGAAGGATGATCGCCCCGATGAAGCTGATCATCGCAGCGAGCGCGAGGGTGGCGGCATCGAGCCGCAGGGTGACGGACAATCCCAGCTCGGGCGCCCAGGCCAGAGACGGATACTGCGGCGTCTCTCCGCTGAGCAGGAGGAGCAGGGAAACCGTAAACGCCGCCAGGGAACCTGTGATGCTCGTCACCGCCGCGGTGGTCGTCTTGCGTGACACGAGCGAGAGAAGTCCCGCCAGAGCAGGGGCCAGAAGGATGGTCCAGGCGAGATTCTCGAAGGGTGACGACATCATGAACGGACTTGCTGTTCGCGCTTTCGGCCGAAGCTCCCCTCGGCCGAGTCACTCAGGTGTTGGCGCCCCGACGCACATCGAACCATCGGTCTCGACAGACAGTCCGAGGCGAGGCCATGCGGGTCGATGCGTGGAAGAGACTACCAGACTCGTACGAGCTCGTTTTTCGGTCGTCGGGTGCTCGAGACATCCCAATCAGATGCTGGCGCCGGGATGAATGTTGCACGGCTCCACGCCGCTTCACCGGAACTGGTCACATAGGATAATTCGATGTGTTTCGAAGAAATTTTCTGGATTGCCGATGTGGTCGAGGAGGCGCACGTTGAGGTGGAAGCCGATGTTCACTCGCCCCTCTCGCGGGTCGCACCACCGGAAGGATGCCCAACATGAAACTCGACATTCGTTCCCCGAACCTCATGGTCACCGACAAGCTTCGCGAACACACGACGCGCAGTCTTCACTTCTCCCTGGGCCGTTTGGCGCCGCAGATCGAGCGGGTGGTGGTTACGGTCGCTGACATCAACGGTCCAAGGGGCGGCCTCGACAAGCGATGCGGGGTGCGCGTCGTGGGGCGAGACGGCTGGCTGGTAACCGTCAAGCACACCGAGCGTTCCTGCGAAGCGGCCGTCTCTCATGCTGTTTCGCGCGCAGCCCGCACCGTGGCCCGGCGAATCGATCGCAAGCGTCGCCCAACGCGTGCCGTGTTGTCCCCAAACCTGTCGCTCCGAGGCTGACGCCGACCCGGCTGCACTAGGTTTCGCAGAACAAGCTGTCGCGGGCCGCCTGCGTGATGGTGGCCACCGCTGGATGACGGATGCGACGCTCGACGGAGATGGCGTAGAACTGCTCGCGAACCGACTCGAGTTGACCCACACGCTCGACCTCGAACTGGCGCATGATGTCACCTTCGAGCAGCGAGGACGCTGCGAAGAGTCCCGCTCCCGACCGACCAAACACTTTGAGCAGCGCGCTGTCCTCGAATTCTGCCACCACGCGGGGATGCACGTCGTTGCGCTCCAACCACGCGTCGAGGGAGCGTCGGAGCGAGCTGTCGTGGGTTGGCAACAGCCACGGGGCACCGTCCAACGACGCGGGGAATTTTTCGCGATACTGATTGGCGAGCTTGGACGTGCCGAAGACCGATACACCGCACTCGCCAAGCACGTGATTGAACGCCTTGACCTTGGCGCCTGGTGGCAAAGGCGCGTCGGTGAGCACGAGATCCAAACCGTGGACGGCGAGCTCTGCGAAGAGGCGGTCGGGGCGGTCTTCCGTGACCACCAAGACGATGTGCTCCGGCAGCGAAAGAACGGGAGCCAGGATTCGATGCGCGATGAGCTTGGGCACCACGTCGGCCACGCCCACCCTGAATTGAACCGGCCGTCCGCTGGGTCGTCCCTGCACAGCGTCGAGCAACTCCTGGCCGAGCGGAAAGATCTCGTCGGCGAATCGATACGCCATCTCGCCTACCTCGGTGAGGGCGATCCCTCGACCTGCCCGCTCGAACAACTTGTGGCCCAGCGCCTCCTCGAGCATCCGCAACTGCCCACTGATGGTGGGCTGCGCGACGCGCAATCGCTTGCTCGCCTTCGCGATGCTGCCCTCGCGGGCGACCATCCAGAAGTAGCGCAGGTGGTGGTAGTTGAGCCATTCCATGGGCCGATGATACCTCGGGTTTTGCGAATGAAGAGCAACGAGATTTTCTATTTGTCGATGACAAATGGAGACCCACCTTGCTCGTATGAAGAACCGATCCCGGGTCGCGAAAGAGTCACAACCTGCGCTGGTTGGATTCGGCGCGCCCGGGACGAGAGGTAGCGAACAACGGGAACCGGACGCGGACCGGCTGAGGCCGGTCGCAGTCAACGTAGGGGCGGCAGCCCCCGGACTGGCCCTCGGTTCCGCCAAGTCAGGAGGTAAGCCGTGATTAGGAACCAATTCAAGACAGTCTTGTTGCTGGGCGTGATGTCGGCGCTGTTGGTCGGTATCGGCGGCGCCATCGGAGAAGGTGCTCTGCTTGCCTTCACGGCGCTGGCGTTGCTGATCAACGTGGGAACCTACTTCTGGTCGGACAAGATCGTGCTGCGCATGTACGGCGCGCGCGAACTGTCGCCGCAGGAGGTCCCCGGGCTGCACGCGATGGTTCGGGAACTGGCCTACAACGCTGGGATTCCCACGCCACGTCTGTTCATCGTTCGGGATTCGGGCGCCAACGCGTTCGCGACCGGGCGCAATCCAAAACACGGGGTGGTCGCCGTGACGGAGGGCATCCTCGAGCTCCTGTCGACACGAGAGCTGCGGGGCGTCATCGCCCACGAAATCGCTCACATCAAGAACAGGGACACCCTGATCTCCACGGTCGCTGCGGGCATGGGGACAGTGATCAGCTACGCAGCCAATGCCCTGGCCTTCTCCGCCTTGCTGGGGGGAGGGCAGTCGGACGATGACGATGATTCGGTCTTCGGCGGATTGGCGGCCATGTTTGTCGCGCCGATCATCGCAACCCTCGTGCAACTCGGGATCTCCCGCTCTCGTGAGTACATTGCCGACGAGGTGGGGGCCAGAATATCCAATGACCCATTGGCGCTGGCGTCCGCGCTCGAGAAGCTGCACCGCGACGCAGTGATGGTGCCCACCGAGGCGCAGCCGGCCACGGCCGGGTTGTTCATCGTCAACCCTCTGTCCGGTGGCGGTGGTTTGTCTTCGCTGTTCTCCACCCACCCACCAGCGGCCGAGCGGATCCGTCGGCTTCGTGAATTGGCCGGTGGGGGCCGTGAAGCGGAATGGTACGTGGCGGCTCGCTCGTATGGGCACCCCGTCATCCGCGACGGTAGCTGGTAGCAGGTCGCCGTCAGACGACCCGAGGTGCGGAAATCGCCCCGCTCGGGCACTGCTCCAGGCACGCGCGGCACGCGACACACCGTTGGAGGTGGGCGAGCCGCGCGCCACCGTGCGCCTCGAATGTCCACACAGCCACCGGACAGATCTCCTCACCATGCGACCGGGCAAGATCCGCTCGAAGCGAGCGTCGTACGAGCCCGGGCGTCCTTCGAGCATTTTCATGAAGACGTAGCCGAACATCGCGCCCCCGACCTTCGGCGATTCAACCGACGCTGTTCTATTCTGTCAGGACGCAGGCGAACGCACCACCTCCGCTCGTGCTGGGGCTTCGCAGGGGCGGGTCACCAAACCCGCCCGAATTCGCAAAGGCGCGACGCGCGACGATCGTCGCCGGAGAAACGCGCGAACAGGCCATCGAACGGTCACACCTACTTGCCGAACAATCGCTTGGGCAGCAGCACGAGCAGCGCGAAGAACGCCGCGATCCGTCCGAAGAATCCCGCACCGCCGCGCATTCTTGCCATCTGAAGCGCCAGGCGTTGAAGCGTGTCGTTGTACGGGTACCACCACAGCTCCCGCGCTGCGCCGCGACGATCGGTCAAGATGAAGCGCGGCCGCGTGTAGCTGTCGAGGGCGAACGGCCCATTGGTGACTCCGTGTCCCGATTGACCCAAGCCGGACCAGGGAGCCATGGGCAGTGCGGCGGTGAAGCCATGGTTGTTGATGGTGATCACGCCCGCGCGCATCCTTCGCGCGAGCGCCTGTCCCTTTCGTACGCGCCGCGTCCAAATGCTCGCTGTCAATCCGTACGGGGAATCATTCGCGCGCTCGATGGCTTGGTTCTCGTCTTCGACCACGACGATGGGCAGGATCGGACCGAACGTCTCATCGCGCAGTAGTTCGATCGACTCGTCGCTCACGCGGACGACGGTGGGAGAGAAGAAGCGGGTATCGGGCTCGGGCGGACCACCGGTGAGTACCTCAGCGCCTTTGTCGACGGCGCTTGCGAGTTGTTTGGCAGCAATATCGCACTGCGCTTGCGTGGTGACGGGACCGAAGTCGTGCTCGGCGCGGAGCGTCTTGGTGATCGCGACGATTCTCTCGATGAGCTTGTCCGCAATGGAGCGGACGACATACACGCGTTCGATGGATGCACAATTCTGTCCCGCGTTGGTGAACGCGCCCCAGACGATGCCTTGTGCAGTGCGTTCGATGCGAGCGTCGGCGAGGACGATGGCGGCATCGTTACCTCCGAGCTCGAGCGAGCACGGGATGAGTCGTTTGGCGCAAGCGACTGCAACCTTTCGACCCGAGGAGACGCCCCCGGTGAAAGACACCGTGTCGACGCCGGCGTCGATGATGGCCTGACCGACGTCAGCCCCGCCTTGCACCACGGAGAGCAGATTGTCGGGGATGATCTTTTGAAAGAGGGAGGCGACGAGGTTGCCGGCCTCGGGTGTGACTTCGCTGGGTTTGAAGACGACGGCGTTTCCCGACAGCAGCGCGGGGATGATGTGCCGGATGGGGATCACGACTGGGTAGTTCCAGGGCGTGATGAGTGCGACGACGCCGCGGGGGACGCGTTCAATGCGCCCTGACTTGCCGGGGAAGGTGAGGGGATCGAGCTCGACGGTGGCGGGTTCGAGCAGGGATTCGATCTGCTCGGTCCAATAGTCGACGAGGTCTGCGATGGAGAGGACCTCGGCGAGCAGGGCTTCGATTTCGGGCTTGCCGGTTTCGTCGTGAATGGTGCGAGCGAGCTCTTGCGCGCGCGACAGGGCGTTTGGGCCGAGGGCACGCAATCGGGCGGCACGTTCGCCGATCGGCAGTTCGGCCCACTCGGCTTGAGCTTTTCTTGCGCGAGCGACGAGCTCGGGGATGGAAGCAGAATTGTCTTCGGACATCGGGCGCGGAGTGTAGCGATGGTACGGGGGAACCACAAACGGCGAACGGCCCCTTTTGAGGGCCGTTCGAAGGTCGTCAGACGACGGGACGAATCACTTCACGGAGCGAGTGATCCACTCCATGCTGACGGACTTGGGGCGGGTGATGGCCGTGCCGACCGCGCGGTTCCAGATGAGCTGGGACAGCATGCCCATGGCGCGGGAGACGGAGAAGAGGACGGTGTAGTACTCGAACTCTTCGAGGCCGTAGTGATAGAGCAGGGCGCCGGAGCCGGCGTCGACGTTCGGCCAGAAGTTGGCGATCGGGTTCTTTCCGGCCTTGACGCGCTCGGCGGAGAACTTCTCGAGGACCTTGGGCACCACGTTGAAGACGCGGTCGACGGTCTGGAAGACCGGGTCGTTCGCGAGGTACTGCTTGCCAAACTTGTTGAAGCCGGTGAAGCGGGGGTCGGTGACGCGGAGGACGGCGTGGCCGTATCCGGGGACGACCTTGCCAGCGCGCAGCGTCTCGAACGCCATGTTCTCGATCTGCTCTTCGGAGGGGGCGCCGCCGAACTTCTCGATGGTCTCGAGGACCCAGCCCAGGCACTCCTGGTTGGCGAGGCCGTGAAGCGGGCCAGCGAGGCCGTTGAGGCCGGCGGAGACCGCGTAGTAGGCGTCGGACAGAGCCGAACCGACCGTGTGGCAGGTGTTGGCGCTGACGTTGCCACCTTCGTGGTCGCAGTGGAAGTGCAGGTAGAGGCGCATCAGCTTGGCGAACTCACCGGTGGGGTCGTTCAGGCCGAGCATGTTGGCGTAGTTGGCGCCCCAGTCGAGTCCCGGCGTCCAGTTGATGTAGTCGCCCTTGTTGTAGCGGAGGCGGTACACGGCAGCGGCCAGGCCGGGGAGCTTGGCGAGGATGTTCATGGAGTCGTCGAGCGTGGTGACCCAGTAGTCTTCCTTCTTGGCGCCCTTGGTGTAGGCCTCGCGGAAGGAGCTCTCACGCTCCATGACGAGGATGCCCGTGTCGAGCATGCACATCGGATGGCTGTCGCGGGGCATCGACTCGAGCACGTCGAGGACGTACTGCGGGAGCTGCGAGCGGCGGTCCATTTCCTTCTGGAAGTTCTTGATGACCGGATCCTCGAGGGGATAGATCTTCCCGGTGAGAAGCAGGCAGAAGGTCTGCTCCGGCCACAGATCCATGATGTCGAGGAGCGGGTAGCCGCGAATGATCAGGCCCTTGTCGGGTTCGACGACGGACGTGTCACAGATCATTCCCTTGATGCCGCGCATGCCGCCAAAGGCCATGCCGACCGTGGCCTTCGAGAGCTCCTTATCGCCGTATTCCTTGAGGATCTTGGCCTTCTCGGTACGCCACTGCGGAATGAGCTCCTGAAGTTTATCTTGCAACGTCGCCATGTTCGTCTCCTTTTGCTCGCAAGAGCACTTTCGGTCGGTCTTCGGTCGCCTATGGGCGTTACCGAGAGCACACGAATGAGGAGTCAGCCCCCACTGAACTGAGCCCGACTCGGGGGCATTCTATCGAATGAAACCCCCCCTCCTGTCAAGGCATGTGAAACGCGCTACGCACGTTCGTAAACGCCACGATTTGCTGGCGCTATCGCATATGCCTCGCCCGGTGGAACCCTACGCCCGTACCCCGCGCCGTTCAAGTGTTCAGAACGCAAATCGTGTCGATGAATCGTGCGGCTTTGTGGGGTTGTTCGCTGATAGAACATCGCCCGATCGTTTCACGGGCAAAGAACGAATTCGCCAGGTGCCAGCGGCAGGCTGTCACGCCCCACGAAGACTCGATAGGTGTCCGTCGGAACGCTCGTCTCAAAGACGAAACGGGCGCACCCGTTGTCGCCAACCCGGAAATCAAATCCGTCGATGTGCCCCGCCGTCGTGAACCTGTAGGCCAGCGTGCCCTGGGTCATCACGAGTTTGTCGCGAAGCTCGTTGCGGGAAGGCTCAACTTGCGTAAGTGCGGACGTCGCCCCCATCACGCGGCCGTGGAACTCCCGTTGTTGCCCGCCCGTGGTCGCTCGAACGCGCCACTGTCCGTGTCGGTTGCGCCAGATCCACAACGCGGCTGGTGCGCCCGGGTGCATGCCTCTTGGCCGGCCGTTCACCGCACCCTGCGGAATGCTTCCGCCCGCGGGAGCGACGGGCTGACTTCCCTGAAAACCGTGCGCGCCGGACGGTGCACCCGGTCCGGGCGGCGGTTCGGCGCCCATGGGCTGGACCGTGGCGGGCGGACCCTGTCGCGGAGGTCTGCGCTGCTCGACGTAACATCCCGTCGCGATCAACCCCACCAACGATCCAATCAGTACCCTACTGGTTTCGCGCATCATGCTCCCCGTTCGCGGATCGAGACCTCTACATGGTTGCGTCCAAGGCGTGCAGGGTCAAGTCATCCCGCCTCCCCGTTCCCCATCGTCGTGAACCGTGTACTCTATATTCTCGCGACGCGGGGGGCCTTGCCGGCATCTGTCCTGATGCCGGGAGGTTTGGACAGGTGGGCATGGGCCCATCCCGTGCTCCCACCAGAACCACATGAGGTCGTTGGATGCAGGGTGACAATCAAGGCTGGAAGGAACGCTTCGGCAGCCTCCAAAGCGTGTGGAACGAACAAGTCGACGACGACAGCCGCCACGACCGCTTTCTCCAAGCGTTCAGCGCGATGATTCCGGCGAACGTCGACGAGGTCACACCGGTCGTTGCCGCGATGTGCGAAGCGATCGCCCACGACGGTGTCGGTCCCCATGCCCGGTGCGCGGCCTTCGCTTTTCTCGATCGTGTGCGCCGTCGAAGCTTCGTGGAGAACATGACCGACGACCTGGCCGACCCGTGGGCGAAGCTTGTGGTCGAAGTCGTTCTTCGCGCCAACTACACGACGCCGGAGCTGTTGCTCGCGCGCGAGCAGACCGACCCGGAGCATGTGGCCCTGCGCGTCCTTGGTCCCGCCGCTTGCGACGTCACGGTCGCGGAGCTCGCCCGGCGAACTCGCAGCATCGCGCGAGGACTGATTGCGCTGCTGGCGCCCGAGGAGCCGAGCGGTTCGAGCTCTGCGGATGCCCAATT
>Ga0180009_10005857_pt1 | contig 13046 bp, 13 predicted proteins | sample OS_PC_MetaG_FD_123537 | JGI IMG/M metagenome (GOLD analysis project Ga0180009, IMG submission 123537) | Groundwater microbial communities from the Aspo Hard Rock Laboratory (HRL) deep subsurface site, Sweden - OS_PC_MetaG | ecosystem: Environmental > Aquatic > Deep subsurface > Groundwater... | reverse complement strand
CGGCCGGAGCTCGAGCAGATCTCCCGGCCGGACAGCGAACCATCCTCTGAGCTTTAAAGTCCCTAAAACACCGATGCCGTTATATGCGTTTTTGTTCGGCCTGACAATCCTGTGTTTTATCATAAGCGGCCTGTTTGAAAGCAGTTAAAACTCATATCGATCGGATTAAATTAAAAATGAAATGAACAAACAGATTGTAGCAGGGAGACCTTTGAAAAATGTTCAATTTTGTTCAAGTTCAAGGAAGACGAAGATTTTAACCACAGGAATACATTGAGTATTTCGAGGATTAAAAGCTGAGTCTGACACAGAAGTTGGGCAAAAGGGGACGTTTTGCAAAAGTCTCGCAGGGCCTGCTTGTCACAAGTACTATTTATTCTTCTTCTTTTCCTGCTTTTCCTTCTTCTTCTCCTTTATTGATTTGGCTGGCTTCTTCTTAACATCTTTCTTGGTGTCTCTTGATTTTCCCATTTCGATCCTCCTTTAAAGGCATTAGGTATTCGGGTTGCATTTTAACTTTGAGTTTCAACCGCACGCGCAATCTAAGGTTGCTAGGCTTTCTTTTCTTTTAGTTTTAAGGTTTCTTTCACAAGTGTTTTTTCATGTTCAAAGTCAACGGCGCGTTGGAGCATAATCTTCTGGGCCATTACGGGCCCTGCGCCATGCCAGGTACCGACTCCGTGGAGCCCCGCTGTCCAGTGTTGCAGTAGCTTGTGCACTTTCAAGATGTTTTCCGTGGGCTCTTCCGAACCAAAGCTGTAAAACTCTTCCACATAATCTTTCACGTCGGGGTTCTTCAACTCTTTTAAAGAAGGCAGCGTCACGACAAGCCCTCCGCCGATATCGCCTGCCAGGGCCATGGCCCGCCAAAAGGCATTGCAGATATTGAGCTTGGCCACATTGCCCATGACCTCATCCGGCAGATAAACCCCGGACCCGGGAGGGTCCTCGGCCCCTTTGCGGGCAGCGGCCATACCGCAGGCACGGCCCGTTTCCCTGAGTACCACCATTTCCGTGATTTGCTCGTTGATATGGGGAACCTTTTCCAGTCCCTTGTATTCCTGGATGAGCTTGCAGGCCCCGATGATCTGGTTCATGAATCCGACCTTACAGGTTCCGCCGCAGGTCATGCGGTGGGTTTTGGCAAACCGGGTTACGATTTTCCCGGAATAGTGGGCTTCACCGCAGTGAAAGACCCGCTCCCAGGGTACGAATACGTTATCGAAAACGACCATGGCGGTCTCCCGCTGGCCAAAGACGGGATTGCCTAATTCAAAGAGATCATCCGCCATTTCCCTCTCTGCAGAGTAGGGGGAAAACTGGCAGACATATGTAATTCCTTTCGCGTCGGTGGGAGTGGCAAAGGCCACTGCATAGTCCTCCTCCCCTTTCCTGTGGGACGATTGTGGCAGAACGACCAGTTCATGGCTGGCAAAAGCACCGCTGATGTTGATTTTGGCACCCCGGACAACGATACCCTTTTCGTTCTTTTCCACCACTTTCAGGGAGAGATAAGGGTCCGGCCAATCCAGGGTTTTTCTGTCCCTCCTGCCCCTGGGTTCGGTCAAGGCGCCGGCAACGGAGAGATCCTTTGCCTGAACCATCTTGAGAAATTCCATAAAGCGCGGACGATACTCGGTGCCCAGATCCTGATCCATCTCCCAGGTCGTGCTGGCCAGGGCATGGAAGGCATCGTAGCCCACACAGCGATATATGCAGGTCCCCAGCCTTTCTGCCGTGAATGTTCCGGCTTCAGCTTTTTTAACAAGATCATCTATGCTGGCGCTCACGTGGGTATAGCGATTGGTCACGCTGTCAATCAGAGGTGAGTAGCAGGACATGATATCCTTATACTTCGGATCCAAAGCCCAGCGATAACTGGCCTTGTTGGACTCGACAACGGTTCGGGTGTTGGCGTTCTCAAGAACATTCTCCACCCTCTTCCCGTTCATGTACACCCTGGGTTTCATATTTTTCAGGCTCTCTTCAAACTGCTCGGGGGTCATTAAGGCCATTGGGTCCTCCTGCCCGGTTCTGACACGGCTCCTTATGCAAACCTTCTCGTCATCAAACAGCAGCAGCGCATTCCACCATGCTCCTGTAGATGACCCTCTGGTTACCATTTGTAATTCAGCTTGTCAAAACAGTATTTAAATTAAAGCGAGTTCCCTTCGGTCTGAGCCCAGGGTCAAAGACGGTCAAGTCGTTGCGGGGAAGGCGCTCGCTGTTGCAGTTCAAATACGGCACGAGTTTGGTTCGTTCATATGCGGACGGGCAAAAAAATAGCAGGCCTTTAATATTGCACGTAGTGAAAGGGCTCAACCTCGGAAAGCTCCTGGGGGCTGAGAGTTTCAAATCCCGATGATTCAATCAGATCCTTAGCCCGCTCCAGGTCTTGAATGTCTAGAACAAAAACTGCATTTTTCCGACTTTGTATTACAAAACCATAGCCATTCTCAATGTTGATATTTTCAGCGGTGAGGATCTGCAAAAGTTTATTAAGCCCGCCGGGACGGTCGTCAATCAGGACTGCAATCACTTCTTTAAGTTCGACCGGGATGCCTTCTTTGCTGAGCACTTTTTGGCCCATCTTGGGGTCGTCCACAATAAGATTGATGAGGCCCGAATCGCCGAAAGAAGATATCGTTGCAGACCGAATATTGACCGTTTTCCGGGCAAGGATGGAAGTAATTCGAGCCAAAACGCCGGGTTTATTTTCTGCCGGTATTGTAAGTTGATAGGCTTTCATCTTTTTTATTCCTCAAATCCGTTGATCGTTACGGATTGTTTTTATTTAAAATGAAGAGCTTTATCCCGAAATATAGAAAAATAATCCTAATGTGTCAATTTATTAAATATTCCACTAAAGTTTTGCCCCTATTTTTGCCGATAGATATTGTATAACGGATAACAAATAACCACCATTGAGCATTATCCCTCAATTGGAGTGAAAGGCAGGACAATATGATATGGAAAAACACAAAAGGCAATTGCGCAACTATGTTATAAATTTTGCTATACAGCGTAAGGTGGTCGTCATAAATCTCATCTTTATGCTGCTGGTCATGATTATGACCATGGCCGTCATGCGCACACACATGCTGGGAAACATTATGGAGCCGATTTTCCAGTACCGCATCGGCAGCTTGACCTTCTCTCTGCCCGGCGAAATTTTCATCATCCTTGCCGCGACATTCTTTTTCGGGATCGTTGCCCAACTGTGGATAACTCACAGAGTCTGTGGAGCACTCGTTAATTTCGTAAACACGTTTAAAGGTATTGGCGACGGTGATCTGGGTCGGAAAATAACCCTTCGGAAAGGTGACCTGCTGGAAAAAGAAGCCGAGCAGTTTAACCGGATGATGGAAAAGATCGTGCAGCGGGTGGCTGCTCTGGAAATGGACAATGAACGGCTGCGCTTGAAAATAAAGGCACTCTCGGAAGGCTGTACCGACGGTTAGACCCACTGTCCGTAAGGGATCTACCTGCCATATTCTATTCCGAAAACTTTTACTCGGGTTCGGACGAATCTTTACCGCTGTCAGGATCGATTTCCATAGCCTTTTTAATTTTTTCGGCCGCTTCTTCCTTTTTCCCCTGGGCTGCCAGGGCGATGCCCCAGCCATACCAGGCCGATGCAAGGCCGGGGTTGAACACCGCCGCCTTTTCAAATTTTTCGATGGCTTCATCGAGCCGTTTCAACTCCATCAACGCCACCCCCCAGCTGCACCATATCTCAGCATTTTCAGGGGTCTGCTTTAAAACCGCTTTGAATTTCTCAATTGCCTCCTCGAACGGCAGCATATCAATACCTCAGTGTTGTCCGGGTTGTTGTCTTTGTCTTCCTCGAATAATTTTGGGAAAGGTCTATCCCTCCTTAATTTCTACCAGCTCCATTTTGTCTGCCTGCTGAATTACATCCACGACCTCCTGCCCCTTCACCACCTTCCCGAAGACGGTATGCTTACCGTTCAAGTGCGGCTGAGATAAATGGGTTTGGATCAATTTGCATCTGTGGCCGACGATCCCATTTTTTCTTGGTCATTGACGATTCCCCCTCAATATTTAAAAGTTGTTGGCAATGTTGATTTAGTTCCCATCCGTACGGATCGGCCGGTCCGATTGTCACAATTGCCAAACGGTTTCACGTCGGGGTGCCGGGGCGCAAAGTGTTTTTACCGTCTTATCCGTGCTTGACAGGCACAAAAAAGATATCCATACTCAGGCAAGTCCAAAACCTTTAAAGGAAGATGCCTTTATGCTTTTCAAACTGTTTTTGGCGTTCACGCTGATTCCGGTCGCCGAAATTTACTTAATTATCAAACTGGGCGCATTTCTGGGTGCCTTCAATACCGTGGCGATTATCATCATCACCGGCTTTGCAGGTGCCGCCCTGGCACGCATGCAGGGCTTGCAAACCATGCTGCGGGTTCGGCACAGCCTGCAGCAGGGAATTGTGCCGGCCGAAGAAATGGTAGACGCCCTGCTTATTTTCGTGGCCGGCATCGTTTTGCTGACACCTGGTTTTATTACTGACATAGCGGGGCTGCTGCTGCTCTTTCCCCCTTCCCGCTTTCACATCAAGCGGTTCCTCAGGCGCAAATTCGAGCTGTGGAGCAAGAACGGTACCATTCAATACCGCCATTTTCCTTAAACCGCCCAGGCCCGTCTTCAGCGTATGGCAGCATCCAAACTCGATCCCTAAAATATCCCGGGGCAAACGCCTATGACTTATATTTGAACGAGAGTTTTACTCTGGCCCGGTAGGCGACGACCTTTCCTTGATCGATTTTCATATCCAGTGTCGTGATTTCCGCAATTCTCAAATCCCTGAGGGTTTTGCCGGCTGTTTCCACCGCATTTTGGGCAGCTTCCTCCCAGGACTTCTGGCTCGTTCCCACAAGTTCGATAATCTTATAGACACTTTAACTCATGCTTTACCTCCTTTGACATGCTGTTGGTTGCAGGCAAATCGGTTGATCGGCTGAATCGTTGAATGATTATTGGTTGCGCGTTACAGGTTAAGTGCAGGTTTTACCCGTAAACAGGTACATTCGTAATACTTATTATAGTTTATTTGGATTAGACTGCAATTCGTTTCTTTGCGCCCGGACCCTTGTCCCAAAATCTATGTTGAATTCAGCCGCCGAGCAGGTTAAGATCATTGCAGATGAACACACATGTTGATGATTGAGAGGAGATTGAAAACTGATGAGTCCACAATACATTCCGGATGAAACTGAACTGTTTGACAGGATTTGGAAGTATCGCAGGAGCGTTCAGCATCTCGAAAGAGAGTATCTTGACCTTCGGGTTCGCCTGCGCGATGCCGCGGCTGCACTTCGATCGGACCCGCAAAACCAGGAACTGAAGTCACAGGTAAACTATCTGGAAGGCCGGCTGCAAGATCTCGAAAGCAGGTATCCCTGGATTTCCACGGGTAACCCTTCGGAGATACCGTTCTGTATTAATTCAACGGTATGATCTTCCGAATTTAATGATATGATCAATGGGTTGATTGGTTAAATCATTATATTGTTTTTGCCAATGCCGTGGATCTAAAGAAAAACAGCACCGTAAAGCAGGCCAGCATCAGCGACAGTACGGGCAGTAGAACTCCGGTAAAAAAACCCAATTCTTTAGGTGGCTGTTTGCCGCTCGACCCTTTTGCCGGCAAAGGTTTCCATTTTCCCAAAGCAATGCTTTCCGGTGAAAGCTTGATTTCTTGAGACGCATTCATCCCTTCTTGTTTGTTTTCGTCGTTTTCAGGAAAATGAGAAATTCGGGCTGAAGCAAATGAAGCTCCCTCGAATTTCAGGAAGTCTGCAAAACAAAATTTCTCCCTGACAACGGTTACTTGAAATTATGCACAATAACAAAATCATTTTTGACCCGGGTCGCATGACAGCCGATACACCATCTGTCCCTGCCGGAATTCAGGGCCTTGCCTTCGGGAGTATATTTGGCCCAATACCAATCCCCATCCGGAGGATTGAATCCTTTGACCTTGTACATTACCACAATGGAATTGAGCGCCTCCATTTCTCCCTGGTAGTTTTCCATTTTTCAACTGTTGTCAGCCTGGCCAACGTCTTCGGTACTTTGGCAAATAACTCCCGGGTCGATTTTTGGTAGACTGCAAGATGCTCTTCCGGCATGTTTTGTGTAAACCGACAGCCGTTTTCCCAGTCGATGAAGATCGGTTTCGGGCGCAGCCGGCGAACATCAACGCTCAGATCCTGGCACAGCAGGCGAGACAGGTAAAGACTCTTGGTATATTTTTCGGTAAGCCGTCCAAAGGAAATACTCCGCTGTTTCAGAATATGATCCATCAGGCCTTCAGCCAGGGTGCCCATAACGGCCGTCGGTGTGCCGTAAAAAGAATGCTTTCCGGAAACCGGCGCTTCCAGTGACAGAATCGAATAGCCTGTCCGGTAATCGGTTAAATTGACGATACGTGCATGTCCCTTGGTCAGTTTTTGATCCGCCTGCCGCAGTTCGGCGATGGGCGGATAAAACTCGGGGGCCGACAGCAATGTCCCGGTACGAAGCGCCAGGGCCTGGTAGGTCGGCTCATACCGGCCGTTGGGATTCCACACCGCCCAGCTACCAATGGCGGCATTGGCGATACCGGAGAGCTGAGCGCCGATCTGTTCCGGTCGATACCAGAAACCCTGGATCCAGGGGCGTACGGGTTTGCTGGTGCGCTTTTGGATACGCTTGATGCTCAGTTCCATGATCTCTCGCGGGTAATCCCCTGGATGGATCATTCCCAGAAAACCCGGTGGGAAATGGGAAGGGTAGAACATGGGGCAGATCACGTCCACATGGGGGGCAATGGCCTCCAGCACCTGGCCCACACCGAAATCTTCCGTCTTCCAGGCGGCAAGACCGAAAATGTCCACCGAAACCGCCACATTCAGCGGGCTGAGGGCTGCATGAGCTGCCTCCAGGAAGCGGCCGATGCACTGGGAGCGTGCCAGGTTCGGTGGGGCCGGCCGATAATCGATGGCCCCCAGCGCCCCGTCACTGGGGAACCGGATATAGTCGAACTGGATCTCATCAAACCCCATGGCAGCCAGTTCCACGGCAAGACCGATGACATAATTCCACACCCGCCGGTCATAGGGATTGGTCCAATGCAGACCGTTTTTATCCTTCCAGGGAGAACCGCTGCGTACGTCGGTCAGACCCAGCTCGGGCCGTTGCATCACCAGGCGATGATCGGCAAAGGTATCCAGTTTGGCGATGGTCCAGATGCCATGGGCTTTCAATTTTTCAACCAAAGCCGGCAGGTCTGAAACCGGTTGACAAGACCCGCTTCCTTGGGCCAGCTCCAGTTTAGAGGTCCAGGCGATACGACCGTAAGGATCTTTAACATGCAGCACACCGGCATTGATTCCGAGTTGTCCGGCATAATGGATGACCTCGGCGATCCTGCGGGACGTGATGCTATGCGCCGGAAGGTAAACCCCTTTAACCGACGCCGGCATGGCTGCCACGACTTCTGCTGTCAGCAGCAGCATGATGAACACAAGCTCAACGGCAGTCCTGAGACCGAACCCGCTGCGAATCCGATCATCTGTTTTTTTCAACATGCTTATCTTCCCCTTTTAAGATTTGGCCGATGACTGTCCGCATGGCTGCGGCCGGCTTGCCCGCCGGCAATCCACCGGCACTACTAATAATATCGGAAGGTTCTAGGAAAAACTTAAATTGAGCATCTTAAGACATTTTCTGAAAAACGGCAGCAGGAACCGGGATGAAAATAGTAACTTTCCCCCTGTTCTTAAAAAAAAGATGCTGCAACAAAAAAAGCTTTTTTCTTCCCATCCTCCTGGTGTATATATGCAGGAAAAAGTTAAGCTAAATTGGGTTGGGGCGGGAGAGGGGTTTAAGATCAAAGCTAAGGTTCAAATAGCGGCTTTCAAGGGGCTGGGGTCCATCCTTAGGATGATTGGGTTTGGGGGGATGATCGTCTTTATGGCCCCGGCACTTTCAAGTATCTGGGACCATGAGAGTGCGGCCTTCCCGGCGTCCATGCCGATTCCTCAAAAACAGGGCCTGGATCTTCAGAATAGGCTCATCCAGACAGAGGTGCAGAAGTACCTTGGAACCCCCTACCGGCGAGGGGGGGGCACCCGAAAGGGAATGGATTGTTCCGGTTTTGTCAGGAGGATCTACCAGGAACTGTTCGGTGTGGATCTGCCCTACCAGGCCAGATACCAGTATCATCTGGGGATTTTCGAAAAGGTTTCCCCGCAAAACTTGAAGACAGGCGACCTGATCTTCTTTTCCGCCACCAAAAATAAAAAACGAATCAATCACGTAGGCATCTATCTGTACGATGGCCAGTTCGCCCATGCGATTAGAAAAAGTGGCGTGACTATCTCCAGCCTTTCAAACCCCCACTGGAAATCGCGATTCTTTGACGCCAAAAGACTGCCCATGGAGGACGGCCCAAGGCAGGAATTACTTGAAAAATACGCCGATGGCCTCGCCCAGATTGCAGATCAAAAGAGCTCTATCACGATAGGTTTTGCTGCCGGGGAATTCTACCGGTACCGTCCGGCCACGGATCTTTTAACATTTTGGGAAGCTAGGCAAGAGAGTGTTTTCGCCCCTGAGCTAACCTATACAAAGGCCCTGTTGGGCCAGTCATGGACCCTCAACCTGGCGGCCTTTCGGGAGTTTTACGTCCTTGACCGGCCCGAAGACCCCTTCAGGAAGAACCGGATGGACCAGGAAACGGAAGTCTTGTCCGAAACCTTTGACCTCATGCACCGGGACGGCTTTCGATTGTCCAGTGACCTGAGGTTGTCAGATTACCTGCAGATTACACCATCCCTGACCTATTTCTCCGCTGGCAGGTATATTGACACCATCTACCAACCGCGGCTCTCGTTTGGAATCGATCTCGGAATAGGCTCGTGGTATTATGATTGGCCCATCTCCATGGCCCTGAACTACTCTGACCTCCAGCCTTCGGCATCGCGCCTTGCCCTGCCCGGCGATGAGAGGGAGGTCTTTGATATGTCCATCACCTTTAGACACAGGATAAACCCCAATCTCCATCTCCTTTTCACAGGGGAGTATGCGGAGAGATACCAGATGGTTCAGCAAGAACCTGAAAAGCCCTTCAACGAAAAAAAAATAGAGGAGCAGGGGTTCTCTATCAAGCTGAATATCACCTTCTGATTTCGGGCCCGCCTCAAGCAGGAACAACAACAGGATCAAGCTTCACCCATGGTGTAATTTTGGATGAAATGATCCAGCTGAGATATCTGATTTTCTGTTAGATCGTCAAATCTCCCACAACATTGCCTTAATATAATTGTACTGAATGGGGATTTGCAATCTACATGGAAATCAGAAATGGTTTTGAAAGGCACATTCTTCAGGTAAAAAGCTTTGCCGCTGCAAAAGATATCTATTGTCAACGTTCCGTCTAATTTCTTTCCATTGGCAACATACTGAAAGGCAAGCCCGCATTTGTTGATGTCTTTAATCAGGCCTATGATGCTGTAATTAGAATCTATGGCAGTATATGAACCTTCTTTGGCCCGAAATCGCGGGAATCTTCTTTGCCGTGTTCCTTTTCTTCTGTCTTCGGAAATACGTTTTTCGATTCCTTTGTAGCTGGTATCAGGGGACACCCTGCGATCTTGACCTGTTCGTCTGCCCCCGAGGTTACTATTTTGATAAATGGTTTGCTTTTCCATTACCTATTTGCTCCTTAAAACCCGATTTGCCCAGGTCAAATACACACTTGGGCGGCCTAAAGAAAATCATAACTTGTTAAATATACGCAAAAATTGTGCAAAAATCCAGCAAATTAAGGATGGTCTGCAATATCAGCAGGATACAGAAATCTGGATTCAGGACAGGACGAAATAAATTATGTAATTAACCTCATAATTCCATAATAACTATTACCTTTTTTACATAGCTTCTTGTTCAAATCCAAACAGTTATATATCACATTGTAACAATAAGGAGATAACTCCTTGCACATCGTTTGTTAACGACTTTAAAAGCAAACGACTTTTTTCCCGCCTTTTCAGATTTTGATAATGACACATTACAAGTGAACACCGATTACGATCTCACATTGTCGAATTCCCTTTTAAATGAACCGTTAGATTCTGATTATTTTGATAAGAGTTCTGCTTGCCTCGATATACTTCACCGGCCAATTGCAATATCTTGTCGCAATCGTCCGGGTAAGTAATATCAAACTTTTTTGATTAAGAGCATTTTTGAATGTTGTTATTAGAGCATCAGGCTCAAAAGGTTTTCTAATGTAATCATAGGCTCCTTTCCTTAAAGCGCCTATTGCTGAATCCATCGATGCTTGTCCAGTGATAACTATGATCAAAGTATCCTGATTTTGAATTGTTATAAAGTCCATGAGTTGGTAACCACTCATATCCGGCAAAACCATATCTAAAAGAATTAGATCAAAAGTATTTTTTTTAAGATATTCTAAGGCTTCTTTCGCACTATTGCTTGTTTCCAATCCACTATGAGGATTTTAGGTGTTTTAAGCATACTATCCTCCAAATCCTATATTTCATGGGTTTGAACTATCGGAAAAACTATTTTGAAGCTTGTTCCTTTTTTATTGTCACTCTTACAAGTTATGGTTCCTTTTATACTCTTGACTATATTATAAACAATTGAGAGCCCCAAACCAGCATGTCCTGTCCCTTTTGAAGTAATGTAAGGCTCGAAAAGCCGCGATTTAACTGCCTCAGCAATACCGGAACCATCATCTCTGATAGCTATCTCTACATTTCCCTGTGTACTGTCTGCAGCCTGGTTTATTATAGCGTCAATGCTATTTGATACATATCGGGTACTAATGTAAAGATTTCCTCCCTCCGGCATAGCCTCAGCTGCATTCTTGATGAGGTTGCTAAAAACCTGTATCATTCTGTTTTTATCTGTCATAACCGTTGGTAGTGAAGGGTCTAACTTCAAATGAGTATTGATGTTGGGCTTGAGTATAAGGGATTCCTGAAAGATTCTTATCAGGTTTGACAAAAGGGCGTTTACATCCAAGGGATCGTTTGGTTGGATTTTAAGTTCTGAAAAATCAGACAATTCACTTATAATAAGTGCCAAACGATCGATTTCCTCATTAATAATCCTGATTTCCTCTTCAACGGGCTGATCTTCAGACAATTTTCTCTTCAGAATGGCAAGATAGTTTTTTGTGATACTCAATGGGGTATTCGCTTCGTGAACAATCTTTTGAGCTATGGTTGACGTGGCGCTCAGACGTTCAGACTGAATTAATTTTGCCTGGTTTTGGGTCAAATAGTTTGCTTGAAGGGCCAAGGCCGCCTGTTTAGTAAACATCATCAAAAGCTTTATCTTATCAGTTAAATGGGATACACGAGCCTCTTCTAATCCCAAGACTATTACACCAACATATTGTTTGTGTGCGATCATTGGAAGGCAAAGAATACCGTCTTTTTCAACTAAGCGGATAATTTGCTCATCTATAATTGTAAGTTTGTCTTTTATTGAATCGCTGAAAGAATCAAGGGGCTTTCTTTGGAGAAGGGACTTCGCTAAAAGGCTTTTTCCATTTTGCAAGGGGATTGTCACTTCATTGATTGGATCATTATTTTTGTCAGGCGCCATGCCCTTACCGAGCAGAATATTTCTTTCTGATTCATACAGAAAAAATAAAACATTTTTAACATGAAACAAAACATGAAACCCTTCCAGAGCAACTTTCAGTATAGAATCTTCATCATGAGTCTCTACAAAATTTTGGAGTGTGCCATGAAGCAAAGTAATGTCTTTTACTTCCTTAATTAGATCTTCTTGTTTTTCATGATCTTCTTCTGAAACAGTTTTTTCTGAAACATCAAAAGGCTCAATATCTATATCTAAAGATTGTGCGATATCGCTTACATCTTTTTTGGCTTGGAGGATGATTTCTTCTACCTCAGAGGTTTCAAATCCAAAAACATTTTTGGCTATTCCATATTTAACCTCTTTTTCTTTCTTTGTTTCCGGACAAAGGATATTCCCGACATATATTATCTTAACCAGAGCGAAAGAGTCCTGAATCCGATCGATTGATTCATGGTGATAAAGAACCGCATCTGCCATGAATGATTGAAGCTTCCAGCGTTTGATCAGCCAAGCTCCAACCTCACAGTGGGTAGTACCATGGCGTGCTTCTCCGGCTAAAACCAGATCCCACTGACCTTTTGATGAATTGAGAATATCAGCATATTCTTTGGGAAAGTTTACCCACAGAACCAACTTGCCTATATCGTGAAGAAGCCCTGTCAAAAACGCCTCATCAGGAGAAGCGTATAACACCTTTTCAGCAATCAGCTTGGACAATATGGCACACATCAGAGAGTGCCTCCAGAAAACCTTCAACCCAAAAACAGAATTGTCTTTTGCTTTGCTGAAAGCTTGATTAACCGACGCGCTAATGGCAATATTTCTTATGGCATTTTGCCCTAAAATTACCAGAGACTGATCAATACTCGTTACCCTTTTGGATAGTCCATAATAGACAGAATTGACCATCTTGACAACTTTGGCACTTAAAGACGTATCCTTATCGATGACTTGGGCTATGTCCTTGAATGTGCTGTCTTCACTATTACAGAGCTCGATCAGTTTTAATAGAATTTGAGGAAGTGAGGGAAGGTTTTTTGAAGTCTTTATTCTATCGAAAAATTGAACAGGACTTTCTTCCATCAAGTACCATCCTTATCATCTAATGCTCAAATATCGATTCACATTATTAAGTCGGTACAGGTTAGGTTTTCTTTTGAAGTATTCACGCGACATTCGACATTCTGTACTTGGATTCGTGTGTAACACAGAGTAACAATAATAGCAATTTTTTAGGGGAAGGGGCAGGTTCCAAATTTGATCAAGGAATAGATTGTCGTTTCGAAAAAATGCGGCTATTCGATGACCTCCCGCCTTTGATACTTTGCCAAACGCTGTAAATATCTTAATGGTTCCAAACCGTTGTGATACGATTAAGGTGAACTAAACCGCTT
>Ga0180009_10005856_pt1 | contig 13047 bp, 13 predicted proteins | sample OS_PC_MetaG_FD_123537 | JGI IMG/M metagenome (GOLD analysis project Ga0180009, IMG submission 123537) | Groundwater microbial communities from the Aspo Hard Rock Laboratory (HRL) deep subsurface site, Sweden - OS_PC_MetaG | ecosystem: Environmental > Aquatic > Deep subsurface > Groundwater... | reverse complement strand
TCGGCTCAGTTCCTTCCGCATGCGTGGTTGCAAACGGTTGGAATTGCGTCGATGGACCGCCGGAGACGTCAAACTGTTACTGCCTCCCCGGCAGAGCCGGGGGGTCTCCTGCTGATGCTAGAGGCAGCGACCTGCATGTTCGACGCGCGGGCAGGGGCGACCTCTGCGCGCGTTATTTTTTCTGCGACCGCAGTTGGATGTAGAGCGCGCCGTCGCCGCCATGATGCACGGCGGCCGGCGTGTAGCTGACGACAACCGAACGCAGTTCGGGTTCGGCAAGCCAAAATGGAACGTTGCGGCGCAGGACGCCGCGCGGCGGGGCATTCCAGTCGCCGCCGAGTGGATCTAATTTGTCGCCGTCGCGGGCAAACGTCCCCTTGCCGGTGATCACGAGCACCCATTTCAATTTACGGGCCTGGGAGCGCAGCAGGAACGCGCGAAGGGCGCCGTGGGCTTGCGACTGCCGCATGCCGTGGAGATCGAGGCGGGCTTCGATATCGATCCGGCCAGCGCTGATCTTGCGCGCCTTCCTCGCGTCGAACTGGGCCAGCGCAGGGGCCGACCGATATGGCTCGAGTCCCGGCCTCAGGGGTTGGCGGGACGGGCTGTCGCCTTGAGGAGGCGTCGCATCGGAGGGTGTGACGCGACCCGGCGAAACGTGGGGCGTGAAGCCCGCTTCCTCGAAAGATCCAGGGGTTATGCGTTTGTCGCGGCCGTGAAAGGGCCGCAGCGAGCGGGCCATGTGCTGCCACAGAAGCAAGTCTTCTTCCGACAGGCCGGGTGCGCGTGGCGCAGCCTTTCGATCCGCTTTCTTGATGGGGCCTTTAGTCACCGTCGCCCGACCTTTTCGGCAGCAATGGAAAAAAACGGACCGCGTGCTTCGTCATGCCGGCGATGGCGCCGGCAGTACGGCCCGAGCCGCAGAACACGTCGCCGCGCTCTGGTCCCTTTATCGCGGACCCGACGTCATGGGCAACCATCAGGCGGTGAAAACCATCGCCGCCATCGAGGATGTGACCGAGGTCGGGCGCGCTGACATGAACCGGCAAGCCCAGTTCATGAAAAGCGGTGTCGACCGCGAGGCTGCGCAGCGGGGTGAGTGGAATTGCATCCGTACCGAGTGTGCGGATCTCCTGTTCGGAGCCGAGAACCCGAAAGAAGACGTAGGACCGGTTGCGCCAAAGCAGCGGGCGCGCGCGGGCGGAATCGGCTTTCAGCCACTGGGTGAGGCTCGCGAGGTTCATGGCCTCAGCGGTGAACAAGCCGGTTTCGATCAGGTGGCGGCCGAGCGACGTGTAGGGGTGGCCATTCTTGCCGTCATAGCCGACGCGCAATCCGCTGCCGTCCTGAAGGCGGATCAAGCCCGATCCCTGCACCTGCATGAAGAACAAGTCGACCGGATCGGCAACGTAGGCAATTTCGAGGCCGCGACCATCAAGGACGCCTTCATCGATTTCCTGGCGATCGAAGTAGGGGTCGATCGTGCCGTCGGACGTCCGGCGCGCGTGGGTGAGCCGGTCCGAGAGTGCGCCGCGCTGGGATTCGTCGACAAGGTTCACGAGATCCGCGGGGCGGGCCAGCACGGGCACATCGAATGCGCCGGTTTGGCGAAGCGATCCGGCAAGTTCGGGCTCGTAGTAGCCGGTCAGCAGCCCGGCCTGACTTGCCCGGCCTGCGCCGTGCGGGGTGAAGTTCCCTTCGAAGAAGCACCGGGCGGCGGCTGCGCCAACCGGCCCGGCCGCTTTCAATTCCAGCGCTGTGCGGCAAGCCGCTCGCAGGCCGGCGGCGATGGCGTTGTTGCCGGCAAGAACGGCGGCAGCGGAAGACAGGAACGCCTCGAAAGCAGCAGGGTGATCGTCCGTTTCCCAGCCCGGCAGTTCAGAGAAGGAAACGGGTTCGAAGATGGCCTGCGGGGAGGTATCGGACATTTCTCTCCCCCGTGGATCGGCCCGCAACTATTGGGTGAAATCCGCTTCGGCGCGGAATCCCGCGCCGTTGTGGACATCCTGATTCACGTGAAAAAGCCAAACTTTGCGATGGCGTCAACTGCTATGAACGCGCGTTCAACCGGTCGCCAGGGTTGCGACGAGTTTCCAGTTCGGATTGGCCAAGGCGCGCGCGCTCGAGACATCGCGGCTGAAGGTCCAGATGTCGGTGACTTCCTTGATGCGCTGCGGATCGCCGTCGATCACCTCTCCGGCGCTATCGCGGGTTGCCGAAATGAGATGGCTGGCAAAGCGAACGGTGACGGAGGCAATACCGTCCTTGACTTCGGATTCGATGATTTCGGCATTATCGATGCCGACGAAGCTCTGGTCGATCTGTTCGCCACGGGACTCGCGGTCCGCAATCGCACCGACGAAGCCCTCGTAAACCTCGCTGCTGAGAAGATCCTTGAGGAGTTTACGGTTGCCAGCCGCGAAAGCCATGACAATCATCTCGTAGGCCGTTTTCGCGCCAGCGATGAACTTTTCGGGGTCGAAAGCAGGGTCGGAGCGCAGGATATCCAGCAATCCCTTGCGGACCGAAGCGTTCGACCCGGCAAACGCCCGAATCCGCGCTTCCGCATTCGCCGTCGCAAGCTCGCCGTCGGCGCGGAAGTCGGTTTCGGGATCCTCACTGCGGCGGGGAAGCGTCACGACCTTGTCGGTGCCGGCAGCGGCTTCCTGCTGCGCCCGCTCGGTTCGAAACCGCTCGATACGCGATTCCTCGTCGCCGGTCCGGCGGCCAAGGACGCTGCGCAACTTCAAAATCACGACGACTGCAACGATCAGCGAGATAAGCGTGACGATATCGATACTGGAGTTCATTTCGCGACTACCAATTGGCCTCTGAAGGCAGACATGTGCAGGATCGGCGGCGGTTCAAGGGTACAAGCGAAAGAGGCTGCGCCGAACTTACGTGGAATTAGTGGCGGATAAACGATTTCCGCACTGTTAACCGTCGCGCCTCACGGACGTTCCATCCCGCTCGTATAACGGACCTTTCAAAGGACAGTCCAGATCAGCATTGAATTAGCTTCACTGGAGGCGATCGGGCCGCTTTCGCGTCAACTTACGGCACAAGCCGCGCCAAGCCAACATCCTTGTCTGAGGTTGCCTGGTGCCCCATGTCAGCGATGGCCGTGCTAAGAGCACCAGTACCCGCTTTCAGAAGTTCGTGAGTCATTCGCGGCAACCACACTGGCGAACTTCTGAAAGCAGAGGGTCCTAGTAGAATGTTGAATCTAGTACCGCTTTTCGATCAGAAGTCCCTGAAAGCGGTTGACTGATACGACACAGGGACTTCTGATCGGCGGTACTAGTGCCGTTGCAGCCACCATTCGGGCCGATCCGGCTCCACCGTTCAACCGAATGCGCCAAAACCCCCCTCCGACTCGCCGTCAGGATCATAGTGTGCCGCTGCTCATTCTACTTCTGTTCATCGCCGTACCGCTGGCGGAAATCGCAATTCTGGTGAAGGTCGGACAGCAGATCGGGCTGTTATGGACCATCCTCATCGTAATTCTGACCGCCGTCATCGGAACCTCATTGCTGCGGGCGCAGGGATTTGGCGTCATGGCGCGGGCGAGCGAGGCGCTGGCTTCCGGAAAAATGCCCGTCGAACCCGTGATCGAGGGCCTGTTCCTGTTGATTGCCGGGGCTTTCCTTCTGACCCCGGGACTCATCACCGACACCGTCGGCTTTCTTTTGCTCATACCGATCATACGCATGGCGGTAGCCAGGTGGACCTTGCACAGACTGCTGAAGTCCGGCGCGCTCCATGTTTCGGGGCTTGGCGGAGGCGCAGGCCCGCAATCCGAAAGCCCGCAGGATGGCGGAAAGCCGTCCGGCCATGCGCCATCGGATGGGCCGGTGATCGATGGGGATTTTGAACGGCTCGACGAAGACACGATCCGTCCGGGCCGCGATGCGCGCCGGCGCTGAGCCGCCAATACCGACTTGGGTCCGGCAACCAACGGAACGTGCGGCGATTGCGGTTGGCGGACACCTGTGATAGCCACCCGGGTAGTTTTAGCGCCAGATTCGGCGCCCCCATCAACCTTTCACATCCACGGACGGCGCTGCGCTATGACCGACAAACAGAACGGATCCGGCAATCCGGCGGAAGGTGCCGCTGAGGGCGGGCAACCCGCCATCCAGGCCCAAGTTGTCGCCCAGTACATCAAGGACTTGTCGTTCGAGAACCCAAATGTCGAGAAATTGATGTCGGGGCCGGGCGAGAACCCGAACATGAAGCTGGAAGTCAATGTCAACGCCCGGCGCATGAGCGATAAAGAGGGCCTCTTCGAGAGCGCCATCGACTTCAAGGCCCACGCGACCAACGAAGCCGGCACGATCTACCAACTCGAAGTCGTCTATGCCGGTATATTCCGCATCAAGAATATTCCGGAAGAAGCGCTTGAGCCGTTCCTGCTGATCAACTGCCCGGCGCTGATTTTTCCCTACCTGCGCCGCCTGGCATCCGATCTGACGCGCGAAGGCGGGTTCCCACCGCTGTTACTTGATCCGATCGATTTCGCCGGGCTGTACGTGCGGCGCAAACAGCAGGAAGCCGGACGTCCGGAAGCATCGACGGTGAGCTGATTAGCTATAGCGCAGCCAGATGGCGTCTTCGCCGAGGGTCTCGATGAAGTCGCGGTGAGCCTTCGCCTCTGCTTCGTTCAATCGCGCGGACAACGGATCGGGACGGACGCGAGCCGGCGCTCCAGCGATCGAATTCCCCGTTACACCTATCGTCAGGCGCGCCGCCAGTTCCATGCGGGCCTGACGCTCATCCAGCAACTCGATGTAGACCTCGGCCAGCAACAGCGAGTCGAGGAGTGCCCCGTGCTTGGTACGTCTCGAGTTGTCGATACCGTAGCGCTTGCAGAGGGCATCGAGCGTGTTCGGCCCGCCTGGATGCTTGCGCCGGGCCATCGTCAGCGTATCGACGACGCGGTTGCCGGAAATCAGCGGTGCGGAAAGCTTGCGCAATTCCATGTTGAGGAAGCCGACGTCGAAGTCGGCGTTATGGATAACAAGCGTGTCGGCCTGGATGAAGTCGAGAAACGGACGGGCGACCTTGGCGAACACCGGCTTGTCGATCAAAAATTCAGTCGTCAGGCCATGGACGTTGGCGGCTTCGACCGGCACGGCGCGCTCGGGATTGATGTAGACGTGGAATTCCCTGCCGGTCGGCATGCGATTGACGAGTTCGACGCAGCCTATTTCGACGAGGCGGTCACCGCCTTCGGCTGACAGGCCGGTCGTTTCGGTGTCGAGAACGATCTCGCGGCGCATGGCATTTGTCCTTCTATCGATTCCGTGAAGCGCCCAGATTAAGCCTCACGCCCAATGGCGCTGATAAGCTTGCGGCTGGCGGTCCTTCAGCGCAGCGATGATTGAATCGAGTTCGGCGCGGCTTTGCGAGAGGCTGGCGCCGGTATCCACAACGTAGTCGGCACGGGCGCGCTTTTCTTCGTCCGGGAACTGGCGCGAGCGAATCTGGGCGAGCTTCTCGCGGGTCATGCCAGGACGCTCCAGGACGCGGGCAGCCTGGGTTTCAGGATCGGTGCTGACAACGACGACGACATCGACGAAGGCATCCGTGCCGGTCTCGTAAAGCAACGGGATTTCGAGGACCGCAACCGGTGCGCCGCGGACGAACTGGCGATGCAGGAATTCGCGTTCGGCGTCGCGGACGAGCGGATGCACGATTGCTTCGAGCCGTTGGAAGCCGCGTTCATCGGCGAGCAGTGCTGCGCTCAATTTCCGGCGATCGACGGTACCGTTTTCAGTCGTTCCCGGAAACGCCGATTCGATGAGTGGAACGGCTGCGCCGGAATAGAGATCGTGGACGCAGGCATCGGCGTCGAAGACTGGGAATCCGTGATCGCGAAAGTAGGCTGCGGCAGTCGATTTGCCCATGCCGATCGAGCCTGTGAGACCGACGATCAACATTAAGCAGCACCGAGGTCGGCAAGGATGATGCGGCGCAGATCGGGCGTCACTTCGGGGCGGACACCAAACCAGCGCTCGAAGCCGGGTACGGCCTGATGCAGAAGCATACCCAGCCCGTCGACGGTGCGCAGGCCATGCGCTCTTGCGTCTTTCAGAAGTGCGGTTTCGAGCGGCAGATAAACGATGTCGGCGATGACGCAATCGGGATCGGCGGCGACGAATTCCAGGCCAAGATCGCCCACCCCGTTCATGCCGATGGTGGTCGTATTGACGACGACGCAGGCCCAATCCGCGCAATGCGTCCGCTCAGCCCAATCCGCCGTTCTGAGACCGGCACCCAGGTCGGCGGCAAGCGCTACGGCGCGCGCCCGCGTGCGGTTCAAGATGACAATGTCGGCGACGCCGGCCCGCTGAAATCCATAGGCGATGGCGCGCGCTGCGCCGCCGGCGCCGAGAATGGCGACCGGTCGGCCGTTCTTCCGCCACCCGGGTGCTGCGAAATCAAGGTGGGTCATGAAGCCATAGGTATCGGTGTTGGCCGCACATAAGGTGGCGTCCTCCAGCCAGATCGTATTGGCAGCGCCGACCGCGAGTGCCGATGCGTCGCGGCGCCCAGCGGTGCAATAAGCGATTTCCTTCAGCGGCATGGTGACGTTGCAGCCGGCAAATCCGGTTTCACGCAGATTGCGCAGGAAGTCGGCAGCCTCTTCGGGTTTGACGGCGACCTTGGTGTAGCTGCCCTCGATGCCGTAGACCTTGAGCCAGTGGCCATGGATCAGCGGCGAACGGGAATGCTCTATCGGCCAGCCGATGACGCAGGCGCGGATCATGGTGAAGATTGATACCCCAACTTATTCGCTCACCACGCCGCGACGGCGCAGTTCATCCATCAGCGGCAGCATCGGCAGACCGAGGATCGAAAAGTAGTCGCCGTCGATTTCCTCGAACAACTGCAGGCCCAACCCTTCGAACTGGTAGGCACCGACCGAATGGCAGACGCCGACGCCGGCCCGCACCAGATATTCGCTGAGAAAACCAACGCTGAAGCGACGCATTTTCATGCGCACGCACTCGACGTGACTCCAGGTGACTTCACCCGACTCGGCGATTGCCACCGCAGTATGAAGGAGATGCTCCTCGCCGCGCAGCCGCAAAAGCGTATCGCGGGCCTCATCGAGACCGGCCGGTTTCGAAAACAACTGCCCGCCCAGCGACAAGGTCTGGTCGGCGGCGATGACGAGGCTGTCAGGGTTGTCGCGACTAACCGCTTCTCCTTTGGCGCGGGCCAGGATCTCGGCGATGTCGGCTGGATCGATCGCCTCGTTCTCCGCCGTCAGGGCATCGCGGATCGCGGCCTCGTCGATGTTGGCCGGGATCACCGTGAAAGCTATGCCTGCGGCCTTCAGCATGTCGTGGCGGGCGAGCGAGCCCGAGGCCAGGATAACGTGCTGCTTGTCAGACATCGGTTGCTTGTTCCATCGTTGCGGCCAGACCCGCGCGGCGGTCATGGTGCAGCTTGATAATAGTGGCCGCCGTTTCCTCGACCGAGCGTCGCGTTACGTCGATGACCGGCCATCCATGCCGCGAACATATTCGGCGCGAATGTGCGATCTCCGCAAGGATGGCATCGCGGTCGACGTAGACATCCAGGTTGCGGTCGCCCAATACCATGGCCCGGTTGCGCCGGACTTCGGCGATCCGATCGGCCTGGGCAACGAGGCAAACGACGAACGCGGAGTGATCTTCACTGAGCGCCGGCGGGATCGGCACGCTCGGCACGATCGGCACATTCGCCGTCTTGTATCCGCGCTGGGCGAGGTAGATCGAGGTTGGCGTCTTCGATGTCCGCGAAATGCCAAGAATGACGATATCAGCGTCGTTGAGATCCTGCGGCAACTGGCCGTCGTCATGACGCATGGTGAAGTTCAAAGCGTCGATGCGGCGGAAATAATCTGCGTCGAGAACGTGCTGGCCGGCAACCGTCGGCGTTTGTGGAGCGCCTATATAGGCTTCGAAGACCTGCATGATCGGCTGAAGAACCGCCAGGCATGGGACGTTGAGCTCCGTGCAGCGCTTTTCGATCATGGCGCTCAGTTCGGCATGAACCACCGTATAAAGGACGATGCCGGGGGCCTGTTCGATCTCCTTCAAGACCCTGATGACCTGACGCTCGGTTCGCACCAGCGGATGAACGTGCTCGATCGGGCGGACGCAGCCATACTGGACGGACGCGGCCTTCGCGATTGTCGTCAGGGTTTCGCCGGTTGAATCGGAAACCAGGTGCAGGTGATAGTAGCTGGGAAGCTCTTCGGACATGTGGATAACCGATGGAGAGAAAAGACGGTGCGGCGGTTGCCGGAGGGGTCTGGCGGACAAGTACGGGGTTATCCCCGAAACCGCGCACATTAGCGGCGAGAGGGATGGCTTTGTCGAGGCTTGTTCTCGGCGGGCTTGTTTCTACTCGGGTGGCGCGTCAACCAAGCCGTATCACCAGCTTGTCCCAGCGGCCGGCTATTCTGAACGTTGTTCAATTCGCTGATATCTATGTGCTTTTTTCCTCTTGTGGCGTCATATGGCGGCAAGTTCTAGATCTAGTGGGACGACCCAGCCGCTGTGAGCGGGTCGTAGGAAACCTGTGGGGTAGAGTCCAATTACCGAAATCCACGCCCCTAAAGAGAGAATAAAAGAAACCAAGAAAAGATCATTTAGAAATTGAACGGAGAGTGATGACCTTGGAAACCCTTGCCCAACGAGCGCAACGCCGCCGGTTCCTGAAGCCGTTTGCAGGGCAGACCGCGTGGCCGCCACCGATGTGGCTGATGCGGCAGGCCGGAAGGTATTTGCCGGAATACCGCGAGACCCGGGCGACGGCGGGGAGTTTTTTGAACCTGTGCTATGCGCCCGAGCTGGCAGCCGAGGTGACGCTGCAGCCGATCCGGCGATACGGGTTCGACGCGTCGATCTTGTTTTCAGATATTCTGGTTGTTCCCGATGCGTTGGGGCAGGAGGTTCGGTTCGTCGAAGGCGAAGGACCAAGGCTCGATCCGATCGAGGATGCCGGAGGGGTGTCGCGGCTCAAGCCGGAAGCGACGGGAGAAAAATTCTCGATCGTGGCCGAGACGGTTTCCAGGTTGCGCCGGGATCTTCCCGACGAGACTGCGCTGATCGGATTTTGCGGGGCGCCTTGGACCGTTGCCACCTACATGGTTGGCGGGCGAGGGTCTCCCGATCAGGCCGCGGCGAGGCTGATGGCGTATCGGGATCCTGAGACTTTCCAGAGGCTTATCGATATCCTGGTCGAGACCTCGGTGGATTATCTGTCGCGCCAGGTCGAAGCCGGAGCCGATGCGCTGCAGATTTTCGATAGCTGGGCGGGGTCGCTGGCGGATAATCAATTTGCCCGTTGGGTGGTGGCGCCGACTCGGGTAATGATCGCTCGGTTGAAGGAGAAGTATCCCGAAATTCCGATCCTTGGATTTCCGCGCGGCGCCGATCAGTTGAGCGCCTTGTTTGCGGCGGAGACCGGGGTCGACGGGATCAGCTGCAATACGGCGATGCCGCTTAGGGCGATGGTCGAACTGGCGGAAGGGACGGGCCGGGTGGTGCAGGGAAATCTTGATCCGTTGCTGCTGGTGGCCGGTGGCAAGCAGCTCGATGACAGGGTCGATGAAATCCTGACGGCGATGAAGGGGAAAAAGTTCATTTTCAATCTCGGACATGGAATTTTGCAATTCACGCCGCCTGAGAATGTGACCCGCCTCGTCGAGCGGGTGAGGTCTTCGGAGTGAGCGCGGTCGCAAAGGACAGGCGTTCCGGGACGCCTGCCGCCCGGGCCGGCATCGCGCTCGGCATCACCGTCGCGGCGACTGCGGCCGTCATCGCGATTTTCGGCGCGGATGCCTATGACTGGGTGAAAGCTGTTCACGTCATCGCGGTGATCGCCTGGATGGCCGGCATGTTGTATCTGCCGAGACTGTTCGTCTACCACGCCGGATCGAAGTCCGGTTCCGAGCAGTCGGAGACGTTCAAGGTAATGGAATACCGGCTCATGACCATTATCATGAACCCGGCGATGATCGTCAGCTGGGTGCTGGGGCTGTGGCTTGCCTGGCAGGCCGGATTTTTCACCTCCGGCTGGTTTCACGCCAAGCTCGCGCTGGTGACCGCCATGTCAGCGGTGCATGGGATGCTGTCGGCTGCGGTGCGCCGGTTCGCCGAGGACGCGAACGCCAGATCGGCGGGCTACTGGCGCATGATGAACGAAGTGCCAACGCTTTTGATGTTCGCAATCGTCATTCTGGTGATCGTCAAGCCATTTTGAGCTGCAGTTGCGATGACGAGGCTTTTCGAAAGTCGCGAACTCTGTTATCTGTTCGCAATGCTCGATGTCGAGCTGCGGTCTGCTTACGAATAACCGGCAGATTTCGCGGATGCGCATCCCCGCGCATCGAAAGCCCTTCTCCTGCCAACAGTTCCTGAGTCCTGTTGGGCCAATGACAGCGATGCACACGTCGGCGCGCCCTTTCGAAGCGCTACGTTGAAGCCTCGCTCCCTGAACAAATTCCCTCCCCCTTCCTGGCCAAGCGAACCGGCTCAAAGCCCCTGTTTTCGCCAGAGCCCTTCCGGAGCCCTCCGATGAGTGAAATCAAGCTGGAAGACTTGAAGCAAAAGTCTCCCCCTGAAATGTTGAGTTTTGCCGAAGAAGTCGGCGTCGAAAATGCCAGCACTCTGCGCAAGCAAGAGTTGATGTTTGCGACCTTGAAACAGCTCGCAACCCAAGATGTCGAGATTATTGGCACCGGTGTCGTTGAAGTTCTTTTGGACGGCTTCGGTTTTCTTCGCTCTCCCGATGCGAATTACCTGCCTGGACCTGACGACATCTATATATCTCCTTCCCAGATCCGTAGATTCGCTTTGCGCACCGGAGATACCGTGGAAGGTCACATCCGCAGCCCCAAAGAGGGCGAGCGCTACTTCGCTCTCCTCAAGGTCAACAGGATCAATTTCGAAGAGCCTGAAAACGTCAAGCACAAGATCCACTTCGACAACCTGACGCCGCTTTACCCGACCGAGCGGCTGAATATGGAGATCGAGGATCCGACGCGGAAGGATTTTTCTCCCCGTGTCATCGATATCGTCGCGCCGCTCGGCAAGGGTCAGCGCGGACTGATCGTGGCGCCGCCGCGGACCGGTAAAACGGTGCTGCTGCAGAACATCGCTCATTCGATCACGGCCAACCATCCCGAGTGCTACCTGATCGTGCTGCTGATCGACGAGCGGCCAGAAGAGGTCACCGACATGCAGCGCAGCGTGAAGGGCGAGGTGATCGCCTCGACCTTTGACGAGCCGCCATCGAGGCACGTTCAAGTGTCGGAAATGGTTATCGAAAAGGCGAAGCGCCTGGTCGAGCACAAGCGCGATGTGGTGATCCTGCTCGACTCGATCACGCGACTGGGCCGCGCCTACAACACGGTTGTTCCCTCATCGGGCAAGGTGCTGACCGGCGGTGTCGACTCGAACGCCCTGCAACGCCCAAAGCGGTTCTTTGGTGCGGCGCGCAACATCGAAGAGGGCGGGTCGCTGACGATCATCGCGACAGCCCTTGTCGAAACCGGTTCGCGCATGGACGAAGTGATCTTCGAAGAGTTCAAGGGTACCGGCAACTCCGAAATCATCCTCGACCGCAAGGTTTCCGACAAGCGCGTGTTCCCGGCCATCGACGTCGCCCGCTCCGGAACCCGCAAGGAAGACCTGCTGGTGCCGCCAGACCAGCTCAAGAAGGTCTACGTGCTGCGCCGCATCCTCAACCCGATGGGCACCATGGATGCGATCGAGTTTCTTATCGACAAGCTCAAGAGCACCAAGACCAACGGCGAGTTCTTCGAGTCGATGAGCATGAAGAACCAGTAGCTTTGACTCTGCGAAGACTCGACGTGAAACCGGATTTACTTGTCAACTCGACTGTCAAGTTGTAACGACTCCGGTTTCACGTGAAACTTGTTAGGATTTAATGGCCAACACTTCCTAAAGTTGTGTTGGGCAGGCGGGCGCTTCAGATGCCCACCGCTTCGTCATCAGGGTCCACACTTTCTAAAGTCGTGTGGAGCAGAGGCGTCCGCGCCCTGACGATTTTCCGCAGCTCGCGTCATAACCGCCTCGTCATTCCCGCGAAGGCGGGAATCCGGTCTGCATTGCCGCTGCTGTCGCGTTCACTCTCGTCGGAGCGCTGTTGAAGTATCGGGGTTCAGCCGGCCATCGCGGCAACGAATAGCGGGCGATGGCGGTACCTTGAGGCTTGGATGGATCCCCGCCTGCGCGGGGATGACGGTTTTCAATGCGCCCAACGGGTGCAGCCGTCGCCTGGATCCCCACCTGCCCGAGGATGACGGTGGTGGGTGCAGAGGTGGTCGGTCACAACATTTACTTCCCAATGCAGAAGCGGCCGAAGACCTGGTCGAGGACGTCTTCGGGATCGATGCGGCCGGTGATGCGGCCGAGCGAATCCGCGGCGAGGCGCAAGTCTTCGGCGCGCAGTTCGATGTCGGTTGTCCGCGCGAGGAAGCTCTCCAGGTGCTCGTGACAATCGCTCAAGTGGCGGCGGTGGCGGGCCTGGGTGATGACGCCTTCGTTTATCGCGCCTTCGGTCGATTTGCGGGCATGTGCGGCGATCGCCCTGATGAGCGTGTCGAGACCGGCGCCCGTCTTCGCTGAAAGGTTCAATGGTTCGTCGTGCCGGCGCAGGCCGGGGTCCAAGCGCGCTTCTGATATACCTATGTCGGTTGCCTGCTTGGGTTCCCGCCTGCGCGGGAATGACGGTGGTGTGAGATCGCACTTGTTGGCGACGATGATTGTCGGCTTGCCTTTGAGGTCCTGGGGCAAAGCGTCGGGCTCTGTCGGAGAGGATGCGTCGATCACCCAGAGGACGAGGTTTGCCTCCTTCGAGCGGGCCAGCGCGCGGCGAATTCCCTCCTGTTCGATCTCACCTGCAGCGTCCCGCAATCCGGCTGTATCCGTGACGATGACGGGGAGGCCTTCGAGATCGAGGCGGACCTCGATCGTGTCGCGTGTCGTACCGGCTTCGGCTGAAACAATGGCGACGTCGCGC
>Ga0180009_10005855_pt1 | contig 13047 bp, 11 predicted proteins | sample OS_PC_MetaG_FD_123537 | JGI IMG/M metagenome (GOLD analysis project Ga0180009, IMG submission 123537) | Groundwater microbial communities from the Aspo Hard Rock Laboratory (HRL) deep subsurface site, Sweden - OS_PC_MetaG | ecosystem: Environmental > Aquatic > Deep subsurface > Groundwater... | reverse complement strand
GGAACAACAACCCTAAAAAAAGTCATTGTTGTGGCCGGCAGATTGAGCAACTTGATAAAAATGCCGCTAGAACCTCCAATAGTGGCAGCTAATATGACTGCAAAATAAGGATTTAGTTTCATGGATTATTGTTTAACATTGTTGTTTTTATATCTTTTGTATAAAAATATTTTTTTTTCAATTCCACAACAGAAAACTTTATATATCTATTCTTCAAAAATTAGTTTCATGCGCATAGTGAACATACCTGCAGAGAAGTTCTTCTATGTCAACGATGGCACTGTTATAAGACATTTGGCAGAACTTCCTGACGCTCTACGAAACATGAGTCCAGATACTTTTAATCACCATGTTAATGAGCAGAAGAATGACTTCTATAATTGGGTAGGTGATGTTTTTGAGCATTCCCGCTTAGCCAGGAAGATAAAGCCTGTCAGAAGAAAAGAAACAATGGCAAAGCATGTTTTTATTGAGATGTTTACTTAAAAAGTTTTAAATAACTTGTTCTATTTCCCTATCTCATGGCAAAGCATATCATGGTTTTTGGCGCAGATATTCATGGCAACATGAATCAGTTTGAAAAGCTTGTTGATTATGCAATAAATGTTTCTGCAGATAGCCTTGTTCTTGGCGGAGACATTGCCCCAAAAGACCTTCCTTCTGATAAATTTATTTCAGGACAAAGAAGCTTTCTTGAAAATGATTTGCAGGATATAATATATATGTTTAAGAAAGCATTACCAGACTCTAATGTATTCTTGATGATGGGTAATGATGATTGTGCTGCTAATCTTGATGTTCTAGAAAAGCATGATCCTGATTTATATACGATAATACATGAAAAGAGGGTAAAACTTACAGAAGACTTTGATTTGGTTGGTTATGCTAATGTTCCAATAACTCCCTTTGGAATCAAGGACTGGGAGAAATTTGACTTGAGTCATGCTCAGTCAGGTTTGGGAAAGGAATATGCATTTCGTAAGAGTATTACCTATCGTTTTGATGGCTATAAAAGCAAAGGAAACAAATGGCAGAGATTTTTATTTACCCCTGACCTTGAGAAGTTAGATTCGATCCAAAAGGATTTAGAAAAGGATTTATTCACACAGAACTCTAAGAAAACAATATACGCATTTCATTCCCCTCCTAATAATACTGCTCTGGACCAAATATTAGGTGGTTTGTATAAACAGCATGTTGGTAGTTTTGCAGTACGGGAGTTTATTGAAAAGAATCAGCCGCAACTGACTCTTCATGGTCATATTCACGAAACTGTTGCTGTTTCAGGACAGTTCTGTGATTATATCGGGAAGACATTATGTTTAACATCAGGGAATGATAATTACAGTGATAAGCTTATTCTTTTAGCCTTAAATATATATAAATCTAATAGTGTAGAACGTGTTGAGTTAACCTGAAGGTGTTGTTTTTATTTTATTGAGTTTTTTTAGAAAAAAGTTCTTTTAATATATGAATATTTTAGGCTTTGGCATTTTATAGAATTAAAATAAATAAAGGTAAAAAAATAAAAAATTTTATTTCTTTGTAGTTTTCTTTTTAGCAGTTGGCTTTTTTTGTCCGCCGTGCACCATCTTGGATTTTGCAATGTATCCTTGCTTGTCTATGTAGTATAAGTATCCTGCTTTTTTCTCAATGCCTGCTTTTGCTACTAGTTGTGGCTTGCTGCTTGTCTTTTTTCCTTTTCTTGCCATCCTAGCTCTGGATACATCTCCTTTCTTGTCAACGTAGTAGAGATATCCTTTTTCTCTTGTAATCCTGAGTTTTTCAGGTTTAGGAGTTTTCTTCTCTGCTTTTTTCACTACTTTTTTTGTTACTGAAGAAGTTCCGCTGGCTTTTCCTCTTCTTGCCATTTTAGCAGTTGCTATGTATCCTTTTTTGTCAATGTAGTATAAGTATCCTTCTTTTCTTGTAATACGAGTTTTTGCTACTAGTTGCGGTGCTGTTTTTATTTTTTTCCCGCCTCTTGCCATTTTAGATCTTGATACGTTTCCGTCACGGTCTACATAGTATAGCCATCCTTTTTCTCTTGTTATAGGCAGTAATTTTGAGGTTTTTTGCACTTGCACCTTTACTACTTTCTTCTCTCCGTTCTTTCCAGACTTGTAATGATTATATCCTTTGTCTTCAAGAACATCGAAGAATAGCAACACCAGCAAAATTAAAACAATGAACAACACCAAGTTGATGTGTTTGCAGTAGGCATTCCATAAACCAAGCACTCCAACAGGCTTTTTTTCAAGCACTTTCAAAGTCATGATTGGACTGTCTGTTACTCCGCCTTTTTCATCGTTTGCTGTGAATACAATGAATTCTTCTCCTGCCCAGTTGTGCTCTGGCCTTAGCAAAGCAACATTGTCTTCAATGCTTATATGCACATGGTCAGGCTGACTTGCTGTATAGCTTAGTATGTCTTTGTCAGGGTCTTCAAAGTACTGCTCAAGGTTAATTGTGTATGGTGTGTTTTGCTTCCACTCATGGAACAAAGGTGAGTCAGCTTCACTTGGATTCTCATAAAATTTGTCTGTGTTTGGATTGCCTATGAGGATTATTGCAAGAATGCTTAATATCAAGAGCAAGATTAAGATTACATTAAAAATCTTGATCTTATTAATACAGCTTGCTTTTATCCTTTTTACTTTGAGGTCTTTTTTGAATCTCATGCAGCAAACTACAATAAGCATTACAACACAAAGCGCAGCAAGAATTAATGTTATTAATCCGCACCATCCAATTCTTGAGTAGTTGAAGTTTCTTATGTAGTCAATTGCTTTAACAACAAAGTTCTTGTCTTTTAGGATTATCCAGAACTGCTTGTTATACTTCATATCTACTGCATCTCCTGTGTAGCAGTTTGCTTTGCAGTCTTCATCAAGCAGGCTGATTCCAAGCTCTAACTTATTTAGATATGTTCCTTGCTTGTAATCTGCATAATCTTTTGGATAAACATGCAATACCTTTACTTCTCCTGCTTCAAAGTCCATTGTGTTTTCTTTCAAGTACACAAATCTTGATTCAAGTTCTCCGAGTTCAAGCCTGTATGTGCCTCCTCTGAGTCCTGTGTTTTGCAAGAGCATTGGTATGCTGTTGGTTTCATAGTTAATTCTGAATTTGTCCTGTAGCAAGTCTACATTGTAACAGCTTCTCTGGCTGAGGCTTTCAAGCTCAAGTCTTAATTCATGAGTCTGATATGGTGCTCTCAGTTGTTTTACAAGTACAAATGCTGTTTGCTTGTCATCTGTGCATGGGAAGTCAACATCGATTGAGACATCTTTATTCTGGCTTGGTCTTAGCCTTACAAATCTGTCTTCTTCACTTAAGCTTACCCATCCCTGGCTGTCTACAATGATTTCATATGCTTCTTCATACAATCCATCGTTTCTGATGTTTAAGGTGTATGTCTTTTTTCCGCAGCATACTTTTTCTTGTACTCCTGCTTCAAAGTCAGCAAATGATGCACTTGAATCAAAGCAGTCCTTGACTTTCAGCTTAAAGTGCTTATCTTTATTTATGTCTCCGTATTCTGTTCCAGCACTTAAGATTAAGTCGTATTCACCAACATCTTCTTGTGTTGGGTTGACATTCAATGTAATTGCATCTGCTTCTCCTGGTGCCAGGTCAAGTTCTGTCTGGCTTAGTTCTGCAAATTCAGGTCCTGTTAAATATAGATAGTATTTGTTTGGTGTTCCTGCTAGGTTTACAAAAGTTACTGGAATCTTTTTAGTTATATCTTCACAAGCACTTACTTCCAGGTCTTCTGTTTTTATTGTGAAATCATAATCTCTTTCAATGTTTAGGTTCTGGACACACTCTTCAATATTTTGTCCTTTTTCTGAGCTTACTCTTACAGGATAGTTGATATTACCATAGTGTGTTAGTGGGAAAGTAACATACATGTAGATTGTTTCTTCTTCATCAGGAGCAAGCGTTACTTCTTCTTCGCTCATTACAGTAAAGTCATCATAGTATTTTGGGGTGATTGTGAATGTGTCTGTAAAGTCAGCAACATTCTGAAGATCAACCTTAACTGTGATTATTTCGCCAGGCTTAACTTGTTTGTCTTGGCTAGCAACTTCACAAGTCATTTTTATGTTCTGGCATTTTTTAGAAATAATTTCTTTGTAGATTTCCTTGCTTCTGCCATAGTTTGTGCTTACTTTAGCAACATAGAATGTTTCTAATGGCTGGTCGCAAGGGACCTTAATATATACATATACTGTGTTTTTTTCGCATGGGGCAAGTTCAAAGGTGTCGTCGCTCAAAGTGATTAAATCTTCTGTTGGGGAGAATATTTCCACTTTGAACAAGGTGTCAAAATCACCTATGTTCTCAATTTCAAGCACATCAGTTCTTACACTGCACTGGCATGCTTTTATATTATCAATAGGATACGGGCTCTCTAATGAGAATTCGTCTGTTACCTTGTTAACTATCAGTGAAGCTTGTACTGGACTTAAGAATAATACTAGCATAAAGGCTAATACAACGAAAAGTTTTGCATTGTTTGTTTTCATCATTTTCTCCCCCAAATATGGTTTGTTTTTTAATTTTTATAATATATTTTTTCAATAATAACTTTCAATAATAAGATTCAATGTCCTCATCAAAATCAGGCTCAAACTCATCATTGAGTTCTTTCTCTTTCTTGTTTCGAATCTTTCTAAATCCGAAAAGTAATGCAAGGACAATGATTATTATGATGACAATTATCAAGATTGTCTTAAATGCTGTTGACAAAAACCTGCTGTCTCTTGAAGCATTTGACTGCAAAGGTCCAATTGGCCTTGCCACAAGATTAATTTTAGTTTCTGATAATCCGCTTTTGATTTCAACTGGTATGACTGTTCTTGCAGCCACGTCTTTTTCAACAGCAAGATAGAAGTATATTGTTTCCTGCTCTCCTGAAGCAAGAGTGATTTTATCTGATGGGTTTATTTTGTAAGTTCCCAGATTTCTTATAATTTCTGAATCAGGAATTATTTCATAATCTCTGGTTCCAGTGCCTGTGTTTGTTATTTTTATTTTATATATTACACCCGGTTCATCTACAACTATTTCTCTGTAGCCTACATAATCTATTGTTGTATCCTTTATCTCTGTTGTCTCTGCTATTGCAATGTTACTGAGCAAAATTAATATGCTTATTAAGAATAGTCCGATTATTGTTTGTTTATTCATTTTATCACCGTTTGGAGAGCCTCGAAATATTTATAAATCTTTCGTTTTTTTAACCATTCTTTAGTGGTTAAAACAGTCCTGAAAATAAGTAGTAAAAAAAATAATTCTCTAATAATACTGCACAGCTTCGCCTTCATTGTATTTGATACTGTCAAAGTATTTTTTAATACCAACAATAGCTGCTGCAATTATTAGCAATATGAGAATGATTATTAGAATCACTTTGAGTGTAAAGAACCACAAAAAGCCATAATTGTTTCGGCCTGATTCTTTTACATTTGCAATCAAAAGGAATCTCTGCACTTCTTCTCCATTCTGTACGCTCACTACAAACACTTTTTCTCCAGGAACAGCATCATCATTTGCTCTTACATACAAGTCCATTGTTCTGTCGCTTCCACTTGGAACAATTATCAGGCTGCTTGGTTCAAATCTTGCACTTCCCCAGCCATCAAGTCCTGTTACTGAAAATACATATTCTTTATCATTAAATTCTCTGTTTGATATTCTGATTGGGAAAACTGATTCTCCGCCTTTGAAAACATCCTGAATTTCCATAACATCGATAAATGTATCATCCATTGTCTGACCGTTTCTTAAGGTTGCCATACATACGTCGTCAGGCATTACTCTAATACTTGTAATTCCAGGAATGATTTCCTCTATGTTGTAGAGATTTCTAAAAGTGTTTTCTACAACAATCAGATGGTCTGCAGGTGAAGCAAAAAATGCTTCTATTTCAGAAGGTGTTGCCTGATTTAGTCTTTGCTCTGTGTTTTTTGAGCATTTTGATTGTGAATTTGAAGAACCGCAGATATCTCTTATATCATTAAGAGTGTATCCTGTGGTTTTTATGCTTTTAAGATAAGCTGGACTGCACATTGGAGCTCTTAAAAAGAATTCAACTGTTTGTGAAGAACATGGTTCAAGATTTGCAATATATCTGACAGACTCAATGCCAAGCTCTGGCAAAAAGACTCTGACTTTCATGTTTCTAATATTATAATCCCTGTTATTGTGAACAGTTACATAAACATTGAATGCTCTGCCATCGTATACAAAATCTGCAGGATTTGTGTTAATGCTTTCAATATATACGTCGCATGCATCTCCAAGCCCACTGCCTTCCGCATCTCTTTGCAGTGGATTTATGACGAGTGGGCAGTTGTCATATCTGTCAATTACTCCATCGCAATCAGTGTCTGGCATTAATGGATGATTAAATCCAGGGCTGACTGCACAGGTTTGTGCAGATGCTGCTGTTGCAACGACAAGTAAAAACATGATTGAGATTATTAAGTAGATTAGTTTTTTGTTCATTTTATTGTCTGTGAAGAATAGACAATTTATAAATCTTTCGATTTTAACTACTCTTTGATGATAACAAATGATAAAAACTTGTATTAACGATTTAACTTTTTGAAGGGTTTTTTAATTAATTTACTGATTACTTTAGATAAATCTTTTTTGACATCGTGTTCCCATATTTTGATAATTAAATAACCTAATTTTTTTAAAGATCTATAATTCTTTTTGTCCCTTCTAATATTTTTCTCAATCTTTGGCATCCAATAAGATTTATTGGATTTCGGTTTTTTATAACACTTAGGGCATTTATGCCAAAAACAGCCATTAATGAAAATAGCAGTATTTGAATCAGTTAGAAGAATATCCGGGCTACCTGAAATGTTTGGATGCATCTTATGCTTAACTTTATTCCCTTTAAGATGATTATGCAGTTTCTTTTCTTGTGCAGTCCATTTACTTTTAATTTTAGACATACAATAACTTCTTTGCTTTTTTGTTAAATTATCCGCCATAAATGTAGATAAATAAGATGTTTTAATAAAATTTGTTTTTATTGACTGTCTTCGATGAATTTTTCATAAGTTCCAGAAGGCCGAAAATCAATAGAATATGTTTTAGCATCAATTCTTTCAATGATTACTGAATCTAAACCAATCTCCTGTAGTTTTTCATATGTTAATAATTCATTCTCCTTTAAATTAAGTACATTCCGCAACAGCCATTTTCCTAAGTCAGCATTATGTTTTGTCATCAATGCTTTGCTTCCATCCTGACAAACTTTTGACTGCAGTATATTTCCATCAGGCAGTATTAAATTAAATTGTTTATCACGAGGCAGGAAGAATCCAGGATATCTTTTATGAATCCCTTTCGGAATTGGAATGTAAATTTCATTATGATCTCTTTTTCTTCCACTAGCATTCCATTGGTTTAATCCGCTTTTAGGATATACAGCTTTTTTATCTTTCGTAATTGAATAAAGTGGCAGAATAACAAAAGGATTTTCTTTTACTTTCTTCTTATAATAGACTTCTTTCACTTTCATAAACTTCTCTTCAAGAACTTCAAAAGGATCATTAATTATTTTTACACTTACATACGTAATTACTTTTGTCGTGTGAAACCTTTTATATAATGTACTCTTACTTATATTAAAAGAATATTCGTTTTTTGAATCATTAAAATTAATGGTGTTCTTTCCTGCTTTTATACTTTTGATGTTTTTAATATAGATTAAGTCCATATCACATTCGTATACTTGAATTCGTGTGGCATCTCTTACAATGCAATGATAGATCATTGATTTTAATCCATAAATTCTTTTAGTTGCTGCAATTCTTTGATTTCGTAAATGAGCCACCTTTTTAATAACCCCCTGAGGAGGTAATCCTCTAAAAGAAATGTTATCTTTATTAAATTCAGCAATTTTTTGCAATGTTTTTCCGTTACCGTTGATGAATGTTTTAATTCCAATCCCCACATCTTTTATTGATGCATCAGCAGAAACATCTGAACGAGAAAGATTTTTTGCAGAAAAAGCTTTACAAAATAAATTTTCTGTAACACGATAATTTAAATAAGGCACATTACTTTCTGAAAATAAACCTGTCAAAGAGCCTATGATGTTTAGCATATGCTTATAGTATTTTAAAGAATTCGATTCACTCATTTTTCTAAAGCCTTCTTAATATTTTTAGCAACTCGTTCAATAACAGTTACAGAAACACTATTGCCTGCTTGTTTATAGAGTTTTGAGTCCGCCAAATCAGGCAATTTAAAGGACTTTGGAAATCCCTGAAACATAAAGCATTCTTTTGGTGTTAATTTTCTAATGCCTTTATCATCTATTATTATGGGAACATTATGTCCGCCTGTTCCCATGTTGGCAGTTAAAGTGGGAACAACACCCGACTTATTTTGTCTAACATATCTTCTTCGCCATTGATATACTGAATTTTTATCAGTTACTTCATTTTTTAAATTTACATACAATGCTTTTCCATTATAATAATATTTTTCATTAACATTAGGTTCAAGAAAATCTTGAATTTTTTTGGTAAGTTTACTCTTTTCAGGAAATTTAAATTTTTCAGCCACATCTTTATCTAAAAATGCTACAATGAAAATTCTTTCTCTGTTTTGAGGAATATTTCCATAATCCTTAGTGTTTAATATTTTTGATTTAACAGTGTAATCCAACTCGTTTAATGTTTTTTTAATAATTTTGAAGGTATTTCCATTATCATGAGTCTTTAAGTTTTTAACATTCTCTAAGAAAACTACCTTTGGTTTTCTAATTTCAATGATTTCGGCGATTTTAAAAAATAAATCACCCCTGCCTTGATCCTTAAATCCTTTTCTATATCCTGCGATGCTGAATGCTTGACACGGAAAACCGCCTAATAACATATCAAATTCAGGAAGTTTTTCAATATCGAGTTTGTTAATATCTTCAACAAGTAAAGGAGTTTCATTAACATTTAAATCGTATGTTTCTTTGCAAGAAGGCTCAAAATCATTGGCAAAAACAGTATTAAACCCTGCTTTTTCAAAACCTATTCTAATACCTCCCACGCCGGCAAATAAATCTATTGTTCTCATCTATTTATAAATAGATAAGGCATATATTTAAATCTTACGAGAGCATGTCCAGTGTGTCCAGTGGGGTATGGAAAATAATAAAACTCGGACGTTATTCTAAAGAGCTAATATACTTTGAATTTGGTGCTTTATTGTCACTTTACACAAAAATTAGTTTTGTAGGTCAATATATTAAATCACTTCCTCTGGACTAAATTCTTCTCTTTTCATGTCTTCTATTATATAGTGGGTTTTTTTCTCCTCCAGTGTAAAGTTCTTTTCAAGCTCTTCGAGAAAATCTTCCATATCTTTCACATGGCAGAAGATGCCTTCTGCAAAAAAATCAAGTCCATTGTTAATCTTGTAAAGATTGTTGATTGCAGGATGAGCTTTTAAATAGCTGCCTAGCTTATTTCTTTCTTCTCTGCCTGTTTTCAATAATATATTAGCTCTGCAGTTAAAGCCAAGTTTGGCAAAATCAATGAGAGTGGTGTGTTTTATAATTACAGAACCTTCGTGTAGTTTCAGCTTATCGTACAATGTACTTATTGGAATTCTTGTTTGCTTGCTTATATAAGTTAATGTTTGCCTTGAATTTTTCCGCAGATAAGAAATAAATTTCAAATCTGAATTTTTTATCATTTTTTGCACCTCACGCACATTTCGGATTTTTCTTGTTTTTTTTCTTAAATCCGAAACTTTTACATATGGTGTTGTCAGAATCAAATATATAATTTCTTCTTATAGTATATATAACGTTATATAATTATATAGTTTAGAAAAATTTATATATGGGCTTTGTTTTCATTCTTATACATGAAACGAAAAGTAATCCAGCTTGCAGGTAAAACTCTTGTAGTCAGCATGCCAAACAAATGGGTAAAGAAATTTGGAGTGTGCAAAGGCGATGAAGTAGATGTTGAAGAAGAAGAAAGAAAATTAGTGATAAAAGTACAGGGCAAAGGAGAGCAAACAGTAAAGAAAATTGATGTTAAAGAATTGGATAATATGTTGAATAGGACAATAGGTGCATTGTATAAAGCAGGGTATGAGGAAATAGAAATCACATATCATTCTCCAGAACAATATAAAATAATTAGAAAAGTACTTGATAAAACTTGCATGGGTTTTGAAATAATAAAACATGGAAAAAGAGTACTGATAATAAAAAACCTTTCTGATTTACATCCTCAGGAATTTGAAAATATATTAAGACGACTTTTTTTAAGCCTGCTTTCTTCAGCAGATGATGCGCTTGAATATGTAAAGCAAAGTAATTTTCAGGGAATGGAAGAAGTTGTTTTAAGAGATTCCATAATTAATAAATACAGTGATTTATGCAGAAGAATTCTTAATATTCAGGGCTATGGCACTTTAAAAAAAACAACAACATACTATCATATATGTGAGGAACTTGAAAGAATAGGTGATGCATACAGAGATTTTATGGCTTTCATAATTCAAAATAAGATAAAAAAAGTAGATAAAAATACATTGGAACTTTTTGCTGATATTAATCAATATTTAAGATGTTTTTACGAACTCTTTTACCAATTTGACATGAAGAAGCTTGAAGAATTTGGAGTAAAAAGTAATATTATGAAGAAAACTCTTGAAAAACGATTTGATACGGTCAGTCCTCAAGTGATAAAACTTAACTATTACATATATAATATATTCTATATGATATCTAATATGAATGGTGTATTGATAACTGCAAACATTTAATTTTTTCCTTTTCTTTTTCAAATCAATTTTAACAATCTATTTGTTTTCATATTTGTTTTAAAATAAGTTAATAATTCTTTTTCAAAGATTTTATTTTTGGAAAATTCCATGATTTCACTTAGAATTTGGGCACTGTTTTCAAACTTATTGTGAACTAATTGCGAACCTGTTAAACAAAGACCATTATGTAAGTAATAATAATCAATTGCATTACTTAGTTCTTTTTCTTCAGATTTATGTTTTTTAAGAACTTCTTCTAGCATAACTTCTTTTTTTGAATCATAGCTTATTGATAAAAGTCCTGGGTCAAGAGCCAAATAAGTGAAATCATAAAGAGGATGTGCAATTTTAGGCCGAGGGTCAATAAAACATGTCTGTTCAGTAATATTTGTCCCGAATAAATCACCATGATTAATTGTTTCGAATTCAAAAAAAGGGTGATTTTCCTTGAGTTCATTAATTTTTTTTATTAAAGGAGGAAGATGTTCTGTCACTCCAAGTCGTTCTTCATGAGATTCATAGCCTTTGAATGCCCTTTGCATGATATTTTGATGTAATTGAAGAGTTGGAATCATAATATTTTTTTCCAAACCCCTGTATCCATAAGAAAGAAAGAAGGTTTGGTCTTTTTTATATAATGAAGAAAATAAATTCTGTTGATATATGTTTAATTTGGATAAGATGTGCTGAAACATGGTTTTCTTATCTTTGTTTTGCATATTATGGAATAACTTTTGCATATTATGCTCGCCATTCCTCAAAAAAATCTGTGTTTGAATGTCATTTTCATCATAGAAAAACAAAGGATTCTCAACCAGAACACCAGTATTTTTCATGTTTTCATAAATCCATCTTTCTATAAGGAATTTGTCACTCAAGTCTTTTTCTGATTCTTTGACAATAAAAAGCTGCTTAAGAAAATACTTGTCTGCAAAAGAAAGAACTTGGCTTTCAGCACCACTCCTCTTTTCCATTTTATTTTCTTTTTTTAAACATTCAATTAACTCTTGCCAGTCTTTTTTAGTATCTTTCTCATAAATATTGTAAAGATAATTTCTAACACCTATCATTTCCGGCTTAATCTGATTATCTGGCATTTCAATCAGGGTCTGAAAAATCCTTTTTGCTTTTTCAGGATTCACAGAGTACAAATCAGTAGCTGCCATGAAACAAGTATAAGGACTTTTTTTCATCATCAAAAGTTCTCTGTTGGATGATGTTTTAAAATGAGAAATGATTCTTTGTTTATATTGCTCTTCAATATCTTTTTTACCTTGTATTTTTTCTTTTAGGATATCGAGGGTTTTTTTCTGATACATAAGTTTTTCATCAAGGTTTGGTTTAATTCTAGATAATACATTATTGGCATAAAAATTATTATTTTTACTTTCCTCTTCTAAATAATGAATTCCTTTTTCTCTGGAAAAAGTATATAAAATATCTCCTTTCAAAGCTTTCCAAAAATCTTTTTCTTTAATGAACTTTGCATAATCAGGTAATTTTCCAATAATGCTGTATAATCCATAAAGTCCGCCTAAAAGTATGAGGTTAAGAGGAAGTGTTGCATATATGATTTTGTCAAGATTCTCAACAGCAGTTTGTTTTATTTCCAAACTGCTTTGGCTAAATCTTTGAATTGTATTATAGATTGCAGGTCCTGCCATCGCGGCCCAGGTTCCTAAAGATAAGAATAATTTATTTTTTGCAAAAAAGTTTTTTTGTTTTTTATAAGTATCTTTTAATCCTGCAATTTTCCCCCCCAAAATATTGTCAGTTTTTTTCGTGATTAATAAATGCGCTGCAAGTGCAGAACCAACACTTATGAAAATTCGTTCATCTAAGCTAAATGCACCTTGATTATCTTTATTGAATAATTCTGTAAGATAATGAAAGCTTTCAGTAGATTTTGCTAATATATGGTATGTTGCTCCACCAAAAGCTGCACTTATGGGAATAATTATTTTTTGCCGATATCTGATTAAACTGTTTTCAACTCTCTTTTTTATTTCTCTGAAAATATGTTTTTCTTTTTTTCCAAATATTTCTTCCTCTACAATATTCTCTAATCTCGAATCTGCAAATTTTTGGTTCTTAATCACTTCTCGAGAGGGGTTTAGTCAGCGACATAAGTAATTAATAAAATTTAGCTTAAAAAAATGTTTATTCCAGAAATTCTCTAAAGAGTCTTGTAATTCGTCAACTGTTTTGTAGTATTTGGAGTTTGTTGTGTTTGCT
>Ga0180009_10005854_pt1 | contig 13050 bp, 8 predicted proteins | sample OS_PC_MetaG_FD_123537 | JGI IMG/M metagenome (GOLD analysis project Ga0180009, IMG submission 123537) | Groundwater microbial communities from the Aspo Hard Rock Laboratory (HRL) deep subsurface site, Sweden - OS_PC_MetaG | ecosystem: Environmental > Aquatic > Deep subsurface > Groundwater... | reverse complement strand
CAAAGTCAACCTCCTCCAAACCGAAAAAATCCAGGACCTGATCCAACAGGTCATTGACCGCTTCGGACGCCTCGATATTCTGATCAACAACATTGAACGGGGGGGCTGGCCGGTTGTCCACGGGCCTTATGTCCGCGAGCAGTGGGACCTTGAAATGGAAACCTGCCTGCGCGCCAAATGGTGGGTCTTTAACGCGGCGCTTCCCCATCTCAATGCCTCCGGCGACGGCGCCGTCATCAATATCTCTTCCATTGCGGGGATCGTCGGCAGAACCGGCCCGGCAAGCTATGTGTTCAACGACGGATACGCGGCGGCCAATCGCGGCATCTCGCTCCTGACGGAAACCTGGGCACGGCTTGGCGCACCGCACGTGCGGGTCAATGAGATCATGCTGGGGTTTGTGGAGACCCGTCACGGTGAAAACACCAGGGGCTGGAACCTGCTCTCTGCCGAACAGAAAGCGGCGATCCTCAGGCACACCCTTATTGAAAGAACCGGCACAATTAATGATGTGGTCAAAGCCGTCCGGTTTATTTTAAAGGACGCACCCTTTATGACCGGCAGCGTTCTGCGCCTGGACGGCGGGTATGTCTTGGGGGGTGAAAATGTCGGGCCAATGCCGGATGGAGTTGTTTAATTTCCATAAGCAATCTTCAATGGGCGCATCACCTTAAACAATCAACCAGAGCACGACCCCCACCAGCAGCGAGGCCGCCACGCCTAAGAGGATTGTCAGGCGTAGAATTTCCCCTTCTCTGCCGACGGCGCCGCACATGGACGTGGCCAGCGCGACTTTGAACGGGGACGAGATGGAACCCACTGAACTCCCCACGGCCAGCCCGGCAGCCAGCCAGGTGGCGGAAACACCCAGGAGCGATGCGGCCTGCACCTGAAGCTGGCCGAAGAGCATTAGCGCAGCCACCCCGTAGCCGGTGAGAAAGGTTCCCACCCAGCCCAGCAGGGGAACGAACAGCGGGTAGAACATTCCGGTATACCCCGCAAGCCCTTGGGAAATGATCCAGGGAATGTTGTGGCCGACATCCAGCCCTGAAAAGCCGGGATAGTAACCGGTGTAAGAAATCACCTGGCCCATGGCTCCGAAAGTTCCCATGGCCGCAAAGGCCCGCCACCCCCTCTGGAATCCGCTGCGGAAAATCGTTTGTATTTCCTTTTTGGGCACGCGCTGCAAACGGATGGAAATCAGAAACGCCAGAAAAAGATAGAGATAAGCCGAAAACAGCGGCCGGAAGGTTATGGCGTGCACCGGGATAAAATTCACCTTCACGACAAGCCGCTCAAAGGTAAGGGTCCGCACAAACGGGACTACGTTCACGCAAAGGAGACAGATCAGCAGAAACGCAAAGGGGATCAAGTCCGCGAAAATCCCTTCCTGCATTCGAAGCCGGCCGGATCCCAGTAGGATAAAGGCAAAGATGACCGCCAGTCCCGCCAGAATCCCGGCCACCGGAACGCCCACAAAGGCTGCCGACGCAAGACCTGTCACCCCCGCCAGTAATCCGGCCGACAGGATGATGCAAAGCCTGCGGATTTGCCAGGCTCCGTGTGGCAGAAAAAATGGAACACAAAGCGCCATGGCCAGGGTGGCCGGAATGGAAAGCCACGCAGCCGTCATTCCAAGGTCCGCAACCGGAAGACCCGTCACCAGCGCCAGGACGGTGACGATGATGCCGGCCATCTCCAAGGTCATCAGTCCCGAGTAGCCGATAATGGAAAGGGCTGCTGCGCCGGTGGGCGATACGCCGGCCGCAGCCAGCATGGGCGCCACCACAGGCTCGGCGATAACCCCCGCCCCCTCCATAAAGTTCCCCACGCCGAAGGTGATGAGCACATTGCGCCCGAAGGCGTCGCCGGCCCCGCCTTTAAACCACTCGACAATGCGGTTGAGCGATCCGGTGGCCGTCAAACTACTTGACAGAAAAATTCCCCCCAGGATCACAAAGAGCAGCGGCAGGGTGGTCAGCACACCATCCACGGCGGACAGCAGTGCCACGGCAAATGATGTCTTGAAAAAACCGATTGCAATCAGCAGAGAAAAAAGAAACCCGTAAAGGGAAAGCTCCAGGGCCGATCTTCGCAGAAAAACCGCCAGAACCGCCAGCAAGACCACCGGCGACCAGCTCAGCAGAAACAGTCCCATGTTCATGGTAATCAGATCATTTCATTTGAAGCGATTATGTTCGAATTTCCGTTCCCGTCAGGAGGGGGCAACCGCCCTCTCACCACTCAAAACAAACTAAACTTTTCATTGACCGCGGCTATTATCCTTTAATATCATAATATCCTTGATAATCATAATATTAAAGCCAGCTTAAATTCTTCTCATTGATACCTTAACAGAGGGAGAAAAGCCTTATGATAAAAAGATCCATTCCCATCCTGTTGGCAGGCCTGCTCCTTATCGCGCCGTCAGGTTTTGCCCAATCGACACCGGTTTCAGATCGAAATCTGATTGTTACCGATGGAACTGCCGAAGTAGCGGGCCAGAACGATTCAGCCAGGATTTCCATTGCCGTTGTCACCGAAGGAGACTCTTTGGACCTGGTTTCGTCGGATAATGACGCTAATACCAGAGAGGTTTTGCAGGCCGTCAAGGGTTTAGGTATAGAAAATCTGAAACTTAAAACCAGCAGCTACCGCGTGACGCCCCAAAGGGATTACAAGGCACGGCCGCCCAGGATTAGAGGCTATGAAGTGTTCAATGCCATTGAGGCGACCATGGAAGGATTCGCGCCCGAACAGCTTTCCAAACAGGTTACGAAAATTGTCGGAAAAGCTTTGGACAGTGGCGCCAACAATATTCAATCCGTTCAATTTTATATCAAAAACAGGGAAGGCCTGGAAAATGAAGCCTTGAAACAGGCCGTGCAGCAGGCCATACAGCGGGCCAAAACCATGGCCGAGGCTGCGGGTGTGAAGTTAAGACACATCATTTCGCTCAGCACGCAACCCTTCCAGATGCCGCCGATGCCCCACTTGCTTCAAGATGTCGCAATGAAGTCCGCAGCCGCAGAGGTTGCGCCGCCCATGGAAATCGGGGAAAGCAAGATTCGCGTCCAGGTCAGCATCGTATATGAGATTGAACCCTGACAGGTTGCTGAAAAACAGAGCCTAAATCCGCCATGCGGCGTTGCACGGCTTTTAAACACTTTCTGAACCAAAGGCCCCTTCTATGCTTCTAATTCTACTCATAACCTTCAGGGGGGCTGCTCTTTTATCCCCTTGTATTTTCTTGACATATAAACATATCTGTCATAAATTATCTCCGTAAAAACAAGCTCTGATCCCTATTCAAGGGAGGGCTTGAACGGAAGATTGAATTTTTCCGACTTGGGCATGTCGCGTGAAAACCGGGGGAACATGCCACGCAGAAAGCGACGTACCCGGCTGCGCATTTGGTAGATTCATGTCAGTAGCCACTTCCAAAAGACGATTCCAGGCCGCTCTTGCCTGTCTGCTTATCCTCTGTCTCTCACCGGCAGCCATGCCGACTCAATGGCTGCGTGGCTGGGACGACTCGGGAGCCGGCTCAGAAACTGTTCTCTTTATCCCCAGGTCCGCAAACAGTGCGGCTTCAGCCCTTGCTAACGGAACGCGAAACCGGCTCACTGGTTTCGATGACCTGATTAAGGCTGCTATAGTACCCGGGCAGACGCCGATTGTTTTCGCCCGGAAATCTTCACCCTCCCTTTTTAACCACGACATAGGCATTTCCCACCGCACAGACCGCACGGCAATTCCCGTCAGAGCACCTCCTCGTCAAGACGTCTTCCAATCATAATCAATCCGTAAAAAGTCCGCCTCTGAATTTTCATCTGCACTCGTATTACGCACGTTTGCCTTTTTCTGCCGCAATCGGGTGCAATGGCGATTTGTTTTTCCGGCTTTTTACGAGACCTTCAGTAGTAATTATAAGCAATGTGTTTATATGGAGGATATATGTTAGAAGCCATGTGGGACGGATTTAAATTATTACTGGATTGGCAGATCGTCTGGTTGATGGTTTTGGCTACTGCAATAGGGAATTTCTTCGGTGCGGTTCCCGGCTTGGGCGGTAACCTGGCGCTGGCCCTGCTGATTCCGTTTGTTTACGGGATGCATCCCTTTGCAGGTCTTGCGTTTCTTCTGGCCATGCATTCAGTAGTCCATACCGGCGGCGCCATTCCGAGTATTCTGTTCGGCATTCCCGGCACCGGACCGTGTACCGCCACCATTATCGACGGCCTCCCCATGACCAAAAAAGGCGAGGGGGGAGTGGCCATGGGCGCCCAACTGGCAGCATCCGGCGTCGGGGGGGTGATCGGCGGATTTGTTCTGGCGCTGCTGATACCGGTGTTAAGACCGATTATCATGGTCTTCGGGTCCCCTGAAGTATTTATGCTGATTGTTTTTGGCCTGACGATGATCGTTGTCGTTAGCCGGGAGTCAGTGGCCAAGGGATTCACTGCAACCTTAATCGGTTTGATTCTGGGTATGGTCGGCTTGAGCCCCCATACCGGGGTAGGGCGTTTTACCTTTGATCAACTGTGGCTATGGGACGGCATTCATGTCGTCTGTATCGTGCTGGGAATATTTGCCTATGCAGAAATGATGGAACTGGGAGCCCGTGGCCGTACTGCCAAGATGTCACAAGTTGAAATCGAAATGAGCTGGCAGCAGTTATGGAAAGGAACCACAATCGTTTTCAAAGAGTGGTGGCTCACACTCCGAACCTCGATTATCGGCGTTATCGTCGGAATAATTCCCGGATTAGGCGGGGATGCCGCTAGCTGGATCTGTTACGGGCATGCCGCCCAGACCTGCAAAAACAACGAGAACTTCGGCAAGGGAGACGTCCGGGGGGTCATCGCGGTAGAGACGGCCAACAACGCCAAGGAGGGGGGCGCGCTGTTGCCGACACTGGGGTTCGGCATTCCCGGCAGCAGCGGCATGGCGATTCTACTGGGCGCCTTTCTCGTTCTCGGCATAACACCCGGCCCGAAAATGCTGGTCGATCATCTGGACATTGTCTGGGGAATGATATGGGTACTGATCATTGCCAATATCTTTGGCGCTGTGACCCTCTATCCGCTTACCCGATACATGGGAAATTTGGCTTTTTTGCGCAGCAGCCTGCTGATACCGCCGATTATGTTCCTAGCGGCGATGGGCGCTTTCCTGATCAGGGGGCTCTGGCAGGACATCGCCCTGGCAGTCATGTTTGGATTTTTTGGTTATGCTATGAAACGGTTCAACTATCCGCGGGCACCGCTGATCCTCGGTTTCATTTTAGGCCCCCTGGCGGAAGATTACTTTTATAAATCGGTGTCGGCCTGGGGATTCAGTTTCCTTCTGCGGCCGGTAACAGTGGTGCTCTTGATATTAGCAGCTCTGTCGCTGGTTTATTCGGTCTGGAAGGTCGCCCGCGATAAAGGCAAAAAGAAACTGGACCAGACGAAAATAATAAGCGATATGGTTTTTAGCCTGTTTCTTCTGATGGTTTTTATCGGCGCTTGTTATATAGCGAGCACCTGGCCAAGGAAGACATATCCCATGCTGGTCACGATTTCCGCCAGTATGTTTTCAATCTGGCGCGTGTTGCTGCAGGTCCACCGTCTGAGATCAGCCCAAGAAGCTGAAATGATTCTTTCACCTGAAAAAGCAGTCCCGGAACCCGATGAGATAACAGAAGAAAAAATAGAATTCCGCAACGAACGGATAATCTTTCTATGGTTATTAAGTCTCCTGGCAATGATTATGGTTGCCGGATTCTGGGTGGCGATGTTAGTTTTCATTCCCCTTTTCATGATCAAATTCGGCCATGAAAACCGCAAGATGGCGGCCGTCTTTACGGCCTGCTTCTGTGTTTCAATATATGTTGTCTTTCAGACGCTCATGAAGGAGTCTTTATTCGGAGGTATTTTCGGCATTTCTTGGTGAACTGGTATTCATATATGGTTTTGATGAAGGTCGGAATTTAAAAAATGGTAGATTCATGTCAGTAGCCACCTCCAAAAAACGATTCCAGGCCGCACTTGCCTGTCTGCTTATCCTCTGTCTCTCATTGGCAGCCATGCCGACGCAATGGCTGTATGGCGGGGACAAATCGGGAACCGGCTCAGAAGCTGTTTTCTTTATCCCCAGGTTCGCGAACAGTGCGGCTTCAGCCCTTGCTAACGGGACGCGAAACCGGCTCCATGGTTTCGATGACCTGATTAAGGCTGCTATTGTACCCGGGCAGACGCCGATCGTTTTCGCCCGGAATTCTTCACCCTCCCTTTTTAACCACGACATAGGCATTTCCCACCGCACAGACCGCACGGCAATTCCCGTCAGAGCACCTCCTCTTCACCACTTCTGCTAATCGTGATCAACCCGTAAAAAGTCCGCCTCTGAATTTTCATCTGCACTCGTATTACGCACGTTTGCCTTTTCTGCCGCAATCGGGTGCGGTCCTAATTTGGTTTTCCGGCTTTTTACGAGACCGTCAATCCAGGTGGCCCAACGTGCTTGAGCTGCCGTCGGCCCCAAGACCGACCCGGCGCCTGCACTGGGCTGACACCGACATTTTCGTGTGAAAAGGAGATGTTATGCGAAATAAATATTCCGGGGCGTCACGCCCCTCGTTCCAAAGCAGCCCTCCTTCGGGGCAGGAAATCGACTATTCACCCAAGACATACACCCCGCGGAAGAAACTTCTTTTTGGCATGAAGCTATTTATCATTACCGGCATCGTTGTGCTTCTGTTTTGGCTGATTGACCGATTTTTATCAGCCTAGTTCCCGGGGAGCTAACGGAGATTTATCTCCGGCACGGTGGCTTGTTTCATAATACAAAAAAACATAGGAGAATAAATCATGAAAAAAGATAGAATACAGATTCTGGTAAGCGACATTGTTATTTTGGTCTCGATTTTTCTGGTGACGGGTTGCATGAGCGGCGCCTATACGTATGAGAAGGTAAATACTTCGGGAACCGTGGTCGCCAAGGATACGGATTCGGCCGGAAAGGTCACAAGCGTCGAAATCAAAACCGAGTCGGCAGCGAGCTTTACCGTCGAGAATTCCGGAAAAGGGAAAGAACTGATTGGAATGGTCGACAAGAAAGTTGAAATCACTGGAAAGGCAAGGCAGGATGGGGGAAAGAAACTGCTGACGGTGGAGTCTTACAGGGTGATCGGATAATCGCATCCCAAAAATTTCAGGAGGGGGCGAAATCCCTCCTCCTGACACTGATCAAGGGGGGGACATCTTATATGTCCCCCTTTTCTTATGTAAAATGTCAATGTTTTTTACAATATACATAAAATTGGCTGTAAATTTTACGATCATGAGCGAAAATTATGGAGCAAAGCACCCCTTACGCAATAGAGTGGCTATTAGGATATCCCCATTGAAATATTTATTTAAAAGCGTTATCAAAATGATTCACCATTTAAGAACAGGTGTACTAAGACAATGACAGGAGGAAAATCCATGCGGATTGTAGAGGTTAAGGAAGAAACCGTTTCCATCGCTTCCCAGATCAAAAACGCCTATATCGATTTCAGTAAAATGACGGTTTCAGCCTTGGCACTGGTGACCGACGTAGTCCGGGACGGCAAGCCGGTGGTGGGCTACGGATTTAACTCCAACGGCCGCTATGCCCAGGGAGCCCTGCTGCGCGAACGTTTTATTCCCCGACTGATGGCAGCCGACCCGGCGACTTTGCTGGATGAAACCCGGGAAAACTTCGATCCCTTCAAGATCTGGCAGGTCTTGATGCAAAACGAAAAGCCCGGCGGACACGGAGAACGGTCGGTAGCCGTGGGGGTCATCGACATGGCCCTCTGGGATGCGGTGGCCAAGATCGCCCAAAAGCCCTTGTACCGGTTGCTGGCCGAACGTTTCCGCAACGAGCCGCCGGATGAAAAGGTGTTTGTCTACGCTGCCGGCGGGTATTATTATCCGGGTAAAGGTTTGGAGGAGCTTTGCCGAGAATTGGAAAGCTACCTTGCCCTGGGGTATCGAACAGTCAAGATGAAAATCGGCGCTGTTCCCCTGAGCCAAGACATGCAGCGGATCGAAGCGGTCTTGGGGATGCTGACCATGAAATATCCGAACCAGGAAGCTGCCGGCAGTCGGCTGGCCGTGGATGCCAACGGTCGCTTTGATCTGGAAACGGCCGTAGCCTATGGCCGGGCGCTGGAACCGCTCAACCTCTTCTGGTATGAAGAGGCCGGCGACCCGCTGGATTTTGCCCTTCAGGCCCAACTGGCCGGGCAATACAGTCCGGCGCTGGCCACCGGCGAAAATCTGTTTTCCCACCAGGATGCGACCAACCTGATCCAATACGCCGGCATGCGCCCTGACACGGATTACCTGCAGATGGATCCGGTTCTCTCCTACGGCCTGGTGGAATATCTACGCATGCTGGATGTGCTCAAATCCCACGGCTGGTCGCTGCGGCGCTGCATCCCCCACGGCGGTCACCAGTTCGCGCTTCACATCGCCGCCGGCCTGGGTTTGGGGGGCAACGAATCTTACCCCGGCATATTTGCTCCGTTCGGCGGGTTTGCCGATACCACCCCCGTGGAAAACGGCCATATCGGCTTGACCCAGGTGCCGGGCATCGGATTTGAAGAAAAATCCGAACTGATCAGCCTTTTCAGGAATCTGTTTGGTTGATGTTTTTTAGCGGCAATGCAAAGGGAACGCTGGGATATAACTTATTTACGTTTGGCGTATAATTTTCGCAGCACCTTTTTATCGAGTTTCCCCACGCTGGTTTTGGGGATCTCATCCATGATCTCATAAAGATCGGGAACGGCGTATTTCGGCAGTTTCCCCTCTTCGGCAAACCAGGTCATGAATGTTTTAAAATCTTCTGCCGTTACCCGGCCCTGATAGGCGCTCTTTAAGGCAACAATCATCATGGGCCGCTCCCCCCACTTTTCATCCGGAACGCCGATGGCGGCAGACTCCAGGACCGCTTCATGCAAGCTCATGAGGTTTTCCAGGTCCAGGGACGATATCCATTCCCCGCCGCTTTTAATCACATCCTTGATCCGGTCGGTAATCTGAAGATACCCTTCCCTGTCGATATGGCCCACGTCGCCGCTGTGGAGCCAGCCGCCGCGCCACAGATCCCGGGTTTTTTCCGGTTCGTTGAAATACGACTCCGTCAGCCAGGGGGCGCGCATCACCACCTCTCCGGTGGACACCCCGTCATGGGGCAGAAAGCTGCCCTCTATATCGACGACCTCCAGTTCCGCCAGGGGAATGGGCCGTCCGGTCTTGATAATGACATCCAGCTGTTTCTCTTTTTCCCAGTCCAGCATGTGCTCCTTGGGCGTTGCCGCAGTCATTACCGGGCAGGTTTCCGACATGCCGTAGCCGGCGTGTATTTCAATCCCGACATCCTGAGCCGCCCGGGCCAGCCCCCGCGGCAGCCGGGCTCCGCCGATGATGACCTTCCAGCGGGAAAGATCGGTCTTTTTTGCGGCGGGACAATTTAAGAGCATCTGCAGGATGGTCGGCACGCAATGGGAAATGGTGACCTTTTCCTTTTCAATCAGCGCCAGGAGTTTTTCAGGCTCATAGCGCCCCGGATAGACCTGCTTTGCGCCCAGCAGGGTGGCCACATAGGGGTAGCCCCAGGCGTGGACATGGAACATGGGAGTCAGGGGCATATAGACATCATCCGAGTGAAACCGGCCGATGGTGTGATAGCAGGCGGAAGCCATGGCCACCCCGAAGGTGTGCAGCATCAACTGCCGATGGGAAAAATAAACGCCTTTGGGGTTGCCGGTGGTGCCGGTGGTATAAAACGTGGTGGCTTTCGTGTTTTCGTCAAGCTCCGGAAACGGGTAAACTTTTGCTGCGGACGCCAGCAGGTTTTCATATTCCCCCGCAAGCTCCAGTCCCTCATCCCCTGCTTGGCCCTCCTCGACAATGGCTACGATTGTTTGAACGGATTCCAGTTTATCCCATAGGGGTGTTAATACCGGCAGAAAATCGGAATGGACGATCATTCGCTTTGCTCCGGCATGGTTGAGGGTGTACAGGATCTGGTCGGCGGAAAGCCGCCAGTTTACCGTCTGGAGAACCGCTCCCATCATGGGAACCGCAAAAAAACACTCCAGATAGCGGTGGCTGTCGTAGTCCAGCACGGCAACGATCTCCCCCGGGCTGGTTCCGACGGTTGCGAGGGCATTGGCCAGACGATGGATGCGTTCATTGAATAAGCGGTAAGTACTGCGAAATCTGTCGCGATAGACAATCTCCCGGTCCGGTGAGTAGCTCAGCGGGGTAATGAGCAGTTTTTTGATGGTGAGCTGATAGTCATAGTTTTCTCCCGGACGATAAAGCCGCTGCTCCATTTTGATCTCCTTTGGCCGTCCAGCGATACACCCGGGCTCCCTCATAAAGCTGCATAGCCGCCGCTCCTTTTGCCTTGAGGTAATCGAGATGGCCCATGGCCTCGGACAGTGCCAGAAAAATATCAACGCCCCTGATATCCGGAAACAGCCGCAAGGCAACCTGGTAGGGTGTCAGGCCACCGTCTTTTTCAGGCAGGTCAGCTGCGGCTTTCAGCAAATTCAGAACGCGCTCTCTGCTAACGCAATGATGGCGCTGAATATGACGGACAACCCCGGCATGATCCTTGAACGGGGGGCCATGTCCCGGCAGAACGGTCCTGACCGCAAGCGCGCTTATCATTTCAAGCGTCGTTTCGTATCGGGTGAGGCTCTGGTAATCCGGGTCCTCCGGCGGCGGGCTGATTTCAACCACCGGATTGGGGGTGATTTTCTCCAGTAGACTGTCTCCGGATAGAAGGATTCCGTCGTCCCGGTTAAAAAGGCAGATCGAGCCGGGACTGTGCCCGGGCGTGTGGATGACCCCAAGCTGCATGTCATCAAAATCGAATACCGCCTGGCCGTTAAAGGTTGAGACGCTTTCGACAGGGCCAATAAGCCGCTTGAAGCGTCCTGAAATAAGGTCCAGAATCTGACGGCCGATTTCGCCGGGCAGGCCGGATTCCGTCAAAAATCCGTGGAGTATGTCGAGACGGCTTTCGAGCCAGCTTTCTCCCTGAACGGGAATCTTATCCCGGTCCCAGGGGTGGATAAACACCGTTGCCTTGCTGTGGGATGCAATGCTGCCGGCAAGCCCCACGTGGTCGGTGTGCCCATGGGTCAAAATGATTCTATTAAGATCGGACAGCCTTCCCCCTGCCGACCTTATTTTTTTTTCAATGATGTCCAGACCCTCAGGGCTGTTGACCCCAGTGTCGATCAGGGTGGGGCTTGAATCCGGGATGTAGTAGCAGTTGACGGTCTTTAGCGGAAACGGAATGGGGACTTCAATGCGATGGATGCGTGTCATGGAGTTTCTTTATCTGTAATTTGGGAATATGTCCTTTGCCGAAATTTAAAATGCCCCTGCCGGCATCTCCACAATTTCCCGCCCTTTGCGCAGGCAGGTTTCACTCCGCGCCAGCGTGTGGGGCAGCGTGGTTTCAGCAAAATAAGTGGCCTGCAGGACCTTGCCGCTGTAATAATCGCTTCGTTTTCCTTCTTTGCGGGCGCATTCAAGGGCAACAGCGGCCATGTCCAGCAGCCGCCAGGCCATGACGGCTTCCCCGAAGCTCATCAGGGCCGGGTAGGTGTAAGAGGCCCACTGCAGGGGGTCCTCCTGGCGGCGGATGATCATTTCTCCGGCTGTTTTAAAAAGTTTTTCGCTTGCTCGCTCCAGCAGTCCGATGGCTGCTCCCAGCAGAGTGTGATTCCTGAATTTGCGGCAGAATTTACCGATTTCAGCTTTAAACGCTTTAAAAGGCGCCCCTCCGTCCATCAGCATCTTTCGCCCCATGAGGTCCAACGACTGGATGCCGTTGGTGCCTTCGTACAGGGACATGATCTTGACATCCCGCAGATACTGCTCCAGGGGATAGTCCTTGCAGTATCCGTAGCCGCCCAGACACTGCATCGCCGTTTCACATACCTTGAATCCCATATCGGAACAATACGCCTTGATAACCGGTGTGATGAATTCCACCAGATAATGAAAATGGCGTCTTTCTTCTCCCTCCGGCAGCTCCAGGGCCAGATCCGACCAGTAGGCCCCTGAGTAAATCATCGACCGCATGCCGTCCACCAGGGCTTTCATTTCCAGCAGCATACGCCGGACATCGGGATGTTCGATGATGGCGACGCTTCCGGCTTTCCGCCCGGCCACATCCCGGCCCTGGACCCGCTCCCGGGTATAGTCCAGCGCGTTGAGATAGGCGCTGCCGGCCAGCGCCATGCCGCTGACGCCGGTATTAATCCGGGCCGCGTTCATCATCTGGAACATGTGATTCAGGCCCTGGGTTTCTTTTCCGCAGAGATATCCGATGGTTTCGCCCCTTGATCCGAAATTCAAGGTGCAGGTCGGAGAGGCGTAAAGCCCCAGTTTTTTCTCGATGCCGCTGCAGACGACATGGTTGGGCTCGCCCAAAGATCCGTCCGGATGGACCCGACGTTTCGGCACGATAAAGAGCGAAATCCCCTTTACACCCCCAGGCGCCCCTTCCACCCGCGCCAGAACCAGGTGAATGATGTTTTCCGTCAGATCATGGTCGCCCCAGGAGATAAAAATTTTTGAGCCGCTGATCGCGTAATGTTCCCCTTTAGGGCGTGCCGTGCTCTGAATTTCTGCCAGATTGGAACCGGCCTCCGGTTCGGTCAGGCACATGGTCCCAGACCAGGAGCCGTCAAACATCCGGGGGACAAACCTTTTTTTCAGATCCTCGACTGCAAAGCTTTCAATCAGGTGGGCGGCGCCGTGGGTCAGGCTGGGCGCCATGTTGAAAGACTGGCAGGCAGCGTACATCAGATCATTGATGACGATGCGCATCATATGCGGGAAGCCCTGTCCGCCGTACTCCGGATCGCGGGCCGCGGCCGTCCATCCTTCGCGTCCATACTCTCTAAAGGCTTTTTTGAATTCGGGTGGACAGCGGACCTGTCCGTCCGCAAATGTCACGCCTTCCTTTTCACCGATTTCCTGCAGGGGCGCCACGACCCCTTTG
>Ga0180009_10005853_pt1 | contig 13052 bp, 14 predicted proteins | sample OS_PC_MetaG_FD_123537 | JGI IMG/M metagenome (GOLD analysis project Ga0180009, IMG submission 123537) | Groundwater microbial communities from the Aspo Hard Rock Laboratory (HRL) deep subsurface site, Sweden - OS_PC_MetaG | ecosystem: Environmental > Aquatic > Deep subsurface > Groundwater... | reverse complement strand
TGAAAAGTGCCGTGTCATTCCGGGCGGAGTGAATATCGACAAGTTCATATACAGTGAATCAGGAGCCAAAGAAGTGGATCAAAAGCTTAATTTACATCACAAGCCGGTCGTCCTGTTTGCCGGTAAACTTACCAAATATAAAGGGGTAGAGTATTTGGTGGGGGCGGCCATGAAAATTCATGGTGAGGTTATTGTTATGGGTGACGGGCCGGAAAAAGCGAGGTTGCAGGAAAAAGCGCGCCGATTGGGCATTAACAATATTCACTGGGTCGGGCATCTGGGGGCTGGCGTTAAGAAACTCGTACCCTATTATAGCCGGGCGGACGTATTTGTGGCGCCAAGCGTTTGGGATGAGCCGCTAGGATTGGTTATCCTGGAAGCAATGGCATGTAATACTCCGGTTGTTGTTACGAGGAAAGGCGGGATTCCTCTGGCGGTCAAAGAAGGCATCAACGGATTATTTATCCGCGCCAGAAACAGTAGTGAGATTGTAGAGAAGGTAAATAAATTGCTGGACAATGAACAGCTTCGGATGAAAATGGGCACAACAGCCAGAAAAATCGTAGAGCAAAAATTCTCATGGGAGATTATCGGCCGCAAATTCGAGCATGTCTACGAGAAATTCCGCGTAAAAAAATCACCGAACGGAAACGGTAAATCCAATCATGGAAAACCGACCCCAAGAGAGACCTTGAGTAAATAATTGCACAAAAAGGCAACCGATTCACATCTTCCCTCTCAATAAATATTTCTGTTACAATGGTTTTATATGCGTATTGGTATATTATTGCCTTCGATTTTTACATCCAAGCGTTATGGCGAAGGCAGAATTTTCGCGCCCGGTGATTTGGCTATAAAATTAGCCGATGGCTTGGTTAGCAGAGGTCACGAGGTAAAATTGTATACCTCCAAAGATGTCGTTACAAAAGCGCAAGTTATCCCAGGCAATAGCAATTACACGGATAGCGACCTCAAGTATTTTTTGTTTCGCTACCGCGATACCCTTGAGCAAAAATACTCGATTGCAGAAATCACCAAGCGGGATTTCGAATATGATCTGACGCTTAAGGCTTATCAGGATGCTACAAAAGGAGAGCTTGATATCATCCACTCTTACCATGATTTCGGCGCACATTATTTCAACGAGCTCACCGGATTTCCGACAGTTTATACCATCCACGATCCGATGCCACAAACCAAAGATACCATCGAATATCAACGCTATCTGCGATTTGCCCACCATAACTATATTTCAATTAGCTTTTCCCAAAGGAAAAACATTATCCCGATGAATTTTGTAGCGACTATTTATCACGGGGTTAGCTTAACTGATTATGAGTTTAGCGGAAAATCGGGCGAGTATCTGACTTATTTTGGCAGGATTCTAGCGGATAAAGGGGTAGACATTGCTATTGCCGCAGCCAAACAAGCCAAGATTCCTTTTGTATTGGCCACGAGTAATATCCGGGCCAACAGATCAGGAGCTTATTATGACGAAAAAATCGCACCGCAGATTGATGAAAAAATGATCCGAACGGTAGGATTTTTAACGGGCAAAGCAAAGTCAGATTACATTAAACGCGCAATTGCTTTGGTGTTTCCACTCAAGTGGGAAGAACCCTTTGGCATGATTTTAATAGAAGCGATGGCTTGTGGCGTGCCGGTTATTGCTTACAACCGCGGTTCGGTGCCGGAGATAGTCCGCGACGGCGTGACTGGATTTATCATAGAAGCGGATGAGACTGATAAGTCTTATAAGACCAATAAGTCTAATTGGCTTATTAAAAAAACTGGGGCAGAAGGCCTTGTTGAGGCCATCGGCAGGATAGGGGAGATCGATCGGGATGCCTGCCGCAAACATGTGGAGGAAAACTTTACCGTAGAGAAGATGACATCGAGTTACGAAGCGGTTTACCAGCAGATAATTCAAAAGGTTGTTGCTTTATGAGAATCCTTTTTGTCACCAGCGAAGTTGCCGGAGTCTATAAGCTCGGTGGCCTGGCGGATGTGAGCGCCTCACTGCCTGTAGCGCTCACGCAAATCGGGGTGGATGTTGATGTGGCGATGCCGTATTACCGCGATGTTCATCTGGATCATCCCGCCAAATGCATCGGGCAGCTGGCTGTCTCGTATGATAAAAAGCAGGAAAGCATATTTCTTTTTGAATCCAAATATGACGAAAGTCAGGTACGACTTATTTTATTTCGCCATCCGCTGCTAGATATTTATCATACGGAGCATATCGACGACACATTTGCTTTTTTTGCCAAAGCGGTCGCTACGTACGCGCTTTGGTCTCCCAGAATAGCCAATCGGAATTACGATATCGTGCATTGTCACGATTGGCATACCGCGCTCGTACCGCTTCTTTTGGGGGAGGACCTTAAGGTGAGAAAGGTTCATATCCGTCCGCTGCAAGCAGGCGTAACCAAAAGCATTCTCACCATCCACAACATTCTCTACCAGGGTATATCCGGCAAATCCCTGATCAACAAAATCGGAAGCACGCCGGATCGTTTCCATATCCGCAAAGAGAACATCAATATGCTTCGTGAGGGCTTGGAATATGCAGATATGATTACCACTGTTTCGCCCACCTATGCGCGGGAGCTGGTGACTTCTACATTCGGGGAAGGGCTGGAGAGCATATTCCGAAGGCGCAAAGACCGCCTGCACGGAATTCTCAATGGGATTGACACAAGAAGCTGGAATCCTTCTTCCGATACGATGTTGATTCATCGATATCGGCCGGAGAACGCTCTTGCCATCCGCAAAGAAAACAAACGGGATTTACAGAAAATCCTCAAGCTTCCATTGCGCGCTGATACACCGTTTTTTGCGTTCATCGGCAGGCTGGAGACGCTTCAGAAAGGCATAGGTATACTGATGGGCGCGCTTGCTGGGCTTCTCCCTCGGACATCGTTTCAGGTGGTGATACTTGGCACTGGAGAAAAGCATACAGAAGAACGCATATCGGCTCTTTCCCGCAAGCACCCTGCTAATATTGCATTCCGTCCCGCTTTTGACGATAAACTCGCGCGCATGATTTATGCTGGAACTGATATCATAGTCGTGCCTTCCAAATTTGAACCTTGCGGTTTGGTACAGATGATAGCTATGCGATATGGTGCGATACCCTTGGTCCGTAAAACAGGCGGGCTTGCGGATACAGTCGTCCACAAGGCCACAGGATACGTTTTTGACGCGTATGACAAAAAATCCCTGGCATCGTGCATTCAGGAAGCAATTTCAGATTATGAAAAAAGGCAGGAAATGTGGCAAAAGACGGTCAGGCGCATCATGCGACAGGATTTTTCCTGGAAAAAGAGTGCGCAAAAATACCTCAACCTCTACAGAAAGCTAGTTTCGTAAAGCTTGCCCGCTTCATCAAATTTCTTATTCTGGCAACCAAAACTATGAAATGCTATGATACGGCATTATGACCGATAAGGAGAAGCTCATTGGTAAAAACGGCCATGGAATACCGTTAGACGTTTTAGCTATATCGGGTAGCGGTGATATTCCAGGTACAAATCTTAGATATCTAAATTCTAGACATGACGTACCCCCTCTTATTAGTATATTTAATCCTGACGGAGCGTTCTTTAGAGGTGAAATAAACGATGTAGGAATAGCCAGTTTTTCTATACGTTCCCGATTAAATAATATTCTTTTGGATCCGGATTTATTTGGAGCAGAATTAATGGTAGCGTTCCTGAGGAAATATGAAGATAAAATCAAGTGTGTCAGAACTGAATGGTCACCTTACAGCGTTAATTATGAAGAATACTTTAAACGATTGAATGCTTATCATTCACAATATAGTGAATTGGATTCAGCTGCTCTTACCTGGACAGGGAGAACTATAGGTAAATTAGGATATAAACCGGTAAGAATTTCATTTGATTATCAAGATTATCATGATGAACCAAGTTGGATTGTTGTGTACTTCGAGCAGGTCAAGTTACGCCTAACAGGGTAAAATATTCATACTAACCCCATTGACAAATTTCCACGGCCGAGATAAATTGTCAATTAGTGAAGTCTACAATTAAACCTGCAACCAGATCGACAATTAGGTTAGTTAAAAATAAAGCAACTAAAGATAAGGACACGGTTTTACCTTTACCGTCAGAAGAATCTATTGCCAAGATTTCAGGATTATTGGTTGCGCAGTTTGCAAAGGAAGAGCAAAATACTAAATACGCTTCAACAAAAAAAGTTTTATCTATCTTGGGAGCAGGAACAGTGCTCGGGTTATGTTTAATTTCCCCGACAGCTATTTTACTAGCCAAACCATTTATTGATCTTCAGAAAGAAAAGGAACGAGTAGAGAGATGCAAATCATGGAAAAGATATAACCCATGTTATCTAAGGCGGGCAGTCAAGAGGCTGCAAACACAAAAACTGGTAGCGATAGGAGAAGAAAACGGCGAGCAAATAGTGAAGCTTACCGAAGGCGGTAGGAGGAGAATATTGCGTTACGCTTTAGACGAATTATCTATCACTAAACCCAAAAAGTGGGATGGCCTTTGGCGGCTCATTACTTATGATATTATTGAAGGTAAACATAATTGGCGCGATACATTTAGAAACACATTAAAGTCGATGGGTTTTTTACGGTTGCAACATAGCGTTTGGCTATATCCGTATCCATGTGAAGCACAAGTGACCTTTTTGCGAGAGTACTTTGGGGTCGGAAATGAAGTTTTATATATTGTTGCTAAAAACCTTGAAAAAGACCTTCCTTATAAAGAATATTTTGGGTTAGATTGAGGTTTTTTTCTGGAAGTATTTGTGGTAAAGTTGACAAAATTTCGCGGCCGCGAAATTTTGTCAATTGGTGAAAAGGTTATTAAATATTTAAATATCTTTATATCCGAAAATGCGGTCCGAATGCCTCTCTTTTTTGCAAAAGTTCCGTTACTGTTATTACACCAGCATCTAAATCATACCGCAAGCTTTCAAATCCGTCTTTGCCAACTCTACCCGGAGATAATGGCACATCGCAGGTAAAATTTTGCCTTACGGTTCCATGACAATTTTGGCAAATCGTGTCATGTGAGATATCTTCATCCGGAAGGATTTCAATCCTCGATTGAGGGTTGTGTCTCATGTGCTGATATACAGATAAAACGCTCAGGACAGTGTCTGGTGCGTAGTTATGTCTGGCAAGTATATCTCCAAGATCTTCCACGTCAATTTCTTCTTCCAGTCTCCTCTTCATTTCCGCGGCATGATGCGGTCTAAGTTTTATTTCGATGTTTGTCATAGTTTACTGGTTTGCTCAAGCAAATCATATAGCGGAGTATACAATAGAAGCTGGGTAGGTGCAAAAGTTTCATGGATCGGGTAAAATGTTTATTGCTATGCAAAACTTTCATGAACACAAGCTTTGGCAGGAATCATTTGTTGCCCTCATGGACATGCATGAGGCTTTAGACAGTGTAGAAGTTGAGGGCCGCGAGGGGGATATTGTAGCGCGCGTATTGGATGCAGGTCAGAAGGTATCTGCGAAAATCGCGGATGCGTTATCCCGCACCGATAGACGTATGACCAGAAATTTGATATTTGATTCTGTAGGTCTTGTCGCAGTCGCCCGCACAGAGCTTGCCGTTGCCTGGGGCAGGGGACTTTTGCCCGATGATACATTCAAGGCGCTTGACACCAAGTGCGCTGATCTTTCCACATCGCTTCAAGTGTACAAATGATGGCGTGACTCTCCCATAGAATTCAGGCTTTTCCCGCCTCTTTACACGACCGGAAAATTACGGTACGGTATTGATGTGCAAATTTATGTCGGCGCCGACCACCGCGGATTTACCCTCAAGGGCAAGATGAAAGCCTTACTTGAAGAGGAGGGGTATAGCGTAACAGACTGCGGAAATAGCGCATACGATAAAGACGATGATTATCCGGATTTCGTCTTTGCCGTAGCAGATAGCGTGGTTGGGGAAAAGGGCTCTTTTGGCATCGTTTTCTGCGGGTCAGGAGGAGGGGCGACATTTGCCGCCAACAAAGTACTGGGTATTCGGTGCGTTCCCGCCAACAATGTTGAAGACGTCAAGCACAACAGAAACCATAATGACGCAAACATTCTGGCGGTTGGTGCGGATCACACTCTTGAGGCAGACGTCAGGCGCACGATAGAAGCGTTTCTCACGACTCCTTTTGGGTCAGAGGAGCGTTTTTTGCGCCGCCTGCGTAAAGTTGAGGAAAGAGAGAAGCCCAATATATGATTGACATCATTCCCGGTATTCTTGAACAGGATTTGGAGGAGATCAAACGCAAAATTGACCTCGTTTCTTCGTTCGTTTCGTGGGTGCAGATAGATATTGCCGATAACGCGATGGTCAAAAACGAAACATATGCCGGTTTTGACGCGTTTAAACCGCTTTTCGAGTCATACCCTTCTCTTTCGTTCGAAGCGCATCTTATGGTTGCCCACCCCGAAAAGTACATTCGCCCGCTTGCGGATGCCGGTTTTAAGCGGCTTATTGCCCACGTTGAGTGCGTGGATCCGCGTTTGTTTTTAGAAGAAGCCAAGTATGAAAGCGTTGAGGTCGGAATGGCTGTCGACGGCCCGACGGAAATTGAGCATGCAGGGCCGTTTCTGGAGGAGGTCGATGTCGTGCAAATTATGACGATAGAGGCGGGATTCAGCGGATCTCCGTTTCTGCCGGAAGCTGTAGAGAAAATAAAAGCAATACGTGATAATTTTCCTGATCTTCCTATTCCTATAGCGGTGGAGGGTGGGATCAACGATCAGACGGCCAAAATAGTTGTCCAGGCCGGTGCTACCCGGTTGGTTTCTACGACATACCTTTTTAAGCACCCGGACAGGATTTCCCGCGCAATAGAATCCCTCAAGAATCCGTAATTTATGAAGAAGCGCGTTTTTCGGTCACGATCTCTATAGCGTGCGACGTGCCTATCCTGTCGGCGCCTGCATTTATGAGTTCTTCCGCCTCGCGAAGTGTGTCTATACCTCCTGCAACTTTTATCTTCATGGTCGCGCCAACTGCCTCACGAACAAGTTTGACATCTTCGACGCTTGCGCCTCTCGGGCCCATGCCGGAGCAGATTTTTACGAAGTCCGCGCCGGACCCCTGTATCAGGCGGCTTGCTTTTTGGATGCGGGTTTTGCCATCGGCAAGTTTATCAAAAAACCCGGTTTCAATGATGAATTTGACTACCACAGGTTTACCCACCATGTGGGTAGACTCAACAATTGCCTTCAATTCAGCATAAAAAGCATCATCCTCTCCGGCTAGAAATGCACCGATATTGGGGACGATATCAAGCTCATCTGCCCCCAGCATAACAGCCTCATTAACTGCCGTTTTTTTGATAGAGAGCGTATCCTGACCAAGGGGGAAGGCGATGGCCGTACCGACTTTAGCAGCGTTACCCAGAGATTCTCTGGCGAGCGTTATGTAGCAGGGGTTGACAAAAGCAGAGTTAAATCCGTATTCCATAACCCCTTTGCAGAGAGCGTGAATATCAGAGGGAGTTGCGCTCGCGTGGTGATTAGCAAAGTCGAGGTGTTGGGCAAGATTGTCTATCATATGGTTAGAATATCAGATCGGTGAAAAAATTGCATTGCACAATAGAAAAAGCTTTAAATTCACGAGTTTCGCACTTTTGCCATTATCCACCTCGGATGTGTTTTAATTGTGAACTCAAAATTGGAAATTTGTTGTAAAAGCGATATGATTGCAATCAATGCAGCCTCCAGAGACGGATAACAGAGACATAGTAGCTATTTTAGTAGCAGATCCCAAGTGTCAGGGGATTATTAAACAGCTTAACGAAGAAGAAGCTGCCAGACGGGAAAAATGGGCAGAAGGCGAGGAACACATGCAGCGCGTAAGAGAGCGGATTGCTGATGAAAAAAAAGCTTTGGCAGACGCTGCCGGGATTACGATGGAAGAATATGAAGACTTAGTGCGTCGTGGTATACAAGGAGTACAGGCTCTCAATTTATTGATCGGCGGTCAAGCCGGCTCACCGGAAGAAGCCTTGACGCAAGTTAGAATAGCTGCAGATAGAGAAAAACGCGAAGGGGATGAGCACCATCATCATTTAATGAAAATAACTGGTGAAAGAATTTATCATCCTTTGCAGCCTCCCACAGAGTGGGAGATACTCAAGAAAGAAATGGCCGACCATGAGGCCCCGCGAAGACGAAGGGGGAAATCCAAGGGACGCGTCGGCCGATTATACCAGAATTGGAAAGAGAGACAGGATCAGCAAACAAGACTCGACCAAGAGTTTGAAAAGATGCTTCGAGAACATCGTGCCTAGTTTTTACTCCATCTCAAACGTTACCGTAACTGACTGGTATACGGTGCCTGTTCCGGGTTCCACAGCGCCCCCTCCGCCCCCAGCTTCACGCGCATACATGATAGGCTGCGGATATGATGCAGATCCCTCAAGGACATTCAGGACCTTGCCGAGCTTCCTTTCGCTTCCTTTTGCAATAATTTCTGCTTTTTTCCTGGCGTCTTCTACGGCTTCTGCCAAAAGCTGGTTTTCTGCTTCTATAGTATCATCCAGCTGGAAGTTCGGGCCGTACATGGAAGTGGCTCCTGCTTTCGTCAATGTGGAAGCCAGGTTTCCTGCCCGATCTACATCCCGCAGGATTACTTCGATCGTATTATTTACCCGCCACTGGCCGGGGCGCGCTTTTTGGCGTCCTTCTTCATAGTATGTTTCTTCACTTTGGAAGACGTTCATATTTTGGGTTTTGATATCTTCGCTTTTTATGCCGAAGTCTTTGGCCGCTTGTATGATGGCAGCAATTTTTGTGTTGACCTCATAGATGGCGCTTTGTTTGTTGTCATGTACGGCAGATACCCCGGCGTTAAAGGTGGCTATCTGATTTTTCTGTTTACTTTTCGCCTGGCCTGTTACGGTTATGGATGGTTGAGATATATTTTGCAGTTTGCCCCAGTTGATGGTTTTCCATGGGATAAAGTAAGCACCGGCAAGAAGAGTGAAACCTAGTACGAACCCGCCTGCGAGCAGCGGCAGAAACGCATGTTTGTGTTCCATATATTTCCCCCTTCTTTCCGATCCTAATTGATCGCCGGTGTTTTTGTCAATAGAGCTTCAATTTAGAGCTTGAATAGGGTACTATTGATCGTATGTATCAGAGAGTGTGTGTTGCCGGGACGTTTGATCGTTTGCATAAAGGCCACGAGGCAGTGCTTCGGGCTGCGTTTCTGGCGGGGGACCGAGTTATCTTGGGATTGACATCAGATGCGTATGTGCTTCATTACAAACAACACCCAATTCTTTCGTATGCGGAGCGTAAACGACAATTGACCGGATGGCTTGTAAAGAATGGGTATGCGCAAAGGACAACCATTGTTCCCATCGACGATCCTTACGGGCCTTCTGTGTCGCGGCGGGATATAGAGGCGCTTATTGTGACTAAAGAAAACAAGCGACGCGGAGAAGAGATTAATCGTATTCGTTCCTCGCGCGATCTTTCGCCCTTGATCCTTCTTGATGTACCCATGGTTGCTGCAGAGGATCTCCGGTCTCTTTCCTCTACGCGCGTTAGAAACGGAGAAATAGACGGCAACGGACGCCTCGTCATGCCGGACAATCTACGGCCGGAGCTTCGTAAGCCCTTGGGGAGAGTAATTCCTGAAGAGGAAATTCCGTTTGCGTTGCACCGGACCGCAAGGACATATCTTATTACGGTCGGGGATAAGGCAACGAAACGGTTGCTTGATGCAGGTGTGGATCCCACGCTTGCGATCATCGACCTCCGGGTAGGACGCAAAAAGTATATTGCCTGTTACACCGCCCTTTGCAAGAGGACCTCTTACAAAGGGCGTATGAAGGCTCTCAAAAGCGGGCCCGGATATATATCAAAAGAAGCTCTTGTAGCAGTAGAGGATTGGTCACGAAATCCTACGACTTTGGCGATGATCATAGACGGAGAAGAAGATTTGTTGGCATTGCCGGCAATTGTCTGGGCGCCTTTGGGGAGCGTGGTGTACTACGGCCAGCCGAAAGAAGGATTAGTCGAAGTGGTAGTGACGAGAAAGAAAAAAGAGCAGGTGTTTGCACTTCTGAGGGAGTTTGTATAAAGTAGAAGTAAAACAGGGTAGATAATTATGGCCAAGTACGTTCCTGATGTCAAAACACAGCGTTGGGTGGTGATCGCCCCTTCCCGCACCAAGCGTCCTGCCTCGCCGGCAGGCGGGCCGGATGAGAAAGGGCCGATTAAATTGGTATGCCCGTTTTGTTCGGGCAATGAAGCTATAACTCCGCCGGAAGTGTATCGCATAGGAGGAGGGGAGAAGGACAAACCCGGATGGTTGGTACGTGTGGTTCCGAACCTTTTTCCAATAACCGATATCCATGAAGTCATTATTCATGGTACGGATCACGAAAAAGACATTGAAGATTTACCGATTGAGCAGGTCGTACGGATTTTGACCTGCTACCGCGATCGCTACCGGGCGCACACGGGTGACGGGCAGGTGCTCATTTTTTGCAACCACGGGCTTAAGGCAGGCGCCAGCCTTGTTCACCCGCACAGTCAGCTTGTGGTCATCCCCAAGCAGATTAATCTCGATACTCTTTCTTTTGAACCGATTACAAATGTTGTCTTCGATAATACGTATTTCCTCATGTATTGTCCTGATTTTTCCCAATGGCCCTACGAGACGTGGATTGTGCCCAAGGAGAGGGGGGAGCGTTTTGGCGAAACTAACGATATCCAATTGTCTGATTTAGCAAGCGTTCTTCAGACGGCATTGAAAAAACTTGAAGAGGTACACAGGCAGGCACCCGTCAATCACGCCGAGACGGGCGCGCCGTTTATTTATAATTTTTACATCTATCACGGCGTCGATTGGTATATCCGCATTATTCCCCGGTTTATCCATCGAGCTGGGTTTGAGCTTGGGACAGGCTTGAACGTCAACATAGTAGACCCAACGGAAGCAGCGGAGAGACTGAAGAATATAAATACTAGTTAGTTACGCTGTTCCTTTTTGTTGTAGTCCCAATAACCATAATACCGCTTCTTTTTTGTACCTGCGGTCTCCCCGTGAATTGATGCGGATTGCAGGAAGCTTGCCGCGTTTCCCCCAGCGCTTAATCGTAAGAGGGGATACGCGCAGGATTTTGGCTACTTCACGTACGGTCAACAAATCCGGCCATTCATCTCCGAACGCCATAATTTAGCAGCTTAGTAGCTTAGAACCTTAGTAGCTTAGATAAAGCTAAATAAGGCGACGTAAGCGATATAAACTCCTCCATGAGGGCAGGGGTATGTCTTTATACTTCAGAAGATATCAACTATGATCACATGTTGTCAAGGGGTATCAAATATATGCAATGATTGCGATATACATAGGTTGTACATTGTATGAGTTTTGTGGTCAAGCAATCCTCGTTTATTCAGAAGAAGTTTTGGGTAGCCGGGTCCGCGTCGTAAAAGAATGGGACAGGTGGATAATGTTGGGATAGGTGTAATGTGCGGGAAATAATTTTGCGACGTACTAAATCATTGGGTGTAATTTCGCGGTATTAAGATTTTAGGGGAGTAGTGGTTGTCCGAAAATAGTATCCCGCGATGCATAAAAATTTTCCCGGCATACACAAACATATCTGCATAACAAAAGTGTTCAAGTCTTCGGATCTACGCATAAAATATACAAGTTTTTCTCCTAAATATTTTACATACAGCAGGGAATTAACATGGCAATAATTGGACCATATCATACTATGACATGGTCTATTTTAATAATTGTTTTTTTCTATTTCCTTTGTACGAAATGCACGTAGTTTTTCGTGCCATCCGATAAAGAAGAGCGATTTTACGAAGCTGATATTAGCATTTACACAGCTAGAGCGCCAATTTTTTTCTCCGAACGAAATAGTACACCGAGGATTGTTCTGTCGGTCCCAATGAGGACGAAAAAACCTCTCACGTGAGAGGTTTTAACGTTCATTTTGTACCCCGCAATGCGGGGCTCTATTGTATTCTTATTTGAGTTCGTATCCCGCCAAGCGCTTCGCTTCGGCGGGATCTCGCCCCGATATGAATCGGGGATCATTTATATTTTCTATTTGAGCTCGACTTTCGCTCCGGCGGCTTCCAGTTTTTTCTTGGCTTCCTCGGCGGCGGATTTATTGACGCCCGTAAGAACTTCTTTTGGTGCGGACTCCACTAACGTTTTTGCTTCCTGAAGACCCAAGGTCGGAACCAGTTCGCGGACCGCTTTTATAGCGCCTATCTTATTTGTTCCGGCAGCTGCCAATACCACATTAAACACTGTTTGCTCCTCTTTAGGCTCTTCCGAAGCGCCTGCCCCAGGAGCTCCCGCCTGCGCTGAAGCTACGGCGGGTAAAGCGCTTACTCCGAATTTTTCCTCAAGTGCCTTCACAAGGTCGGAAAGTTCCAAAACGCTCATTTCTTCAACAGCTTTTAATATGTCTTTTTTTGATAATTTTGCCATATACACCTCCTTTCTTGCTAAGCTAAGGCGGACAACCTTTTTAGTTTGCTCCTTTCTGTTCTTTTACCGCATTCAACCCCCATACTAACTTATTGATATTCCACGATAGCGCATAGTGAAGCCCTGATAGAGGGGCCTGGAGCTGTCCTGCGAGTTGGGAAAGCAGCTCCTTTCGCGCAGGCAGTGCTGCCAAGCGTTCTACCTCTGATTGCGTAAGCGCAGTTGTCCCCAAGAATCCTCCTTTGGCTTTTCCGGCTCCGGAAGTCTTGAAATATTTCAGAAGTTCTTTAATAGGGGCCACTTCGTCTTCGTATGAAAACAATGCTGCGGTAGGTTCGTTAAGGCTACTTTCTGCGCCTTTGCTTTTTTCGCCAAGAGATCGAAGAAGCAATCGATTTTTGACGATCACGAGCTCCGATTGCAACTTTTTGAGTACTTTTCGTACATCTTCAAGCTGTTTATGTTTCAGTCCGCGATAGTCGGCAAAAACCACAGATTTAGCCTTGGCTAATTTCTCAGTCAAGTTTGCAACTGTTTCGATTTTTTTTTGCTTGCCCGGCGAAG
>Ga0180009_10005852_pt1 | contig 13053 bp, 14 predicted proteins | sample OS_PC_MetaG_FD_123537 | JGI IMG/M metagenome (GOLD analysis project Ga0180009, IMG submission 123537) | Groundwater microbial communities from the Aspo Hard Rock Laboratory (HRL) deep subsurface site, Sweden - OS_PC_MetaG | ecosystem: Environmental > Aquatic > Deep subsurface > Groundwater... | reverse complement strand
GACCACAATTGAAAAAGAACCATCTCTCAGTCCCCTGATTGAGGGGTTTTAGAGAAAAACACAAAAATGCTCCCTTTAACCATATGTTATTCTTGGTAAATAGCTTTTCGGCTGAGGTCTAGCCATGGAGATGGGATTTGATCCCATCTATTTCGGTGTTATCTGTGTCATGATGCTGGAAACGGCAACCATCACCCCGCCTGTCGGATTCAATTTATTTGTACTCAAAGGCATCGCCTCCGGCCATGTCTCCATGAGAGAAATTGTTACCGGGGCTTTTCCGTTTGTTCTTCTGTACATGTTGGCCATTGTCATTGTGATGATATTTCCAAATGTGATTATGCTCCTGCCCAATATGATGTCATAGTCACGGTTACGCTTGTTCCAAACCCTTTTAGAAGAGATTTAACATGAAAAAAGAACTTTTGCGTCTGTTCAAATGTCTTTTGACCTTCTCTCTTATCGTTCTGGGGACAGGGTCCATGGTATATGCGGCATCTCCGATCAAGTTGAGCTGGTCGGAATATGTGTCTCCCAACGATTATCGCAATAATTACTGGCGGTACTATATTAAACGCATTGCGGAGGAAACGAACAATCAGGTCGAGATAACGCTGTATCCGGCCCAGCAGCTGGTAAAGGCCCGTCAGCAATACGAAGCGCTGATACAGGGCACAATCGACATGTGCGCGCTCATCCCTGCTTACTATGCCGGAAAAATGCCGCTCCTGACAATGCTTCACGAAACGACCTTCTGGGAAATAGGGGATTCGGCGGTGATCAATTCGCGTCTGGCAAACGAGATCGACCAGATTTTAAACAAAGACGGTGTCAAGTTTCTCGGCTGGTCCGGTTTTCTGCAACCGCAGGTTCTCGTTGGACCGAGGGTGTTTAAAACCTTTGATGATATCAAAGGATTAAAGATCCGCGCCCCGGGTTCCTCGGCCAAAATTCTGCAGCACTGGGGGGCAACCGGCGTCTCCATCTCAGCCGCTGAGACCTATATGGCCATGCAGAAGGGGATCGTCGACGGCGCCTATACATCCATGGCCACCGTTTCAGCCCTGAAAATGTGGGAAATAGCAAACGCAATTACCTACAGCCGGTCTGGTGGAAATGGCGCCATGGTCTCCATGAACCTCCAGAGATGGAACGAACTACCCGCTTCAGTGAAGGCCGCGTTTGAAAAAGTCAGCCGGGAAATGCCGGAATACGTATATAATGACGCCCGGCATATTATCGCCAAGATCCAGGCTGAGCACAAAAAGAACTTTAAGGAATATCATGAGTGGACCGAGGCTGAGTATAAAGTCTGGACAAAATCGCTTGCAGGCGTATTCTACGAGCCGGTCATCAAGAAATTCGGCTCCCAGGGCGAACAGCTCTGGGAAAAGATCTTAGCCGTGGCCAATGAAAACAGACAGGCCCGTCTGGAGGGGAAACCCATCCGTTTTCATTGATCTGTTGTCACAAATGGGTCATCACAGGCACTCATCCTGGATTTGCAATGGTATAGTCCCAGGGGGAAGGTTCGACCGCTGTTTCTGGATGAGTGGCCTGCAGGACATCCCCATGGGTGATCCATGACGTTTTGACAATTCAGATGCAACCGATTAGCTTGACAGGAGACAGTCGGATTCATTCAATCTTGCCCGGAATCGCATTTCAGCCTGGTTTGGTCACACGCACCCTGGTTTTTGTCTTCAGCAGAGAGACAGCACAATGACAATAGAAAAAGACATCATACCGAAATACTACCAGCTGGAAAAGATCTTACGAAAAAAGATCATCAGCGGCGCATTTGAACTATCCAAAGCCCTGCCAAACGAAAGGGAACTTTGCGAAGAACACCATGTCAGCCGGACGACGGTTCGCAATGCCATGGCTTCCCTGGAAAGGGATGGGTTGATTTTCAGGGAGCAGGGCCGGGGAACCTTTGTTAAATATGATCCAAAACTCTGGTCTTTTAACTTAAAGGGCTCGGTTGATGATATGTTTAACCTCGGAGCCGGTACCACCTTAAAGCTGGAGCAAAAAACCCTGGTTCGGCAGGAAAACTGGCTTGTGAAAGACATGAAGGCCGCAAAACCCGAACAGGTCTATCTTGTTGAAGGAATCAGGTCCTGGCGGGATGGCAGTAAGGGATTGTTTCAGGCATACATACCAAAGGAAATTGGTGAAAAGATCAATATTGACCAATTTAAAGGGTATCTCTTTATTCAAACAGTTGAAACAGTCGCTGAAGAACTCGTCAAAAAAGTGTTACAGTTCACCTATACTGAAAAGGTCAACCAGGTTCTGGCAGATAAAATTAATGTCGCAGTGGGGCAGGATATTCTGGTTCAAAAACGCATCTACTATTCACGAAATAACCAGGTGATGCAGGTGTCTTTCAACCGTTTCCCGGTTCATCTTTACCGCGACGCTGTGGAATTCAAAAGAGACTAATAAAACTCAGAGATATTGATGAAGAAGAGGTCAGATCCAGGATTTGGTAATGACATTATAACAGCATTATGTACTTAAATCCCGGGTGACCGGTCAGACTGCCGGGTCCGGGGTTTTAGAAACTGGATCATTGTCCGCATGGCGGCGGGTCACAGCGGAGGATAAGAAATAGCTCAGCTTGTGTTCCTCCGTGATCTTCGTGTCTCAGTGGTGAGTGTTTTTCATACAAATTGGTTTAACCGGTTGTTCACATCTAATTAACGGATAACGTAATGGATCAAAAACCCCTGGAAGGGATTCGTGTTTTAGACATGACGCATATTCTGGCAGGTCCCTATTGTTCTCTTGTACTCAAGAATTTAGGGGCCTCTGTCATAAAAATAGAACGTCCAGAGCTGGGCGATTTTGCAAGGTATATCGGACCTTTTTTGGGTGAAAATAGGGATGTATCCTCATATTTTTTATCCGTCAATGCCGGCAAACAATCACTCAGTTTTGATCTGAAATCCGATCAGGGCAAGGAGATTCTGTCCCGTTTAATTAAAAATTCTGATGTCCTGGTTGAAAACTTTCGTCCGGGGACGCTTGCAGAATTGGGATTTTCTGAAGATAAAATCAGTGAATTGAATCCACAACTGGTTTATGCGGGTGTCAGTGGATTCGGAGAAACGGGGCCGATGTCGAATAACCCTGCGTTTGATATGATCATCCAGGCGTTGTCAGGATTGATATCCATTACGGGGAGTGAAAGTGGCGAAACCACGCGCGTGGGGACTTCGATTTCTGATATTATGGCCGGGGTTTTTGCAGCTGTCGGTGTGCTTGCGCTCCTCTACCGCCGCGGCATCATCAACCGGGGTGGCCGGATTGATGTTGCCATGCTGGATAGCAGCGTGGCCATTCTTGAAAACGCCATTGCCCGGTTTCAGGTCGATCATAAAGTTCCCGGTCCAATTGGAACCCGTCATCCGTCTATAACTCCCTTTGGCGCTTTTAAAACCGCAGATACTGAAATCATCGTTGCAGCCGGTAACGATGGGTTGTTTAAACAGTTATGTGAGGTGATCGGCCGTCTTGAGCTGATAGAAGATGACCGATTTAAGGACAACTACTCACGAACAAACAATGCCGAAGCACTAAAGAAGATCCTCGACACCGTATTTTCTTCTGAGTCAGCCACCACCTGGCTCGACAGGATCGAAAAGGCTGGTATTCCATGTTCAAGGATAAACAAGATCGATGATCTGTTTGAATTTGATCAAATTCGCGCACGACACATGCTGGTGCCCATTTCAGGGATACCGGACTTTCAGGTGGCTGGAAATCCGGTCAAAATAAAAAATGTTCAGGAGGACCAAGAGGCGGGACGTTTTCCGGAACTGGGAGAACACAATGACCAAATTCTTGCGGACGTTTTAGGATATTCAGATCATGAGATTGAAGCCCTGTACAAAGAAAAAGTCATATTTAAAAGGAAGCGGCAGACATCCAATACGTAGGAACAGGACCTCCTTAAACTTCTGTTCAGACAACCCCCAGAATTTTTGTTTCATTCAACCAGCCGGAATTCTGGCGGAATTGATCATTTGACAGGCTGATTTCATCGGAGAAATAAATGAAAATCAATGAGGACAGATGTGTGGGATGCGGCAATTGTCTGCCCTATTGTACAATGGGTGCCATTCGCATAGAGAATCGCATGGCCGTTGTCAATGAAGATGAGTGCGTGGAGTGCAATACCTGTTATCGCTGCTGTGTCCCTGAAGGCAGACGGCCCATGCTGGTGCGAACCGTCCGCAGATGGTTGCACAGATTCAGACTGCAGTACAACGCCCCCATGGGTATCTGTCCGACAGGCGCGCTGGTGCCGCCGGATCTTGAATGGCCTCGCCTGATTCGCCGGGCTTTCAGCGATCCCACGGTCAGCCACGGAGAAACCAAACTGGCCGGTCGAGGTACCGAAGAGATCAAAACCAATGATATCACGGGTCGCATCGGCCCCGGTCACGCCGGTGTGGTCATCGACCTGGGAAGACCCGGTACCGGTTGTTTCCTTTCGGATATTGAGATCATGACGCGGGCTCTTGCCACGCTGAAAATCGAATTTGAATCCAATAATCCGCTTACGGGAATCATGGAGAATCCCAAAACGGGAGCTTTTCGCCGGGATGTCCTCGGGGAGAAAGTACTTTCCGCCATCATTGAGTTCAAGGTCCCTCTTGGACAGCTGCCCGGGGTATTGGAGATGGTGAAAAAAACAGCCGGCGAATTGAATACTGTCATCAGTGTCGGGGTATCCAGCAGATGTGAAGATGATGGGACCATGCCCCATGAAAAAGCCTGTCAAGATGCCGGTTTTTTGGCCTCATTGAACGGAAAAACAAACCTGGGGCTGGGACGCCCCCTGTTTATGGGAGATTCAAAATGACCAATACACTGCATCGTAAGGGCTCTTCCCAGGCACTGAAACAGGACTTTGTGGTATTCGCCCTGCCCAAAAGAGACATGTTTTCATTGGAGGAGCTGGTCTCGAAGCTGAAAACGTTTACGGATATCTGCCTCAGCCATCATCCAATCAATATGGGGAAGTATGAGAATCGATCCTTGAGAGGCATCGATCCCCGGCGTATGGCAGAAGAGATGGAAGACAGCATTGCGCTGACAGCGGTTTATGGTGATGTGGAAACGCTGGGTTCTGTGATTAAAGCGCTGGTGGCCGCCGATCTGGGAATATCAATCAATATCAGTGGGCTGATGGACGACGTGCAGCAGTGCTGTCGGGATGCCGGTATCACTCGCCACAGTGCCGAACAATCCCTGGGGATTTTCGGCCGAACCGAGCTCCTGCCGTCCCGTGAGGTCTTAGAAATAAACACGCTGTGCGGGCACGGGCTGGTCTCTTTCAACCTGATTCAGAAAGTGCTCACGGAGATCAAACTGGATCGGATGTCTCCTGAAGAGGGCGCGTATCAGTTGGCTCGCCCCTGTCAATGCGGTGTTTTCAACCTTCAGCGGGCGCAACAACTGCTGGAATCAATGAGACTGAAGGGGTGATATGGTTCATCTGACTTTCTTTGATCCATCCGGTGTCACAGAGGTAACCCGGTCCCATGCCCCCCGGCTGGACACCCTTGATGGCAAACGGATCGGACTGTTAAGCAATGATCAATGGCAGGCATACCGCACGTTACCCTTTATCAGGGAATGCCTGCAGGCGGACTTTCCAGAGTGTGACGTCCTTCCACTCGACACATTTCCCCAGGGTGTATCCCAGATCGCCAGCCGGGAAATCGTTGACAAAGTGAAGGAAATCGGCGTCGATGCCGTCATCATCGGTAACGCTGCCTGAGGGTCGTGCGCAACTGCATGCGGCCGGGCGGTCGCCAGAATGGAAGGATCCGGTATCCCAACGGTGACGTTGACGCGCACCGATTTTGTCGGCGTTGTCAGGAACGCCCTGTCAGGAATCGGGCTTGCTCCGGAAGCTGCTTTGATCGAATTTCCGATGGATCTGTTTCTGCCTGGCAGTGATATCGAGCCGATCCGAAATCGCCGTCATGAATTCTACGATGGGTTGACCCGGTGGAAGCCCGAACGGGACAGATCGGAGTCGACATCAAACCCCCGGATCACCATAGAAGGCCCCACCTTTGAAGATGCATTGATCAGGGCCAATCACCTGTTTATAGCAAATTTGTGGGGCGATGGCTTACCGTTGTTCCCGGCGACTGCTGAGCGAGTGGATTGGATTCTTCAAGGCGCCACGTGCTCCCGGGATCAAAAAATCGGACAATTTCCACCCAGGGGGGGTGTTGTGACGGTGGAATCCTGTGCGATTGCGCTGGCAATGGCAGGAGGGCGACCTGAATACCTGCCGGTGCTGTTTGCCGCTGTGGCTGCTTTTCTTGATCCTCTTTCCGGGGCGGCTCACCTTCAGGCCGCTTCAGGGAGCGCTTTTCCGGTGGTCATGGTGAATGGACCGATTACGAAACAGATACGGCTGAGTTCAACATTTGGCTGTCTCGGTCCGGATCCCCAGAGACCGGCCGGGGCGAGCATCGGAAGAGCATTGCATCTGATGCAGCAGAATCTGGGTGGCGCCTTACCGGGAATTGGCTCCATGGCGAACTACGGTGCCATGCGCTATACAAACGTGGTGGTTGCAGAAGATGATGACGGTTTACCTGAAGGATGGCCGGCTCATGGAACAGACCGCCATGGATACGGGCCGGGGATAAACTCTATTTCGCTGGCCTTTGCCAATGGAGTGGCCAATATCCGGAGACGTGGCGCAAAAAAGGAAACACCTGAAGAAGATGCACTGCAGGGAATGCATCGAATGGCCGATTTTATGCGAACCCCGAATGTTGCCAATCTGGTCGGTTATGAAAGGGGAACACCCGGAATTTTAATGATTCCTCAGGTGGTTGCACATGGGATGACAAAAATGGGATGGACAAAACCGTCCATGAAAAAATTTCTCTGGGAACATTCAAAAATTCCCATGGAATTGATGAAACGCTCGGGCGCCTTTTCCTGGCTGGAGGTTGATTCTGATCCGGTCACACTGGCGAGCCGTGATCTCGATCCCTGGCCCATCACAGCTCATGCGGACAATCTAATTATCTTCTGTGCCGGTGGCGAACATCCGACCAACAGTTTCTGGCTGCAGGGATACAGCCCCAATGTTCTGGGACGGAAAATCGATCTGCCAAATGATTTCAATCGATTGATAGCAGAATCGAACAATGATCTGGGATGTGGATCGGATACCTGCAGGATCTGATGTGCCTCACAGGATGATTTGGGCCCCCTGTTTTCCGACCCGCGCTGCAGACGGTTTTTTAGGTTTCGTTGGGCCCGACAGGGCATGATAGTTTGTATGAGAATAGCATCACGGAAACGACTGGTGTGAAGCCGTTTCAGTTGATTAGACGCGTTTCTAGATGATCTTGGCGAAATGGAGCGGCAGAAACCCCGCCTGTCTGAGCGAAGCGAGTTGGGGTTTCTGCGACATGAGCCTTAGATCATCTTGAAATAAGTCTCCCAACTGAAAGGGGTTCATATCAGTCGTGGGTCAACACCGCGATATCATTCTCATGTTTCGTTGTGCCCCCGGGGGCATGATGGTTTGTATGAAAATACATCATAGACCATGTCCTCCAATTCATTTTCACCATTTGTTGCGCCCAACAGGGCCTGCTGGCCTGGTTGACATGTTTATTTTTAGCACCATTGACAAAAACACTCCGGGACGGCTGCTAAGGTCTCCTGTCTGCCTGAAACCTTATTGAATTGCAGGATGAAAAACACGGAAGAATTGATCATTGAAAAGGATGGGGCGATCTGCACGTTAACGATCAACAATCCATCCAAGCGTAATGCGTTGACGCCCAATTGTCTGGCGATGCTGACGCAAACCTTTGAAGCTCTGTCGGACGACAGCCGTATTCGGGTGGTGGTTTTGCGGGGCAGTGGAGAAGAGGCTTTTTCAGCCGGGGCGGATATCACCGCCATGCCTTCCCGGGACACCCGTTCAGCTGCACGGCGATCTTCGGATCCCGGTGAAGCTTCCAGAGCGATTATCAATTATCCGTTTCCAGTGATTGCCATGCTGCATGGATATACGCTGGGAGCGGGGTGTGTTCTGGCGATGTCCTGTGACATCCGCATTGCTTCAAAAACGGTCAAGGTGGGAATCCCTACCTCCCGTATGGGACTGCTGTCGAGTCATCAGGGTTTCAAACGGTTCATGGCGGTCCTGGGGTTCAGCACGGCCATGGAGATTTTTCTGACCGGTCGGTCATATGACAGCCAGGATTGTCTGCAGATGGGCATGGTAAACCATCTTGTGGAACCGGACCAGGTGGAGGACTACACGTATCAAATGGCGAAGGAGGTGGTTCGGTGTGCGCCGCTGTCGCTGCGTGGATCAAAATTAATGATGAACAGAATTGCCCAATACCCAGAGTTGGCAACAGAAGACATCGAGAAGTTCAATGCACTCAGAATCGAAGCAGCGACGAGTAATGACCATGAGGAGGCCAAATCCGCGTTCAGGGAAAAAAGAGCGCCGATATTCACCGGATCCTGATAATGGATGAATCATCTTGTTTCTTGCCTTCAACCGGATGAAACCCTGCATTTTGCGTGAGTGGAAGCTGCAATAACGGAGTAGAAACGGAGGGTTGTACGTTTCCAAAAGACAGGAATTCTATGGTAAAGGGGGGCTGTATCGCACCAACCAACAGTAATTTTCATTCTGGATAAAAAAAATGAATGGACCATTGAACGGCATCACGGTAGTGAGTTTCTGCAGGGCCCTGGCGGGACCATATGCGACGATGACGCTGGCAGATCTGGGAGCCGAGGTGATTAAAGTGGAAACCCCGGGTACCGGAGATCAAACCCGCGTGAGCATTCCCCGGATCAACGGTGTCAGCAGCTACTTTTTAAGCGTCAATAGAGGTAAAAAAAGCCTCACACTGGACCTTAAAAATGAAAAAGGAAGGCAGATCGCCATTGAGCTGATTAAAAATTCGGATGTTCTGGTTGAAAACTTCCGGCCGGGAGTTATGGAACGCCTCGGACTGGACTATGAGACTGTTCAGCAGATCAATCCCCGGATCGTCTATGCGTCCATATCCGGTTTTGGACAGACCGGTCCCTACGCGAAACGTCCGGCATACGATATGCTGGCTCAGGGAATGGGCGGCGTTGTCAGCCTCACCGGTACCGGAGAAGAAGGATCGCCAGCTGTCAGGGTGGGATATTCCATTGGGGATATGGCGGCAGGACTGTATGGCGTCATCGGTATACAGGCAGCCCTGCTGGAACGTCAGGTCAGCGGAAAGGGACAATGGGTTGATGTTGCCATGATGGACAGCCAGGTTGCCCTCGCTGAAAACGCCATGGTCCGATATATGGCAACCGGCGAAATTCCGAAACCGCTGGGTTCCCGTCATCCGCTTGCCACGCCGTTCCAGGTTTACGAAACCAGGGACCGGCCGATCGTGCTCATTGCATACTCCGACAGCCTCTGGGCGAAATTTTGCAGAGCCGCAGGAATGGAAGAATGGATTGACCATGAATTATATGGATCCCAACAGGGACGTCTGCAAAACATCGATCAGTTCAACCGGGACATGAACACCTTGATGCGTTCCAGAACCTACCAGGAATGGGCCGATGCCTTTGAATCAAGTCAGGTCATGTTCGGCCCTGTTAATAATATGGCGGATCTCGTGGAGGACCCACAGGTCCAGGAAAGGGAAATGATCGTGACGGTGGACCATCCGGAGGCCGGGCGGCACCGGATTGTCAACTGCCCCATCAAGCTTTCCCGGACACCGACCAGGGTAGACACGGCCGGACCAGTTCTGGGGGCGGATACGGATACCATACTGACAACCATGCTGTCATTGAGCGAAGAGCAGATTGCAGCGTTGAGAGAATCCGGCGTGATTTAAATGGGTCACTTGTGAAACAGGAGAAATAAAGGGAAGAAACAGTAAAACCAAGGAAAAAGTCAACAGCAGGTTGGAAAACTTTTCCCTTTGCTTGATTCCCGGGCCGTATTTTTCAGGATTGATTTCCAGGATGGATTGCGATAGTTTCGACATGTTGAATTCATGGTGGAGAAGCCCATTCATCCATCATATCACATCCGGTATCGTATTCCCCTAATATTGATTTCCTGGAGATGAACTATGGCTGATATCCGTGAACGAACGAAAGAACTGATTAAAAGCAACCTGATCGTTGATTCCCTGAGCCATGGCCCGCTTGTCTGGAGCGACGATCTTGTCGCGGAAAGCGAGGCCATGATAGCTGTGGGTGACAATCCCTGGGATGTCGTTCAGAAACTGATCTTCCGCTGGGCTGACAGAGTTGCTGACGATGATTCGTATTTCGCCCAGTACCAATCCGCCTGGAAGGCCTCCGGCGTTGACTGCGTCAGCTGGACCATCGGGCCCATTCATGCACAGCCATACTCCATGGAAGGCGTGGTGCACAACCTGGCGTACATGACCCATATTCTCGATCACCGTCCCGAATTCCTGACGAAAATCCTGACCGGAAATGATATCCGGAAAGCCAGGCAGGATGGGCGGATTGGCATTATTTTGAATTTTCAGGACCTGAAGCCGATCGGGGAAAACCTGGACCTGATCAGGCAGTTTTACCTGTTTGGTGTCCGGATCATGCAATTGACACTGAACGACCAGAACCCCATCGGTACCGGTTGCACAGCGGCAGAGGATGGCGGGCTGACCGATTTCGGACACCAGGTGGTGCAGCAGCTCAATGAGCTTGGGATTGTGGTCGATGTGTCCCATTGCGGCTCGGTCACTTCCCGGGACGCTGTCAAGGCGTCAACAAAACCCATCATGGCGACCCATACATTCGCTCAAGCTGTTTCCAGGCACGACCGCGCCAAGGATGACGATCTTCTCAGGGCCATTGCCGATAACGGCGGATATCTGGGGCTCCTCGCCCTGGCCGGGTTTCTGACGACCAACCCGAAAACCACGATTTCCGACTGGCTGGATCACCTGGACTACCTGGTGAATCTGGTCGGTATCGAACATGTGGGCATCGGCACGGATTTTTTCGGGCACTCGCTTCCAACGGCCGTGGCCGCCCGGATGGGAGAGTTCATGGATGCGCTGGGGTTTCGGCCGGATCACAAGGCCAGTTTTATTGATAAAATCGTCGGCTTTGAGACCTATCAGAACTTTCCAAACCTTGTAGAAGGCATGGTCTCGAGGGGATACGGAGACGAAGATATCGCAAGGATTATGGGTGGAAATTTCGTCAGGGTATTTACTGAGATATGCGGTTAAAAAACTGCTCTAGAGATCAAATTCCGTGATGGTGCCCGCATGGTTGAAAAAGAAACGGTCGCCCAGCGCATGAGCCAGAAAGGCACTGGCAATGGGGCCGGTGCAGTGGGACACCCCTATTTGTTTCACATCCAGACGCTTTATCGCTTCGAGGGTCCGCTGAATGCGGTGCTCTGATGCACTGAAGAGATGAATTCCCCCGATGATCGCGTACACGTCCCGGCAGCCGGTCAGCTGCCGGGCATGGGTAATGGTATTGACAATCCCCCGGTGGGCGCAGCCGCAAACAATGACAAGTCCTTTGTCAGACCTGATAAACAGAGACTGATCATCCTTCAGCGGATCGGGGTCATACCCCTCATCGGTCTGGACGCAGGCGCCCGCATCGATTTCTTCAAAGTCTGTCACCATTGGGACTTCGCCGCTGGTGACGATCCGGTCGGTAATCCAGACTGGATCCGGTGTCAGGTGAAAAGACGCTCCCAGGCTTTCAGCCAGTTTACGGGTAAACGGGATGCCCACATAGCGGTAGGGACGCCCGTTTTCCGTGCGCCAGAACTTGGGCGCCCAGATATCCGGGTGTGCAATGATCTCCACGGGTGATTCGGTCCGATCCGCAAGCTTGAGCAGGTCCACCAGGCCACCCGTGTGATCTGCATGTCCGTGACTGAAGATAATCCTGTCGATCCCCTGGATGTTCGCCCCCATGAACCTGGCATTGGCGGCGGTCACCATACTGGTTCCGGTATCGACCAGGATGGTAGTGTCATCCGTCTCCACCAGAATACTGAGTCCCCATTCTGCAAGCAGTCCCAGCCGGCTTGCAGAATTCTCAGCTAACGTTGATATGCGTATGTGCATGGGTTTCTTCCTTCTTTATTTTCTTCTCTGCTTTCGCCTGCCGTGGCCTGCATGATATGGCGATCTTTGATAGACCATTCGCCAGTGCCGGTTCATTCGCCGATTAACTCATGCACCTTGTTCAGCAGTTGTTTCATTTTAATCGGTTTCTGCAATGTGACATCAACCCCGAGTGATTTGGCAATGTCCAGAACAACTTCACCCCGGAAAAAACCACCACCGGAAATGGCAATGATTTTTACATCGGCGAACTCCGTTTTGAGCTCTTCAATGACATCATTTCCGTCTTTTTCCGGCATGCAAATGTCTGTGATGACTAAATCACATGGATGCTGGCGATACATTTGACAGCCTTCAATGCCGTTGGAGGCCTCCAGCGTTTCGTACTTGGCCCTCTTTAATACCGTACTGAGCATCTTTCGATGTGAGGGATGATCTTCAATGAGTAGTATGCTTTTCACCCTGTCCCCATTGCTTATAGAGTCAACAAAATATCAATTAATTAAGATGGTTTTCGATTGTCTTTTTGCTCTATTTAAATTGATGAACCGTTTTTGACAATTGGAAAATAGATATCTAATGTCGTTCCTTTTCCGGGTGTACTGTCAACATGAATCAGCCCATTGTGGTTTTTCACAATCCCGTGAACGACTGAAAGCCCCAAACCCGTACCTTCTCCCACGGCTTTGGTGGTGAAAAACGGATCAAAGATGCGTTCTTTGACCTCAGCTGTCATGCCACAACCGGTGTCGCTGACAGACAGCTTAAGGTATGTTCCTTCCATGCCTATCCGGTTATCACAGGCTGTTGGCCTTGAAAAACACAGCCTGCTGGGCTTCTTTGGGCATTAGATAGCCGACCACGTCGGCTGTACCCTTGGCCGCCCGCTATTGTCATT
>Ga0180009_10005851_pt1 | contig 13054 bp, 9 predicted proteins | sample OS_PC_MetaG_FD_123537 | JGI IMG/M metagenome (GOLD analysis project Ga0180009, IMG submission 123537) | Groundwater microbial communities from the Aspo Hard Rock Laboratory (HRL) deep subsurface site, Sweden - OS_PC_MetaG | ecosystem: Environmental > Aquatic > Deep subsurface > Groundwater... | reverse complement strand
TGCAATCGATTACATACCCTTTCAAAGAAACTTCGAAGATGCGGTTAAGGCGTTAAAGAAAGGGGGGTCGCCTTTGGTGACCGGCGAGGAAGCGCGAAAATCGATTGAAATCGTTCTCGCCATTTATCGGTCCGCTCTTTCAGGCGGCAAACCTGTTCAGCTTCCTTTAAAGCGGACGCCGAACAGGAAAAGCTTTCGTTGAAACACCTGGGGCGCATGGCAATCCCATTCCCGGTGGCAGGCTGCTGAAGAGGATTGCCGATTAAAAAAGGATCGGCGCGGTCAGGGCGGCTATTCGTTCATGGCAAGCAGGTCTTTAACAAGCGTAACCACAGCACCGGCATCAGCGGCGTAGCCGTCGGCACCGATGTCTTTCGCATACTTTTCATTCACCGGCGCACCACCGACCATCACCTTTACACGTTCTCTCAACCCGGCTTCTTCAAGCCATTCGATCACTTTCTTCATCTGCGGCATGGTCGTCGTCAGCAGCGCAGACAGTCCAAGAATATCCGGTCGGTATTCTTCAACGTGCCGAACGAAATCTTTAACCGGTATATTGATCCCGATATCCTTGATCTCATAACCGACTCCGCGCAGCATCGTAATCACGATGTTCTTGCCGATATCGTGCAGGTCGCCGTAAACCGTACCGATCAATATCTTGCCCTTGGCATCGCTTTGCTTCCCTGCCAGGTAAGGCTCCAGCACCTTCGTGGCTTCGTTCATGGCCCTTGCCGACAATAGAACCTCCGGAATAAAAACAGCCCCGTCCCTGAAGCGTTCACCGATCACTTCCATGGCCGGCAGCATGCCCTTCTGCAGGATGTCGTCGGGATCCGCTCCCCTTTCCAAAAGCTCGGCAATATGTTCGGCAATCGATAGATGATCTCCCGAAAGAACATCCTTCTGCACCAGTGCATAGTCCTCTGTAAGTTCGAATTTCTGAGCTCCGTCATCTCTTTTCTCTTCCGTGTCCGGCAATTCAACAGGTCGAAAGTCGCCCGCTTCTATTGGAAGCGCAGCTTCCCCGGCAATCCGTTCGCCCAGCTTCACCAGACGGTCGAACACGGCGCCTGGCGGTGTGGAATCGGCAATGCCGAATATCATTCGCCGCCCCGGAGCCACCGCTTTGAACAGATGGTTTAAGTAATCATCAAACTCTTCTTCAGAAGTGCTCTCCGCTAAAAGCAGGTTGGACGGTATTCCCCCGAAAATGGTAATTTTATCGCACCATCTTGCGTAGTATTCATCGATGGTGATCTTGGTCATGGGATAAGGGCAAACCGATTCGGCCACATGCATGCCCGAATTATGGATCAGATCCATCAAACCCTTGTTTTCACCATCGCAGTGGCAGGAAACGATGATGTTTTTCGCACCCAGCATTTCAGAGGCTTTTCTGATCCAGGGCTGAATGTCCTTTTCAAAATATGCCGGATAGGTGATCATATCATCGAAATTAGCCCCCCAGTATACCGCTTCAGCCGGACTTTGCCCGATGATATCGATGATCTGATTGAAAAAGGGTCCCATCCTTTCCGCCAGGGCGTTGATTTCTTTATTGAAGTCTTTGTAATGGAAAAAGAACTCGGTAGCGTCGATAAAGTACTTCTGGATATGGTGCATGGGGGAGGCCGCACGGCCGGACATGGTAAAGGCAACACCGTCTTCAGCTACCGCTTCCTGCAGCCTGATAAAGTCCTCCCTGTCGGGATACAGTTCCAAATTATCAAAAATATATCCCACCGGCTCATAATCACCGGCCGCCTTGATGACATGTTCCTCGATGTTGCAGGCGCTGACCCCGGCCCTGCGCATCTCTTCCGTATAGACAACGGTGGTGCTGACCCTGCCTGCCGGGGTGTGATAAAATATGCGGGTACGACCCCCTTCCCGCTCTATCTTTATGTCCATGTCTCCCTTGAATCGATACCCATAAACCGTCTCTTTATAAGTCAGAATACCCAGCGCCCAATGCAGGTTGTCTTCGGGTTTGCGAATATCCTGGTAGGCCGGATTGATCTGGTGCAACGCCCACCCCTCGGCTCTGGCAATTTCAAAATAATGCGCACAATCCTTGTATTTTTCAGGAAGCGTTCCTACGGCCCTGTTGGCTGAAAACCAGAGATCCAGACGCGGCGCAAAGGGGATAATATCGGGCATCTCCCCCCTCATGGCCATGAGCATCCGCTGTTTATTTTTCATGAATTCCAATCCTCCTTGTCACTGCTGAACTTTCGTTCGTGCTCCAGCAAGGCGGATTTAATAGGAAGCCCGCTTCCGTATCCGGTGAGGCTTCCGTCGCTTCCGATCACGCGGTGACACGGCACAATGAGGGGGATCGGGTTTCTGCCGTTTGCTCCGCCCACCGCCCGGACCGCCTTCGGTTGTCCGATCCACCTTGCCAGCTCGCCGTAAGAAATGGTGTGCCCATAAGGTATCTTTTGAAGCGCATTCCACACCTTCAATTGAAAGGGCGTGCCCTCAAGATCAAGGGGAAGGCTAAAGTCTTTTAATGTTCCCTTAAAATAGGCCCTAAGCTGATCGATTGCTTCTGTTTTCAGTTGTTTCACATATTGCCAGTGCTCTAACGGCGGTTCCGGTTTTGTACTTGAGGCAAATCGAATGTGTTTAAGGCCTTTGTCGCTTTGAGCAACAAGAATTTCTCCTATGGGGCTGTCTATTGATGTGTAGCGGATATCTTCTTTCATGGTTTTACCTTTCTTGAATAATGGGTCCACAAATACATGGCCGCGTATGCTCGCCAGGGGCGCCACGGCTCGGCCATTTTCAATAACTCTGATTCCGTCGGTACTTTACCTTCCGCGTTGGCGGCAGCACGTCGCAGTACCAGGTCGCTTGATAAAAATGCATCGGGTTCCCGCAACACCCGCATGGCGATATATTGGGCCGTCCACGGGCCGATGCCCGGCAAGGCGGTAAGCGCTTTCATGGTTTTTTCCGGATCGGACCCGGTGGTTAGATTCAGCGTGCCGCTTCTCACAGCTTCGGCTAATTCCCGAATGGCCCGTGCCCGCTGCTTCGGCATTCCGATGCCGTCTATTTCCTTCCTGCTGAGTTGCTCCGGGGTAGGAAACAAGAAACAGAGTTTAGGATCTTCGGATGTTTTAATGGGGGACCCGAATGCTCGAACCAATCTTCCCGACAGCGTGGTTGCCCCTTTTACACTGACTTGTTGTCCTAAAATCGCACGAACGCCGATCTCAAAACCATCCCATGCACCGGGAACGCGAATACCCGGAGTCGCTTTTATGGAATCAGCTAAGAGCGGATCCTTTTTCAGATATTCGTTTATGGCATATGGATCGGCATCAAGATCAAAAATTCGCCGAACACCGGCAACAATCCGAACCAACCCTCTGGATAAATCCTGGGGCATCTTTAATATTAAATATTGCTTATTCGGTTCGGGTTGCACTTCAATAATTCCTGAAACCCCATCATCACATGCAGTTCTTCGATATCGGATCTCATCAACATCCTCCACCCCGGGTATGGCTCTGGCTTTTAAAAAACGAATTAGAGAAGTCCAGTCAAACGGGGGCCGATAACTGATTTTCACCTGCAAGCTCGCGTTTTCCCCCTTGACCGTTGACAGATCGGTTCCGTTTCGAAATAAAGAAGGGGATTGCCCGAACGTATTCTTGAACGCTGAATTAAACCGTCGAATACTGGAAAACCCGGATGCGAAAACAATATCGGTTATGGAAAGATTTGTCTCATCGAGTAGCTGCTTGGCGAAATGTAATCTTCTTGTCTGGGCAACAGCCAGGGGTCCGACTCCTAAATACTGTTGAAACAGTCGTCGAAGCTGCCGCTCCCCGAGGCCCAGCCGTAATGCCAATGCATTCACATCATCTTCATCCAGACAGCCTTCGGATATCAGCCGCAATGCTCGTGTCACAGTTGCAGAGGTTCCTTCCCATGCGGGGGATCCCGGCGCTGTTTCAGGCCTGCAACGAAGACACGGCCGGAATCCGTCTTCCTCGGCCGCTGCCGCGCAATGATAAAATCTGATGTGTCGTTTAAGGGGTTTTCGTGCAGGACAAACCGGTCTGCAATATACACCGGTGGTGGTTACGGCCGCAAAAAACCGTCCGTCAAATCGTGCGTCACGACTCTTTATGGCTGTGTAGCAATGGTTGGGATCGAGTTTCATGGGCGCAACTTAACAAAGCTTAACATTAAACGCTGGCCACTTTCGGACATCCAATAATTTGAAAGTTAATGTTTATCCGATTATTTATCAACCGATCATTTCTTAGATGGCCCTTTTTTCTCCTCCTTTATCACTTCTGAAATGGTTTTAATGGATCGATCGATTGCATCTTCGTCGGCCATGGTAAAATTCAATCGCATGGTTTCTTGGCCGGCGTCTTTTTCAGTGTAAAAATATTTTCCGGGCACAAACGCAACGTTTCTCTTAACTGAATTCCAAAAGATCTGTTCCATATCCATTCCCTTGGGGCCTTCAGCCCAGATAAACATCCCTCCCTGCGGCCGGGACCATCTGAAGTCATCCGGAAAATACTTTTTCAGTGCGTTAAGCATGGCCTGCTGCTTGGGTCTGTAAATCTCAATAATCCTCGGAAGATGTGCTTTTAGATAATGACCGGATAAATATTCGGCTGCAAGCGCCTGATTGAATGTACTGGTGTGAAGATCGGTCCCTTGCTTAACAAGGACAAACCATTTTTGAATCCATTTGGGGGACACGAAAAAACCGATCCGCAGTCCGGGTGCAAACACCTTGGATAGGGTGCTGATATAGATGGTTTGTTCCGGTGCAAGGGTTTTAATGGGAGGAAGATCGTCTCCTTGATAACGCAAAAGACTGTATGGATCATCCTCCACCAGCAATGTCCGGTACTTTTGAATAATATCCGCGATTTTTCTTCTTCGATTCAATGGTATGGTTTTACCGGTGGGGTTCTGAAAAGTGGGAACCAGATAGATAAACTTAATGCGGTGGCTTCGCAGCACCTGTTCCAGAGCTTCGGGAATCAGGCCGTCACCATCGGTTTCAAGGCTGATGTATTCAGGTTCATAAGGAGCGAATGCTTGAATGGCTCCAAGGTATGTGGGTGCTTCCACAGCAACCTTGTCTCCGGGATTGATCAGCACCTTGCCGATGGCATCCAAAACTCCCTGGGATCCGCTTGCAATCAATACATCTTCCGGCGTTGCGCTTATTCCTCTCATATCCGATAAATATTCTGATAAACCCGCTCGCAATGGCGGAAATCCTTCTGTTGGGTCATATTGGAAGGCCCGTGAGGAATACTTTTTCATTACGGTTTCCGACAGGCCGGTTATGATATGCATTGGGAAGCTTTCAGGTGCCGGAATGCCGCCGGCAAGGGAAACCATCCCGGGCTGAGAGACCACCTTCAGGATTTCTCTGATGATATTCGATCCCAATTTGAGTGTGCGATGAGATATCAAATGATGAGCGTCCATAAATTCCTCCAAAAAACATATTAAAAGGACCGGTCGGTATATATATTATAATGACATATCAAAAATGAAAAAACCATTGTGTTATCGTCTCAATTGATGAATATAAAACTGGAGTTGGGTGATGGTTTGCTCTAATATAGATTCATCTCGGCTGGACATGTAGAGCGCCGCGGCTCCGTTTAGGGAGATCAGGATGAAGTTTGCAATATCTTTAAAATTCAACTCTTCCTTGAGCATGCCCTTTTCTTGGGCCTCTTCAAGCCATGTTCGGATCAGTCCGGATAATCTCACAAACCCGCGGAGGATCTGTTTGCTCATGGCGGCGGATTGCCCGGACAGTTCAACCAGCATGTTCAGAAAGAAGCAACCGCCATCGAAAACACCGCCGCCCAGATAATCCCGCATATCGTTTTCAATGAATTTATCCACCCGTTCCAGGGGGTCCGAATTATCCCGAATGCCCTTAAACACAATGCTTTTCCAAATCAAAACAGCCTCATCATAAACCGCATACCAGATGTCTTCTTTGCTGGCAAAATGCCCGTAGAGCCCCCCTTTTGTCAGTCCCGTAGTATGTAAAATATCGTTTATGGAGGTATTAAAATAGCCTTTTACCGAAAATAATTGCAGCGATTTATCGATGATATTCTGACGCGTCTCTTCCCCCTTGGCAGCCATATTTGCTCCTTACCCGAAACTCGATACTGGATTCTCGATGAAACTTATATGATGGTGGGCCGGCATTAGATCGAGTATTCAGTATCGAGTATCAAGCATCAAGTATCTGTTGCTTAATTGATCCAACAATCTTATTGCCTGCCCGCGATCATAAATATGTGGCGGTAACATTTTATATATACCGACCGGTCTTTTTTATTATTAAACAAATTGACTGTCAAGCCCTTTTTATTTTAGACGGAAAAGCGCTTTTCTATAAGATCGATAGAATTCATTTAAACCCATCATTCCAGCGTTCCAATATTCCAATTGTGAGCGACTTGTCGGGGCGTCTTGTCCCGTCATAGCTCGAAGAGCGAAGTCGGAAGCTTCAACGAAGACTGAAGCGAACTAAGTTCTTACTAGTTTCGAGCCGGATAAGTGCCGATAATTTACATCGATATTAAATTATGTTATCAATTCCATCACTTTATTTATTCGATGCGATCTATAAAATCGCTCGAAATTTAAAAAGCGGTTTTTGAGGAGGATCTTAATGAAGCAATTCTTCAACCGGGCTTTGATATCAATTGCCTGCATTTCATTTCTCATTGGCTGTAACACCATGATTAAAGCCGACACGGATTTATATGAAGCCTCTAATTTAAAGACGAGGCGGGAATCCCTCTTTCAAAGCAAAGAGGAGGGGGCCTGTTTTGCTGCAGATACGCTGGTTATGATGGCTGATGGTTCGTCAAAGAAAATAATTGCCATCAAGGTTGGAGATAAAGTCAAATCCTTCGACATTCAAACCGGAAAGGTCATGAATACCGAAGTGATAAACATTAAAAACGGCTTTGCCGGATATTATTATGTGATCAACGGCGGGCTCAAGGTCACACCTCCCCATCCGTTCTGCACGCCGGACAACAAGTGGGTTAAAATAAAAGACCTGAAAGAAGGGCAAACCGTTCGCGTCAGCGGCAGCGTCAGGAAGATCTCTTCCATTGAACAAAAAATTGAAGGCCGGCGGATTTACAATATCTATGTCAAAGACAACCACACTTTCTTCGTGTCCGGAGACGGCAAGGACTTCTTCCTGGTCAAAGAGTGGCGATGATTAGGCGAAGCCGAACATTGTGGGCAACCACATGATGATGGCCGGCACGTAGGTCACGAGAAACAGAATCGCGATCATGATCGGCAAGAACATCAACATCGGACGCACCACCGCTGTGATGGGGAGATTGGCAATCCGGCACCCCACAAAAAGAGAGGTCCCGACCGGTGGGGTAATGAGTCCAAAGGAGAGGTTGATCACGACGATCACGCCCAGATGGATAATGTGAATATCGAGCCTTTCGGCAAGCGGAAGAAAAACGGGAACCAGCATGATGATCGCCGGTGTCTGGTCGATGAACATCCCTAAAAACAGCAACACGACATTTAAAATGAGTAAGATAAGCATTTTATTCTGCGTAACGGAAAGCAGCATGTCCGCTACCATCATGGGAAAATTCTCATAGGTGAGAATCCATGTGAATACGGAACTGGTGGCCACCAGAAACAGGACCACCGCGTTGATGATACAACATTCGTACAAAATGCCGGGAAGTTCCCGTATTTTAATGGATCTATAAATAATGACCGTCAGGATCAGCGCATAAAATGCTGCAACCGCTCCTGCCTCCGTGGCGGTAAAAACCCCGGAGGTAATACCCCCGAGGATAATCACAATGGTCATCATCCCGGCCACGCCGTCCACAACCCGGATCAGCTTCTCCTTCAGCGGGATAGAGGGTACGACCCTGTCATGGTGAAGTTTGGCATGGACAAAAGCCACCCCCATGAGTCCAAGTCCGATCAAGACACCCGGAATTGCGCCTGCAAGAAAGAGCCCGGCAATCGACACCGATCCGGCGACGTGAGCAAAGATAATCATGGCGATGGACGGCGGAATAATGGGCCCCATAATCGCCGAGGTTAATGTGACCGCGGTGGCGTAAGGTTTACTGTAGCCGTCTTTTTCCATGGCCGGAATCATCATGGCGCCGATGGAGGAAACATCCGCAACCGCCGATCCCGAAACCCCGCCGAAAAACATGGAAGAGAGAATGTTGATATGGGCCAGACCGCCCGGGATGCGCCCGACGATCACCTCCGCCAATCGCACCAGTCGGCCGGAGATCCCGCCCCGGGCCATCAGCACACCGGCAAAAATGAAGAAAATCACCGCCAACAGGGGAAAAACGTTGATGGCGGTCAGCATTCTTTGGACAATGGTGGTGTTGTCCACATCCCAAAGGGTTAGGCCGGAAATGACGGCCCCGATGCCGATGGCAAAAGAGATCGGCATGTTAATCATCAGCAGAAACAGGAATATGGCGATCGCAATTAAAATGGTCATAAAAGGTCACTCGTTCCGATTCAAGAGCGCAATAATGCCTTTAATTTCCTCTCGAAGGATATACAACAGAATCAAGGCGCCGGATACGGGCAGCGAACTGTAAAACCAGATGTTTGTAAAGGGGATGGATTCCATCCAGTCGCCGCCAAACTGTTTAACAAAATCAATGCCATAAACCACCATGATCAGACCGATAATGACGATGCCCAAATTGAGAAGCAACGCCAGAATTTTTTGACCGGTCGGGGGCAGTTTGTTAAAAATATAATCGAAGCCGATATGCTCATCTTGCCGGACCGCCAATGCTGCGCCCAGAAATCCGATCCATACCAGCAGATAGCGAGGCACCTCTTCGGACCAGGATGCGACATAATTGAAAAGGTATCGAGAGAAAACGGTAAACAGAACAATAATAAAGATACACGTCGTCATCATCAGGATGACATACTTAACAACCGCCGAAATAAAATCCAGAAATTGATCAAAAAAATATAACATCTTCAATTAAACGTCTCGGAAATTCTATAATTTATTGATGTATCCGTGTTACAGGCGACATGGAATGATGGAAGATTGGAATAGTGGGTTTAAGGCGGAAAATATCCATTCGAATATGATCAAATTCCTTTAAACCCAATATTCCAACACTCCAGTATTCCAATTGGGGCGAAGCCCCAAAGTTCATAATAGGAATTTGTTTGGTTTGGCCGGCCAACCAGGTAGGCGGAAACCCCAAGGAGGCACACGCCGTGCCCCCTTGGGCTCGCTCGATTAAAAATTTAGAACTTTTTGCCTTCTCCAAGAATCCAGTTAACCGTATCTTGCACACCGAGCCTTTTGGCTTCGGAGCTAACCAGATCCGCAACCGCATCGATAAACGGTTGTTTGTCCGGTTCGATGATTCCGGCCATTTTGCCTTTCAGCTGATCGAGGGAAGTCTGTCTGGACACCATCCAGGCGCCCCGCATAAAATGGGTGGCTTCAATGGCGGCCCGATCAATGGCGGCCTGCTGTGATTTGGTCAGTTTGTCGTACACCTTTGTGGACACGATGTTCACATCCGGTATCCGCATGTGCTCGTCCAATGTGAAATACTTGGATACTTCATAAAACTTCATGGAGATCAGAGACGGAGGGTTGTTCTCCGCGCCATCCACAACACCGGTCTGAAGGGCATTGTAGAGCTCGCCCCAGGCCACGGGGACGCCGTTTGCCCCGAGCGCCTTCATGGTGTTGATCATAACCGGGGAGGCCATCACGCGGATCTTCATGCCCTTTAGGTCGGCAGGTGTGTTGACCGGTTTCTGGGTGAAAAGGCTCCGGGCGCCGGAGGTAATCCAGCTGATCCGTTTTATCCCTTTGGGTTCCAGCTGTGCCATGAATTCATCGATTTTCGGATGCTGGATGCAGTACCAGTAATGGGCGTCGCTTTTGAAAATATACGGCAGGGAGAACATATCCATGGCCGGAATGACCTGGCTTAAGTTTGCGATGGACACCGAGGTGAAGGCGATGCTGCCGTTTCGGATGTTCTCCACATTCTGAAGGGCATCCCCGAGCTGCCGGGAGTGATAGACCTGCACATCCAGCTCGCCGTTGGTCAGCTGGTTGACCCGGGCTGCGAATAAGTCGGCGGTTTTGGCCGAAACATGGGTCGGCTCATGAATACTGGAGAATTTCAGCACCCGCGCTTTTGCAGCAGCAGGCATCACGATGCACAGTGATAAAACTACGGCTAGGGTAACGAATAACACTTTTTTCATGGTTTCCTCCTTAGATTAATATGTTTTGGCTTATCGCCGGTTCCTTAAAAACGGGGTTTTGTTTTTGAAGTCGATTTAGTGACTATAATTGTTACTGAACCCAAAAACCATAAAGATTAAAACTGGCCCCATTTGTCAAGGGAAAATCTAAGTTTATATACAAAATATTGTAAAAGCAACGATCGGTTGAAAAATGACTTGATCACTTCCTGAAATATTTATAACGCCAGCTCCACCCGGTCGATGATTGCATCCTGCAATTCGGGACTCAACCGGGTAAACAACGCACTGTATCCCCCAACCCGAACCAACAGATCCGGATATCTTTGAGGATGCCGTTTAGCTTCCCTGAGTTCATCGGTGCTGACCACCTGGTATTGAACGCATTGGCCGCCGATATGGATAAATGCCCTGACCAGATCGGCCCATTTTGCCAACTCCCGATCCATGAGCAGGTGACCGACGTTCATGTGCTGGATGTAGGTCACTCCGTTGATGGTGCGGCCGCTGTCGATTTTACTTACCGAGAGATGGGATGCGGTCACCCCTTTCGGGCGGATATAGTGGGAAGGGCTCATCCCATCGGCAAGACGCTCCCCGGACATCCTCCCATCAGGCGTGGCACCGGTATGCTTGCCCAATGTCACGTATGTTCCCATGCTGTAAAACCCGCATAAAAACTTCCCGCCTCTGGGAGTGGGATGGCTTTCATAAATATCAAAAAAAGCATCCGAAAACCGTTTCGCCCAGTGATCCGGCAGTTCCTCGTCCATCCCGTATTTAGGCACTGCCATGCATTTTCTTCTGAGCACTTCAAATCCCTGCCAGTCATTCTGTATGGCCGATTTCAAATCACGCCATGCGACCTCTTTTTTCCGGTAAGCGAGATCATCAATCACCGCCAGCGAATCCGCAGCATTTGCCAGGCCGACTCCCGTAGCACCGGTCCAGTTATATCGGCATCCGCCCCGGCTGTAATCGACACCCGATTTTCGGGTGCCCGGATGCATGAGGTTATGGAACGGGCTTGGAGTAAATTGATGAAAACAATACTCGATGACATTGTTGATGATGACATTGGATCGAATCCCCTCTTCAAGCTGAAGACAGACGGCGGAAAAGAAGTCTTCCATCGATTCCATTTGCTCCGTTTCACCGGTCCGCGGCCCGGCCTGGATGCCGTTTGCCGGATTGATCCCGTTGAAGAGGGCAAGTTCCACCATCTTTAAAAGGTTGAAATATCCGGCGTTGGTTCGACCGTTGGTGTCGGCTCGATCCCCGCAGTTTGGATCGATGACATTCTCCTGGCATCCCAAGTCTGCATAATTTCGTGCATCCCGAATTGAAACCCCGGCAGCAATAAAAGCCGGGATCAAAACTTCATCATTGATGATCTTGGGCATCCCGCCGCCGAGTCGCAACACCTCCAGCGTCTTTTGGAGAAAATCATCGGGGGTGTCTTTATGCAGACGCACGGATAGGGGCGGGTCCCCGAGATGAATATGAGCATAGGCCTCGAGCACCATATGGGACAACAGGTTTGTTGCATCGGCTCCTTCGGAATCCAGCCCGCCGACAGTGATGTTGTCGTTTGCCCGGAATCCCGCTCTGCCTTCGGCAGCCTCGCAGCTGAGCACATTGATTCTGTCATTGAATCGGATGAACAGCCGCTCCAACAGGGCCTGTGCCGCTTCCAATGGTATCTCTCCCCTGTCCAAATCGTCCTTCAGGTAGGGATAAAGGTACTGATCGATCCGTCCCGGGGAGTGAGACGCTCCACCCTCTGCCAGATGAGTCAGTGCATGCATCAGGTGAAGGGATTGGATCGCTTCTCGAAAGGTCTTGGCCGGATAACGTGGAACCCTGGCGCAGATTCCTGCAATTTCCCTAAGCTCTGCTTTTCTCCGGGGATCGGATTCCCGCTCGGCAAGCACTTGAGCATGCACCGCATAACGTTGAGAGTGATCGATAACGGCATCGGCTACGATCAACATGGCCTGATAGCAGGTCATTTGGCTGTGAAACTCAACGCCTTCGGGTTTGGCCGGATCAATAATCTTCATGCACGCAGAGATTTCTTCCTTAAGGCCGTTGATTCCCTTTTCAATTACCGATAAATAATCCTGAACCGTGTGACAGACACCGGTGCCCAGAAGGGGCAGGTGGGCTTTGGTGTTATGCAGATATCTCAGGGCATCGGGATAGCAGGATTTCAGTTCGTTTAAAATGTGCGACTGATGGGTGCGGTTGATCCAGTAAGGGAAGATATCTTCGGTGAGTTCCTTCATATCAAGGGGATCGATGGAATAGCGCTCATAGCCTCTTGAAGTGAGCGCGTCGATTTCCCGCATCTCTGTCCCGTTGATTGATACCTCGCCTGCCAACCATGTGGAGTGGAACTCCGGATCGACCTCAGCCCCTCCGGGAAAGGCGCCGGGACGCCCGGCAAGCAGTTCATCTTCTTCTATGGAGATGGAAATTTCTCGAAAGACATGGGCGATGGCCTTGGCGCGCCGGATCATCGGAGGGTAGCCCTCCGAACTCCGGTAGGAAGCGGTCATCAGTTTCGCACGTTCAATGGAAATCCTCGTGTCCTTCTCCCGGAATATTCGGTCCCGAAGCCGCTGGATTCGGATCTCTTCCGGATGTTCAGGTTTTAGGATGGCCTCATCGAATAGTGCCCCGGTTATCGGTACTTTCGCTCGGTTCCACCAGATACCGTTATTCGGTAGAATTTGCGTCA
>Ga0180009_10005850_pt1 | contig 13055 bp, 10 predicted proteins | sample OS_PC_MetaG_FD_123537 | JGI IMG/M metagenome (GOLD analysis project Ga0180009, IMG submission 123537) | Groundwater microbial communities from the Aspo Hard Rock Laboratory (HRL) deep subsurface site, Sweden - OS_PC_MetaG | ecosystem: Environmental > Aquatic > Deep subsurface > Groundwater... | reverse complement strand
GGCACCAGTGCGCTGGTGGGTGCGGATGCCCGGATCGGGATCGGCGAAAGGTTCGAACTGGGCGCGAGCGCGACGGTGCGCAGCAATCTCAAGGATGACGTGACCAGCTTTGCCTATAGCCCGACCATCGGCGTTGTCCCGGTCGAGGGGGTGTTGGTGACTGTGGGCTACAACATCGAAGGTTTCCGCGATGGCGATTTCGGCGCGGCGCGCAACACCAACAAGGGGGCGTTTGCTGCGATGCGAATGAAGTTCGATGCCGACAGCCTCAGTTTCCTCGGGCTGGGGAGATAGGCGGTGTTGTACTTGCGCAAACCTTCAAAAACTAACCGGCTGTTTACCATGTTTTCCTATAGGGAAGGTATGGAGCGGACCAATAACACGCGCACAGGAGCTGGGTTGTTGTGGCGTGTGCTGGGCCTGCTGGCTGCGGTGTTGGCCGGCGGGTTGACCGTTCCGGCAGCGGCGCAATCGGTGACCACCGTGGTCAACACGGCCGACGGGGCAATCAATGGGTCGACCACCTGCACCGCGCCCCTGGTTCGCAATTTTGTAGTCACTAACAATTTTATCATCGGCGATGTCGATATCGGGGTGTTGGTTACGCATACATGGCGCGGCGATTTGCAGATGACGTTGGTCGGACCCGACGGCACGCGCGTGCCGCTCACCAACGGCGATACCGCGAACACCAGTGGTGACAATTTCAATGTTCGGCTGGACGATTCCGCACCCCAACTGGTCAACACCGACAGTGCGACGGGGAACCATTCAGCCACCGCACCGCCGTTTCAAAACCGCTTTCGCCCACGCAGCGCATTATCGGCGTTTAACGGGCGCAATGCCGCGGGCACATGGCGACTTGAAATCTGTGATCTCTTCCCAAGTGCCGACAACGGCAATTTCCGTCATGCTGAGCTGTACCTCACATCGATTCCCAGCAACTTCGCCGATCTTTCGCTGACCAAGCAATTGATCGGCGCTCCGCCGACCGCTGGCGGCAGCGCGTCCTGGCGGTTGACAGTGTTCAACGCATCAGCATCCACCGGCACCGCGACCGTCATTCAGGTGCGCGATACTTTGCCCCCCAACTTAACCTTTACCAGCGCCAGTGGCACAGGCAGTTTTAACGCCGGAACCGGGGTGTGGACGGTCGGCACGCTCGCACCGGGAGAGGTTGCGGTTATCACCATCACCGGTACGGTTGCTGCAAGCGCTGGAACCACTGTGACCAACACCGCTGAAATCATTTCCAGCAGCCTGCCTGATCCAGATTCCACCGTGAATAACGGCGCGACCGGAGAGGATGATTACGCGGTATCGACCTTCATCGTGCAATCGGGCCGGGCGGCAGGCATCCCGCCCCAACTGGTGTGCCCGGCAGGGTTTTCGGTGTTTGATTGGGGCACCATATCGGGCTGGGCTGCCGGATCGACCGACAATACCTATGCCTTTGCCAGTTTTGGCAACATCCGTTTCCGTCTGACCAATGACGGTGTTTATCAGAATCTCGCCGGCTTCGGTGGGCAATCACCAACGGTGAACAGCGCGACGACCGGCGGCCTTTCCCCCGCCGAGCCGGGTCTGACGGTGATCGCCGATCAACCCAACCAGGCAGGTGTGGTCCAAATGACGATCACGCTGCCGCGCTCGTTCAGCGGCGTTCAGTTCACCATCTTTGACGTTGATTTCTTTGCCAATCAATTCGCTGACCGGGTCGAAGTGGTGGGCGGCTTTGGCGGCAATCAAGTGCTGCCCCAATTGACCAACGGCAATGCCAATTTTGTGCAAGGCAATATCGCGATCGGCGATGCGTTGTCCGGCGACAATGAACCCTTGGGCAATGTGGTAGTGACTTTCAACAATCCGGTGGACACGATCACGATCCGCTATGGCAATCACACAACCGCGCCGACCAATCCAGGACAGCAAGGGATCAGCCTGCACGATCTGTTCGTCTGCAACCCCTTTGCTACTTTGTCGATCACCAAGGTCAGCTCGCTGATTTCCGATCCGGTGAATCTCGCCAATAATCCCAAGGCGATCCCCGGCGCGCTGGTCGAATACCTGATTTCAGTGGTCAATAATGGCACTGATGCCACCGACGCGAACAGCGTGGTGGTGGTTGATAATGGTCCGGCTGACGCCAAACTGTGCCAGATCTCCCGCGCAGGCGGCCCGGTTGTGTTTGCTGATCCTGGCGGATCAGGGCTGACATACAGCTTCGCCTCGCTCGCCTCGGTTGGCGACAGTCTCGAATTTTCCAATGATGCCGGAGTCAACTGGACGCATGTTCCGACCGCCGACGCGCAAGGCTGCGATCCCAGCGTCACGAGTTTCCGGGTGCGGCCGGACGGCGGGCTTGGGGCCGGGCGCAGTTTCACGCTGCGGGTGCGCTACATCATCGAATAGGGCAGCAACTGATCGTTAGGCAGTGCAGCGGGCGATTGTGAACCCTTGTGGGATGAAGGCTTGGTGCGCAACACGCTTGTCCGCCACACAGGATGTAGTTAGTTACAAATTTGTGGTGGGTATGGGAGAAGTCCAATCTTTCAAAATAAGATTACTTTTCAATTGACTGCAATAATACCAGCGCGCGATCGGTCAGCATCTCAGCGCTGGTATTAGAGGGAGCGACAAGGCAATTTGTACTTTGCTGAATCGTCAGCCTTGCATCGCCACAATGCTACGCTGGCGCTTTCGATGCATCAGACCGCGATTTTGCTCGGATCACGCTATCAGTGCGGCAAGCTGTGCTACGTTTTTGATGCGGCGCTGATGATACTCTTCAAGGGTGTGGCCAAGGCGGCTTGACCATAACCCAGTTTCTTTTTTTAATTCATGAAGTTCCGCATCAATTCCTAGTAAAACCAGATGCTCATGAGCACGGCATTGATACAAGCGATCACCAAGGCGCTCTACGAACTCAGCAAGCACAGGATTACCGGCGCTGGAGGCAATCTGCTGGAACAGCACACCGATTTCATCGGGGTAATTGGTACTTAAGAGGGGGTCGACCTGCTTTTTGACTGGTAATCTGGCTTCGCGGGCGACTGCCACTCCGATAAGCGTCGCGTGAATGCCAAGCATGGCAGCAAGGCTGCGCTCGGTGACCACCTTGGTCCGGTAGCCCGCCCCAGCCTGAGAGATGATGAGACCCTCCCCGGCGAGCAAATTCAGGCTGTCACGGACTGGTGTCATGCTGATCCCATAATCATCCGCGATACGCATGGCTTCGAGCCGGGTGTTCTGAGGCCATACCCCTTGCATTACTTCACGTTTGAGGCGCTGATAGGTTGGCTGAAGAACTTGCGATGGGCTCATTACCTACCACGCTGGATAGCCGCGAATTCGCGAACGGCCTGAGCCTGATCGGGCCTGAGAGAGTCGATCGCATGAATATGGGCAGGCACCCGATCGCCCAGCAGGATAGACGGACATTGACCTTCATAGTTGCCAAGATTTGGGCGGTGTTGAGCATAACCGACCAGCGCAGCGAGTTCAGGAGAAAACGTCCGAGCGACTTGAGGTGGATAGGCAAGCCAGTTGTTCTCGTACGGCTTCAGCCACCCCAGACTGTAGCCAACCACCACAGCCCGGCGTTCTTCATCTGACACATTCGCACCTGCTCCGTGGATGGTCGAGCCTAGAAAGACGATAGCATCGCCCGGACTACACTCGGCAATAGCTGGCCTGCCAAGCTGGGTGAGATTTTCGATCACTTGGCGGTGCGAACCCGGGTAAATTCTCGTTGCGCCGTTATCGGCGCTGAATTGCGACAAGGGCCAGATCACATTGACAAGAAATTCCCGTTCGTTCTTCGTGCAGGGCCACATATCATCATCGCGATGCGGAAATTGCGCAATCTCCCCAGGATGAACGGAGATTGCCTGAGCGACATTAAGCTGAATCCGCTCGCAAGACGAACCCAACACGTTTTCGACCAGGCGCAAGACAAGTGGCTCAAGAACGAGATCGGCACAGTAACGCGACCGCTTGACAAGGCTGCCGAACCGCTTCGTATTATAGCCATAGAAATCACCAATTCCGAAGGGCGTTTCGCGGAAGGTCTGATCGATATCCTGATTGAGCGCAGCAAGGGTTTCAGCCGGCAAACAGTCCTGGATGATGCAATAACCATCATTCACCAGGCTCGCCTGAAGAGCCGTAAGATTTTCGGCTTTCATAGCGCCATCTGCTCATCGAGGCGAAGCGCCTGAAAATCAGGCCTGCAGTAAATACCGGTTTGACTGATGGCGCTGACGGTATCCTCGTGGATAGAGATTTTGAGCGCAACAAGCTTTTCGCCATTGATAATCTGCGGTTCGCCAAGTGCGTGACAATCCCATCCGAACCGGCTGATCCGGCGGAACCAGGCAACACCAGCAACGGCTGTGTAGCCGGCTAAGTTTGAAGCGCGCGCGTAATGTACCAGTGCCGAAACGAGCTCATTGCGGGCTCGCCGTTGCTCGTCACGCGGGAGGTTCGGCTCGATGCAGAATCGGGTGATCTCGCGGAGTGATGGTCCTCGCGGCACTGGACCCGCGCAAAGCGACGAGAAGATATCGCCAAGGATGTGAGCTTTGTCGGTTCGCAACAGGCGGGCAGAGCCGCGATGGCGCGGGCCGTGAGAATTAAGGGTCAGATAAGCCGCATCAGCCGTATCGAATTGATCGATTTCATAGCGACCTTCTTTTGAAGTAAGATCCCAGCCCAGCAAGTCGATGAACACGCGCTTGCGCGCCGCGAACATCGCGGAAAGGGCGCTCTCCGCCATATCATGCAAAAATCTGTCTTCGAGCAATTTCATTGGTGTCCTCACTTCATGCTTGTGAGGACTGCATGAGATCACGCTAGGCAGATCCGTTGAATACCAAGAACTGGGGATGCAGACCTCAGCAGCGAGCAAAATCAGCGGTGGCTGTACCAGCCAACCACATCCTTGAAGCTGATCAACCCGTCGAACATGGCCTTGAGGATCAACATTTGCTTGCAGTGCACACCGTAGCGCTCGCGCGAAATTTTGAGATGCTGGTTTACAGTCTCGAGGCTTATACCGAGGATGGTTGCCGTCTCGGCTGATGTTTTGCCGCGAGCGGACCAAAGCACGCATTCGCGTTGGCGGTCGCTGAGAATTGGGGCTGCTACCTCAGGTGATATCCCGCTCAGATTGAGCGCGACGGCGAGTGCAAGCGATCCCGCCAATTCCGCCATGGTCAGCATCGCGAGCGGCAATTCCTTGTCTGGGGCGACAGCAAACGTGCACGTGCCGTGTGCGAGGCCTGGCAAATGCCGGGGCACTGTAAAGCCGTCATTTATTCCGCATTCCCGACCGACGGCCAGCATTTGCCGGTCGCCGCGGGTCAGTGGAACGATGTGTTCGAGATGCTGCCAGGAAAAACCGACGAAGCTGCGTCCGCAGGCACGGCGAACGGGATCCTTCCCAGCGAGATCGAAACCAGTGTAAACCTTGGCCCATTCTTCGGGGTAGTCATGCAAAAGCACTGATTGCGATCCCGTAGACCATTGCCGCACTTCAAGACTCAGGGCAAAATAATCAAAGCCCATGCGACTTGATATCCGCTGCAGCGTCAGTGAAAGGTCGTCAGGCGTCTGCGAACCAGCGAGATCATCGGCAAAATTTTCTGCGACATCAACATACATTATATTCCCGCTCGACCATCAGCGCGCACTCCAACACGACACATGACCGTCGTCCCGATTGCCTGCCATTGGCACATCCCACTTGGCCAGGTCAGGCTATCCCAATGCGGCCCGCTATATCGGGCATGGCGCGGGCTGCCGGTTTGCAAGCCTGCCATGAACAACTCATATTCGTAATTTGGAAATTGAAAAACCTGCAGAAAACCTGAAGGGCTATTTTCAAACAGGGTCTTTGAAGCATACAGGTTTTCGCAACCTTATGCACCCAGTCTACCAACCAAAAGATGTCGGTAGCCACTGCGACACATCGCGCGTGCCGCTGCAACCAGTCTTTGCGTGTGTCGGCGATAACTGCTCGTTTTCCACTCGATCGCACGTGCGGGTAACGGTGCGCCGGGAAATACCAGATCCGAGGCAAGTGAGCGGATATTTGCAGCCGGGCCATTGCTCCCGTCATTCAGCCGGTCGAGTATCGAAAGAAACAGCGCCAGACGTGCGATCTGATAAGGTGTGGGGCTCGGCACTCTGCGAGAGGCGATGGACGAGCCGGTAGCAAAGGCATCAATGCACGCGAGGCGATGGCGGAGGTGCGCGTCAGCGCGAACACTGAAGTTGCTGACGCCATCACCTGTTGCAGCGGCGCGAGTTAATCGATGCGTGACGTGTCGGCCTCGGATGACAAAGAGGTCCGTGCCTTCGCTGCCAGCCCGGAAAACCCGGATGTGATCTTCGCGCTTTGGCAGGTCTTGGGAAGAAGAGAGGCTGATCACGAACGGGCAGTGCTCGGCCCGCCAAAATGCTGGCGCGCTTTGGGGATCAATGGCCGGATTGAACGGGAAAATGCAGCCCCCATGCGCGCGCAAACCTGTCGGTTGCAATGCTGCCCGATCCGGCTTCGGCATTCGGCGACAGAGACTGGAACTGTTTTCTGTATTCCGGATTTCGGCGCAGGAATTCCTGCGCAAAATCGGGAAAGTCGTGTCTGCTGTAGTGTTTGATGCGATCGGATGAGCGGGTCATGGGGACCTCCTTTCCTGACCGCTGCGCTACTGCAGCTCTGGAACCTGCGTTATTCCCCATGAAGGGGAGGAACCATACCAATTCAGGGGATAAGCATCCGCAGCCCTGATGCCTCGTCTTTAGGAAGCGCAAGAAAACCTAGCGTGCCACCCGGCTTGAACTGGCAAGTCATTTGTGCACAATGGGTTGGCGCGGTGTGAAATTTGGCGCACGCCGCTTGGAACAAATCCGCCATCCATCATGCACGCCTCTCGGGTCAGTTCGAGCGGTGGCTGTAGATTGCTCGGTCGGCTCACGTCCTGGCGACGCAGCATAGGATTGAAGCATTGGTCCTCCGCTGTGGGCGGAGTGGGCTTTGCGCAAGCGCCAACCACGCAAAATTCATGGATGAAAGTGTTGCTTGCACGATAAGCACGGACCACACGCCGATGGTTTCGCGCTGTCGGAATGTGCCCCCCGCTGGCAGGACGGTGCCCCGCCCGGTGGATCTTGATCAGCTGTATCGCGCCGAATTTGCGCGATTGCGTTGCTTCTTCGAAAAAAGGGTCGGGTATGATATCGCCAGCGATCTCGCGCAGGAGGTCTTTGTAAGAGCTGCAGCGAGTCCGGCTTTCAACCAGGCAGACAATCCTTGCGGATACCTCCAGCGCGTAGCGATGAACCTGTTTATCGATTACATTCGGCGGCAACGTACCCGTGGCCAGATGTGGGAGTTGTGCGATAATCGCGACGCCCGCTGTGAGGCCGAACAGGAGTATGCGTTGCTCAGCGACGAGCTTGACTGGTTGCTGACGCGCGCGCTCGGTGAACTTCCACATCGGACCCGGCAAATTTTCCGGCTGAACCGATTTGAGAAGAAATCTTACCGCGCGATCACGGGTGAACTTGGGATATCTCTCTCGGCGGTCGACTATCACATGATGAAAGCGCTCGCGCAGTTGCGCGCAGCAATAGAAGAGCAAAGCTGAAAGTGCGCCGCTATAAGTGCTAATTGACCGCTGACCCAAATTTAATTTCATTTGAAACTAAGGTGCGGCTGGGTGGCTGCGTTAATCCCTTTGTCAAGAACGCCGCGAACTGCGGTGGGGGCAAAGGGAGAGCTTGATGAAGCGTAAAATCAATATGTTCGCAGGGCTTCTGGCGAGTACCGCCATGGCCGGTTTCTTCTCACCTGCTATTGCACAATCAGACAGCGCTGCGAACCAACAGGCAAATATCGATCAGACCAGCGCGAGCACCGGGTCTGACGAAGCGGCTGATGGCGACGATAAGGCAATTGTCGTCACTGGCAGCCGGATTCGGGGGGCAAGTGCGATTGGCAATGTTATCACGCTTGATCGCACGATCATGGAGGAGACCGGCCAGGTTGATCTGGGAGAAGCGATCCGGCAGCTGCCGCAGAATTTTTCGGGCGGGCAGAATCCAGGGGTTGGCGCAGGCGCAGGCTTCCTCAATCAGAATGTCAATGCGGCCTCGGCCCCGAACCTTCGCGGACTTGGTCCGGACGCGACCCTCACGCTTCTGAACGGCAACCGCCTGCCATATGATTCAGCATTTGCCGGAATCGATATATCGGCAATTCCGCTGGCTGCAGTCGAGCGGGTTGAGGTGCTGCCCGACGGAGCCTCGGCACTCTACGGATCCGATGCCGTCGCCGGGGTTATCAATGTCATTCTCAGGCGCAATTTTAAGGGGGTCACGACCTCAGCGCAAATTGGCTCCAGCACGGCCGGCGGCAATTTCCGACAGCAGGTAGACATTGTCGCCGGAACGACCTGGTCGAGTGGTGGCGCGATGGTCGCGTATGATTTCACCAACACTTCCGCTGTGAACGCAAGCCAGCGATCCTTCAGCGATCCGCTCGAACCGGACACGACATTGTTTCCTGCAAGCGAACGGCATGCTGCAATGCTATCGGCCTATCAGGAAATCACGCCCGCTATCGAGCTGAGCGTGGATGCTCTCTATTCACGGCGCGATTCGACATTGCGCGGCGGCGTTTCCCGGAGTTTCCAGATCAGGACGCCTGACCTCGAATCCTGGTCGATCATCCCGTCGGTCGAAATCAGCCTGAGTTCGGACTGGCAGGCCTACGCGACCGGCTCATTCGGCCGAGGAGACACGCGGATCAATACGGAGTTCCTGAACGAGGGTACGCGCTTCAGGGACATCGTCGGCTGTATCTGCAATGACCTGTTGGCTGTCGAGGCTGGTGCGGAAGGCCCTTTGTTCACCCTTCCGGGCGGAAGAGCACGCCTCGCCGTTGGCGGAGGATATCGGCGAAACGGGTTTGAGCGGATCCTTATTCAGAACGGCGTCACTCAGAGTTCCTTCGAGGCAAATCAGGAGGTTCGCTACGTTTATGGCGAACTTTCCCTGCCCTTTTTCGGTCCCGAGAACGGCATTTCCGGTATCGAGGAACTTACGGTGAGCGCGGCGATCCGCAACGAGGACTTCAAAAACGTCGAGCAGTTCGCTGCCCCGCGCATCGGCGTCAGGTATGCGCCGGTCAGAAGCCTGGTCTTGCATGGCAACTGGTCCCGCTCATTCAAGGCGCCTACCTTATTCCAACGTTTCTCGCCCTTTCAGACGCTGCTCTTTCCGGCCGCGCTGTTCGGCGCAGGGGCAGGCGAGGAAACCGTCTTTCTCACCTCGGGCGGCAATCCGGATGTGCGGGCGGAGAGGGCTCGCAGCATAACAGCGGGGTTCGAAATCCGGCCGGAGACTATTCAGGGACTTACCCTGTCGGGAACTTATTACGACATCAACTTTACAGATCGGGTCGCAACACCGATTCCCGGTTCGGTAGTTGCCGCCTTCGGCGATCCGGCCTTTGCCAGCCTGTTCGACTTCGATCCCGATCCGTCGCGGCTCGCTGTGCTAATCGCTGGCTCGCTCAACGGACTGGAGAACAATTCCGGCGTCACTTTTGATCCTGCCAATGTGGTTGTCCTTGTTGATAATCGGAACACCAATCTCGCCGCCTGGAGTATTGAAGGGGTGGATGTTCGCCTTGCCTGGACAAAGCAGCTGGCAAGCAACCGTTCATTCGGTTTCGATCTTTCCGGGACCTATCTCGATTCAAGACAGCGGGTGGTTCCGGGTCTTCCCGAGACGCAGCTATCGGGCAACGTCTTCAATCCGCCGCGCTACAGGGCACGAGGGCTGGCGCGCTATGAGGCAGGGCCGCTACGCGGCAATGTCGCCATCAATTATCTCGGTTCCCTGCGCGATCCGCGGTTTGCCAATGCCGATAGAGTTTCTGCAAGCGCGACGGTCGACCTCGGGCTGACCTACGATATCATTGCCGGCGAAAGCCGTGATCCGGGGCTGTCGGTCAGCCTCACTGTCCAGAACCTCTTCAACTTCGAGCCCGAGCGCATCGGCGGGCTGGGGCCAACGGATACGCCGTTCGATTCCACCAATTTCTCAGCGATCGGAAGGTTTGTTGCGTTCGGTATCAGGAGGCACTGGTGAGCAGCTTTCTGATTGCCGCGGCACTTGCAGGAGCCATCGTGCCGGTCGCCAGGACCGTACCTTCTGATGCGGATCCGTGCACCGTCCCCGAACCAGGAGCCAGGGGCGCTCATGCGCCCTCCACCAGCTTCACGACAGAAGACCAGATCAGGCTTGTTGATCTTGGCCGGGATCCGGCCCGGGCTGCGGGCAGCTTTTTCACGCTGTCCCCAGACCGCCGACAGATTGCCACGATTACGAAGCAGGCAAATCCGCGAACAAATTCTTATTGCCTGCGTCTGCTGGTAATGTCGGTCGATGGGCATGCTGGCCCCCAGGAAGTGGATAGCGGCGGCGCGTTCATAAATGCCGATTTTTCCCTGCGTGACTTCGCGGTGGTCAAGGCAGGTTGGGAGCGGGATAATCCCCCGCTCTGGTCACCAGATGGAACCCGGATCGCGTTTCTCAAGCGGGTCGACGATTCGACCCAGGCTTGGATCGCCGATCCGACAGGCGAGGCCCGGGCGCGCCAGGTCAGCTTTCTCCCGCATGATGTGGATCGACTCGTTTGGAGCCATAATGGGCTAGGCCTTGTGCTCGCCTCCCGACCGGACATTCGCCGCCGTGCGGAGGAAATCGCAAAAGAGGCACCGCGCGGCTTTCTCTATGACGAGCGGTTCAATCCGCAAGTCGCCGACCGGCCGATCCCAACAGGCCGCATCCCTTCAAGATACAGCTATCTCTCACTCGCGGACAGCGACGTCAGAGAGGCAACCCCGGCGGAAGTGGCGTTGCTGGAGCCGCCGAGTCCGAAGGACGCATCGGAGGGTGCGTCCAGACATACAACCTCGTCGCTGGGTCATTCAGCCTGGCTTGAACGCAAGATACCGGGAGGTATTCTCAGTCCACGCAAGCTCGTGGTCGCCCTCAATAATGGCCAAAGCAGGGTTTGCGAGGCCCGGGAATGCGAAGGTTTGCAAGGCCTGTGGTGGTCGGATGACGGCGAGACGCTTTATGGCCTGCAATTCACGGGCTGGGCAGATAACGAGATGGCCTTCCTGCGCTGGAACATGGACGACGGCCAACCTCAGCGCTTGTTCACGACCCGCGATGCCTTCGCTGGCTGCGTCCTGTCAGGGCATGAGTTCATTTGTGGTCGGGAGGGCGCGGCGCGGCCGAGGCGGATTGTCGCAATCGACATCGAGACGGGACTCGAACGGATCATTTTTGATCCCAACCCAAGCCTTGCGCAGAAAAGCTGGGGCCAGGTCGAGCGTTTGCTGGTCAGCAATGAATTCGGCGCAGAAAGTTTTGCCGATCTCGTCCTGCCTCCTGATCACAAGCCTGGCCAGAAACACCCCTTGGTCGTCGTTCAGTACACCAGCCACGGATTTCTGCGAGGCGGTACAGGCGATGAGGTGCCGATCCATCCGCTCGCCAATCGGGGCTTTGCGGTTCTCAGCTTTTCGCGGCCCGATTCGATTCCCGGAGACGCAAGCGCGAGGACCAATCTGGAATTGATGCAAAACGGCCGCAGGGAATGGATCGATCGGCGACACGTCCAGTCGGCATTGGAAGAGGCGGTCCAGCTGGCGATCAAAACCGGTGCGGTCGACCCGGAACGTCTTGGCATCAGCGGGTTCAGCGACGGGACGGTTACTGCACAATGGGCGCTGATCAATTCGGATCTGTTCAAGGTGGCTTCGCTCGGCTCGTGCTGCGAGGACATGAACTTCTACACCATCATTCCGGGACCACGCTTTACCAGGCAGCTGCGCGAGTCCGGCATGCGCTTGTTCGAACCGGGAATTGAAGATCTCTGGCGGCCGGTGTCGCTCCTTCTCAACGTTGAGCGGGTGAAGGTGCCGATCCTGATCCAGAATACGGATAGTGAATACAAGGGCGGGCTCGATGTTGTGGCAGCCTATCGTCACTATGGGCGGCCGATCGAGCTCTACGTGTTCGAGGACGAAACCCATGTGAAATGGCAGCCGGCGCATCGCGAAGCGATCTATGAGCGGAATATGGAGTGGTTCGAATTCTGGCTGATGAACCGGGTCAATTGTGCTGCCGACCGGGCACCCCAGTACAAACGCTGGAAGGCGATGGCGGGTGCGCCGGAGGAAGCCGGTCTGCGCTGCGCTGGGTGAAGGTCACGCCTGCCAGCTCTTCGCCCAGTTCTCGGCCTCGGCTAGGTCGAGAAGGCGGCGAACGGTTTTCCAATCGTTCGCCGTTTCACCTGCGAAGACGCGGTCTAGCTGCGTTGTATCAAGCAAACCATTTTTGACGAGTAAGCCTTCGCGCAACAGAACATGGAGTTGGCTCCTGTTTCGCTCGAAGGCCTGGCGGATGAAGCCATCGGGGCCGGGCTTTGCCGTGCGTGTAAAAAGTTCTGCTGGCAGTTCGGAAGCAAAGGCGGCCCGGGCAAGCGCCCGGTTCACCCCTCCCGTCGGCCAGAGCCATGTAGGGATCCGGAGACAGGTCTCCAGCAATGGTTGACTCATTAACGGTGAGAGCCGAGGCACCCGCGAGGAAATGCCATGAATATTGTGGCGAGCGCGCATGATAAGCGCGACGTGATCGTGCTTTCCTGTGCAGGGACCATGCACATTTTCCGGCCAGGAGACCAGGGGTTCGATCTCGCTATCGCTATGTGCGTCGGTAGTGAGTAGCCGCGTGTCACAGAAAAAAGAAGGTGCGGAGCCGCCTTGACGAAGTTCCCGCAGCGTTTCCTTTGCCATCGTCGGAATATCACACCCTGTCACCCGGCACATGTCGAGCAAGGTCGAGAACGTGCCGAAGCTTGGTCCTTCAGAGCGTAGCCGGTCGGCGACCGTAACTGCAGAATGAAGATAGCAGAAAAGGTTGTCGCCGGCATTGCCATCCAAAACCACGGCTGCGGCGAGCTCCGCAGC
>Ga0180009_10005849_pt1 | contig 13055 bp, 6 predicted proteins | sample OS_PC_MetaG_FD_123537 | JGI IMG/M metagenome (GOLD analysis project Ga0180009, IMG submission 123537) | Groundwater microbial communities from the Aspo Hard Rock Laboratory (HRL) deep subsurface site, Sweden - OS_PC_MetaG | ecosystem: Environmental > Aquatic > Deep subsurface > Groundwater... | reverse complement strand
GGTCCGCGCGCATGACGAACGACAGGTACTTGACGGAGATGACCAGCGTGAGTGACCAGAAGAAGAGAGAAACGATCCCCAGCACGTGTTCGTCCGAGAGCGTGGCCCCCACCCCGGGGCGAAACGCTTCCCGCATGGCGTAGAGGGGAGATGTGCCGATGTCTCCGTAGACCACGCCGAGCGCGCCCAGTGACAAGAGGCGCAGGGCGGCTCCCTTGGGTTCGCGAGTGGATTGCCCAGATTCGCTCATGTAGACTCGGCCCCTCCGAAGCAAAGAGTGGACCATCCCACGTGGAATCTCCAGATCAATGAATCGTCGACGGGCATCCGTCGCTGCGAGATTGTTGCGTCGCGTTACGCGCAGCATCTGCGCGTTCATTGGATCGAGGATGGCTCGTTTTGCTTCCATGAGCGTACCGATTGCATCAAAGATTGGTAGCCGGCGTCTCCAACGCTGGTCTAACCTTTGCAGACCGCGACGCATTGCGACCAACAGGAGGGCCCATCTGAGCGGGGTTATGGTCTATTCGATCGAGAGCCGCTCCAGCGCTGGCACTAGCGCTTGCCGCGTGCGCCGAAAAAGGGTGGCACGGCCAAGCAAGCCTCCAAACGCCTTGAAGCTTCTGCTTGGCCGTGGGCTGCGAGCGCACACCAGTGAAACACGGCCAAGCAGGTACTTGGCGACGTCTGCACGCTTGCTTGGCCGTGCCACCCGGAGCCAGGGGAGAGCTCTTTCGGCGCACGTTGCTGGCCGGGCATCAGATTGCGCTCGTTGCGTTGGAGCCTTACATCGTATCCGTACCGCGATTCTCGCCACCCGGCCGCTTGGTGTTCGCAAACCCGAACCACGTGCGCGATGAGCACAGGAAGGTCCCCCCACACTCCGGAGCGCGGTCGCTTCGCAATGCGCGGTCGCTCAGGCAAACTTGGCTGCATCGCCGCGTTGGTTCTCAGCCTCACCTGCCTTGCCTGCACATCCGTTCCCAAAGGCCGCGTATCGGTCAATGACTTGGCGTTCGAAGGCAACGATTCGGTTTCCTCGGATGACATCGGGGAGCGACTCGCAACCCAAGAGAGCCCCAAGTTTCTCGGCCTCTTCCGAGGGATTGTCTTCGATTATCAACTGCTCGACCGTCGCGTCCTCGCCAAAGACATGGCCCGCGTCCAGCGATTCTACCGCTCGAGAGGATTCTACGAAGCGAAAGTGCGTGAGGTACGGGTCGAGAACGTCGGACCCAGCCATGTCCGCGTCGTCGTCGTGGTCGACGAAGGGAAACCCGTCCGCGTCGCATCCGTCCAGTTGATCGGGGAAGGTGATGCCTCCGCGGAAGCCAAGGCCGCAATCCCACAGGCGCTCGAGGTCCTCGCCGTCGGCGATCCCTTCGATGAGAGCAACTATCACGGCGCCGAGAGAGCCGTCCTCGAGGCGCTTACGGACCATGGCCATGCCTATGCGCGGGTGCAGCCGCAGGCCCGGATCGACCTGCCCAACCACCTGGCTTATGTCTGGTACAGAGTTGAACCCGGTCCGCTCGCGGTCGTCGGTGACATCCGTGTCCAGTGCGCCACGCCACATGAGGCCGGACCGGTGCTGCGGGCGCTGAACATCGAACCGGGAGACCCCTATTCCACCGCGGACCTCCGAGATGCCCGCGATGCGCTGCTCGGCCTCGGTGTGTTCAGCAACGTCGAGATCGAACCCCAGTTGACTTCGAGCTCCGAGAAAAGCCCGCGCGTCCCCTTGCTGATCAAGCTCACGACCATGAAGGAGCGAACGCTCAAGCTCGGGGGCGGCATGGAGCTCGACACCCTTCGAACGGACTTTCACTTGCGCGCCGGCTGGGAGCACCAGAACTTCCTGGGTGGCTATCGCCACTTCTCGGCCGAGGTCAAACCGGGCGTAGTGTTGTACCCCACACGGATTCCTTCTCTGAATAAACCCGACCACTACCTTCCGGAGGTGAAGAGCTCGGTGCAGATGAAGCAGCCGGGATTCATCGAAGCGAGGACCTGGGGAGCTTTGCGCACGGAATACAACATATCCCCGTTGCTGCTCTCCCCGACCGTGGATCCGAACGCCAGTGTGCTCGGCTACCGGGAGTTCAAGGGCGCGGCCGGGCTCGAGCGCAGGTTTCGACGACTGTTTTCCACGTTCTATTACAACTACCAGCGCAATGCGCCTTTTGCCTATGTCGGTACGCTCGACCCCGCGCTGCAGGGCGTGACAATCTCCTATGTCGATCTGCGCGCCGAGTTGGATCTCCGCGACAGCCGAACCAGCCCCCACGCGGGCTTGCTGTTTTCTGCCGATCTACAAGCCGCGGGCGGTCCGCTCATGGGTGATGCCCGCGACGTCAAGGTGCAACCGGAGACCCGCATCTACATTCCGCTCGGGCACGAGCAGTTCACCTTTGCGGTGCGCGGTACGATTGGCTTTTTGTTCCCGTTCAACTACGCCGAGACGCTCTCCGAGAACGCCGCGAGTGGACACGCTCCACTGGGAATCAGCCGCGCGCGATGGATCGAGGACGTGCAACTCATGTACTTCCGCGGCTTCTTCTCGGGCGGCGCCAACTCGAACCGTGGATATGCGCGAGGCGGGGTCGGTCCGCACGGCGTCATTCCGTTCCTCAACCCGGACCTCGCCAGCACCGAGGGATGCGATCCTTCGTCCCCGAACAGCGGCTCGGTTCAATGCAATCAGCCGCTGGGTGGCCCCTCCCTGTGGGAGGCCTCAGCGGAGCTTCGATTCCCACTTTCCGGCCCCCTGACCGGCGCTGGGTTTTGTGACTTCAGCGATGTCTCCCCCGAGAAGCGCGACCTCCGATTCGACTACCTGCACATGTCCTGCGGGAGCGGAGCCCGCTATGCGACCCCCGTCGGTCCCGTTCGCCTGGACATCGGCTACCGAATCCCCAACATGCAAATCCTCGGCTCGAGTGACGAAAGCGTGGAGGGGAATCCCGGAACGATCTTCGGGCTTCCCATGGCCGTTTCTCTCGGGATCGGCGAGGCGTTCTGATGCGAATTCGCCCCGCATCGGTCCTGAAGCGAAGCGGCGTCGTCCTCGCCTATGCGATTGTGTTCCTGGTCGCCGTGCTCGCCGGAATTCTCTTGCATCTGGACCTGCCGCCAGCGCGACGCGCCCTGCTCGCTACCATCAATAGCTCCTTGCAGAGCGTGTTCTTGGGAACCCTGACCCTCGAGTCCGTCGACCATGTGGGCGTTGACGGCGTGCGGGGCCTACGCGTGTCGGCTCGAGCCCCGACCGGGCAGGTGGTTCTTCGCGCCGAAGACGTCGACGCCGAGCTCACCTTGTCGACGCTCCTGACGTCGGCCCTTTTCGAGGGCGGCCCGATCCGCGTCGTGCTTCCCCGCGCGCGCACGCGGTTCGCCGAGATATCTCTCGATCGCATCCCGACTGGCGAGTTGGCTCTCGCGCAGGCGTTCGCCGTGCCGCCGTCGCCGCCTTCCAAGGCCGGTCGCGGCGTGGATCTTCGAATTCTCGCTATCCAGCTCGAGCGCGTGGACGTCCGCAGCAGCGATCTGGGATTGAACGCTACCGTGCAGGTCCTGGGCAGCGCGCTTCGGACCGATCCTGATGAGACCATCGTGGACATCGACGCGGCGTGGTTCACGTTGAACGTCAATCCAATACCGGCCGACATCTCGGGCAACCTGATGGGTCAACTGGCGCTGCCGAGCCACGGTCCCTTGCGAGCCCACGCGAACCTGGATCTGCACGCCGCAGACATCCCGATTCGCCTCGTCGCCCAGCTCGACGGCGATCATCTTCGCGGGGGCGTGGTGGTCCCCGAGACGCGGCCCGAAGCCCTCCGCCCGTTGATTCCAGGTCTCGTGCTGGCAGCTCCCTTCTCGGTCGCGGCTCAATTCGATGGTACGTTGCCGGAGCTCGAAACCGCGGGCCAGGTGACCCTGGCAGAGAGTCGCACGGCCTTCACGATCCAGTCCGATCTATCGTCTACGATCTCGGCGAAGCTGCATGCCACAATCGCCGGGTTGGCGCCAAGGTCGATCGACCCCAGCGCTCCGGATGCCTCCGTCAATGCCGCCATCCGTGCCTCGATCGAGAGCCTTACCAGCGATGAGCCGTTCGGCGACTTCGACATAAACATCCTCGACACCCGGGTTGCGGATCAACCCGTCCCCCCCACCCACGTCTCGGGAAGTTTCCATGGTCCTCGCGTCGAGGGAGAGCTGAACGCACAGCTCGACGATGCGACGGCTTCGGGTTCGTTCGAGGTGACCCCGATAAAAACCGGCGCTGGGGTGCTCGTCGTTACCTCCCTGAACGCTCGATTCCCCAGCCTGCGAGCGTTGCGTCCCTATTCGGTCGAGCTCGACGGCGCTGGGCAATTGCATGCAGACGCGACCTTGCGGCTCACCGATACGCCCGAGGTGACAGGAAGCGTGCGGGCTGACGTCGGACAGCTTCGCTTCGGGGAGTTCTTCCTGTCCAATGCGTCGCTCGTCGCCTCCGTGGAAGGTCCCATGAAAGCCCCTTGGCTCGAAGCAAGCCTGGAGGGTAACGGCCTTCAGACCCCCTATCTTCAAGCCCCAAGCTACGCCGTGGAGGCGGAAGGTCCGATTCGATCGCCGGCGGTCCGTTTGCGCGCCTGTATTCAAGGAGCGGGTAATGTGACAGCCAACACCACGCTCGAACTCGGTAAGACACTCGCAGCTCTGGACACCTCCGTGCGCGTGGAGGGAAAGCATCCGATCGACGTGAGCGCGCGGCGAGTTGCGTTCGGCGACGCTGGGGTCCAGGTTGAATCGTTGCGGGTGGAAGGCTTGGGCGGAGCGTTCGACGCCGACGTCGGTATCCGCGGCGATAGCGTGCGCGTGCGCGCACGCGGCGACGGGTTGAGGGTAGATCGTCTCGTTTCCCTGGTTCCGACAGCAGTCGTTCCCGTCGCTGGCGTGGTCTCCATGGACGTCGACCTGACCGCTTCTCGGCGTCATCTCGATGGATACGCTCGAGTCTCGGTGAGCGAGGGGCGCGTCGCCGGTCTCGTCGACGACGCTCGGGCCGAGCTCGATCTGCGCGCACACAAAGACCTATTCTCACTGTCGGCGCAAGTGGAGCTCGACGATGCGTCGCGCGTGACCGTGGAGGCGCCGAGCGTGAGGCTTCGTGGAAGTCCGTGGTCTCGCGAGACGTGGGGCGAAGCCGTGGGCGGCGCTACGCTCGAGGCGACCCTGGCGCTCCAGCAGGTTGGGAGAATGATTCCCGAATCGGCTCTGCCGATTCACGGCCTCGGCGGCACGGCCCATGTGCGCGCGGTTGCCCATCGACAAGCGCGTGATGCGACAGGTTTGGTCGACGTCACGGTGTCGACGACTGGATTACGCATGGAAGCTGGTGAAGAAGACAAGCGGGTTCCGATCCAAGGCGTGGACGCGAGCGTGCACCTGTTGGCGGACACCAGGTCCGGGCAGGTTGAGCTGCGTGCGGCGCTGCGCCAGCTGGACCGGAATCTGATCACTGCGGCTTTCGGCACCCAGATTGGCTTTGACGAGCTGATGGCGAATCCCTCCCAAGCCAAACCACTGGTGGAGCAGGCCGTTTGGCAGGGCGCGGTGATGGTTCCCCGACAACCGCTCGGAGGGCTGCCCGAATTCATGCGTCCGTCGGGCTTGTCGGGGCAACTCGAGGCGAGAATTACTGTGGACGGCAAGATGCTCGATCCTGCCCTGTCGGTTAGAACGATGCTCAAGGGGGTTCGACTTCGGGGCGATCCGAGTCTTGAGTCCAGTCCGCTGGACGTGGTGGTCACGGGTCAATATCAGGGCGGTCGAGGACAGGCAGCGGCCGAGATCAGCGAGCAGAGCACAACCGTGGCTTCGGTGGTGTCCGAGCTCGAGCTGCAACCGTCCGCACCGGCTGAACCTGGTGGCGCCCCATCCTGGGCCGTGTCGACGGAGGTTAAACTCGATCAATTCCCCATTGGCACGTTGGCGCTGCTCGTCGGTGAGCCGTTGGCGGGGCGTGTGGACGGGCGGATTCGGCTGAGCGACTGGCATCGCGATGCCGAGCTGCGGGCTGAGCTCTCGTCCAATGAGCTTCGCGTTGGCCGCGCGGTTGCCGCGATGACGTACGTTGACGTGACGGCTTCGAAGGGGGAGCTCACGGCTCACGCCAAGCTCGACCAGAAACACGGACGACTCGACGTGAGTGTGAAGACGAGAGCTCCGTGGGGCGCCGCGTTGACGCCCACCTTCGATCCCGAAGCAACGCTGGAGGCGAGGCTGGAAGCGCACACGTTCGATCTTTCGACCCTGAGTGCGCTGCCCGGCATCACTGAGCTCGCTGGGACGTTGGACGGGAATGCCTCCCTCGACGCGCCGGTGGGCGACATCACGTCAGGCAGGCTCAAGGGCCGCATTGCGTTGAAGGACGGCGTACTCAACGCCGAAAGCATTGGCCAGCGACTGCATGGCATCAACGCGCTGATGACGGTCGACCCCTCGGGTCTGGTCCGCCTGGAGCGCTTCGAGATGCGGGGCACGTCGGGCAAGCTCACCGCCGCGGCAACCTCGAGGCTACAAGGATTGCGACCCGTCGCGACGCGTGCAGTGGTCCAGGTGCCGGACGACGATCCGTTCCCCATCGTGTTCGGCGGTGTGGATTACGGTACGGTCGCCGGCAGCGTCAAGATTGACGCATCGTGGAGGGATCGCTTGGAGGTGAACGCCTCGGTTCCGAGGTTGCATTTCGAGCTGTCTCCCACACCACCGCCCAACGTGCAGAATCTGGACCACGACAACACCATCGAGGTCGGCGCGGTGCGTAAGGACGGACGATTCGTTCCGTTGAAGTCGCGTGACAAAGTATCGGAAGCGTCCTCGAAGGCCGCGGCGACCGCGCCGAGCTCGTTCGAGATGCGAGTCAGCGTAAGATTGGGCGATAACGTCACCGTCGCGCGAGGAGGGAGTCTTCGGGCCACAGTTCGAGGCAACACGACGGTCGAGCTTGGGGACGGGCCACCGCGGATCGGAGGCGCCTTCGAGATTCCGCGAGGAACCGTGGATTTTCGGGGTCGCCGGTTCAAGATCGTCGAGGCGACGTTGTCTTTGAATGAAGACGATCCATCGAACCCCATCGTGTCCGCGACTGCCGAATACCCCGCGCCGGGAGACTACGTTGTCACCGCCCAGTTCACCGGAACCATACAATCGGGGAGGCTGACGCTGTCGTCGCAACCGTCACTCTCTCAGACGCAGATTCTCAACTTGATTGCATTTGGGACTCCCGAGGGGCCGGCGGCGGCCCACTCCAGCGAGAGCAGCGCGGCGGCGGGGGTCGTCGGTGATGAGCTGTCGCAGGGCGTCAACGCCCTCATTGGAGATGTGACTTCCTACGAAATCAGCACGCGACTCGACACCAGCCACGAGGACGTGCGACCGGAGGTCGCCGTGCAGGTCACCCCCGAAGTCGCCGTCCAGTTGACGTTCGTTCCCACGCACCCCTCTCCAGGCCAGAACCCGGATCGAACGATTCTTACCCTCGAGTACCGATTCCGCCCGCGTTGGGCGTTGGAGGCCGCCGTCGGTGACGAGGGCACGTCCGTGCTCGACCTGTTGTGGCGGTATCGATACTGATGGGTCGCAGGTGAGGGAAGGGGCGGTCTTCGTGAGGCGGCCTGGTTGATATGAACCTGGGCTGGTGCATTTCGACCAGAGCCGGTCCGAGCGGCAGACGCAAGGCGCCATGTTCCGTCGCTGGCACGAACGATGCTAGGCCTTTCGTCCACCGTCCCTGCCTTCAAAAGGTCCTTACTCCATGAACCCCTCGCTCGAGAATCGCGTCCCCCGCATCCTCCTGTTGTATTGGGTCATAAAAATCGCAGCGACCACCCTCGGTGAGACGGGGGCGGACATGTTCTCCATGACTTTCAATTTGGGCTACCTGCGCACCACCGAGATCTTCCTGGGTCTCTTCCTGGTGCTGCTGGCGGGCAAGCTCATGCTCAAGGGCTACCATCCGATGGCCTACTGGGCAGTCTTCACCGCCACGGCCGTCGCGGGAACCGGAATCTCCGACTTCATCGATCGCACCCTGGGCCTGGGCTACCTGATCGGGTCCGGCATTCTGTCGGCCCTGCTGTTGGCCGTGCTTGCCATCTGGCACCGCAGGGAACGCTCCATTAGCGTCGAGAACATAAAGAGTCCCTCGGTGGAGATCTACTATTGGGCGGCTTTTCTCATCGCCAATACCCTCGGCACGGCCGCTGGCGACTTCCTCGCAGACACCGTGGGCTTGGGCTTTGCCCAAAGCGCCATCTTGATCACCACCCTGCTCGCGCTGATCGCTCTGGCGCACTATTTCACAAAGATCTCCGGCCTCTTGCTGTTCTGGCTGGCCTTCGTGCTCACTCGCCCCTTTGGCGCCACGTTTGGCGACCTTTTGACCAAGCCGCTCTCCCATGGCGGCCTCAACTTGGGCACCATGGGAGCGTCCGCCTTCTTTGCGGCCGTCCTGGTCATCGCCGTGATGAAAGAAACCCGTCTGGAGCGCGGACGGACGTAGCTTGGACTCGAGGACGTGCGCCTTATCCACCTACGAAATCGCGTGGACCGCAGTCCGGCGGTCTGTCCGCGAAGCCCCGTCCATCTGACGGTGCAATACGGCAGGGGGCAGAATCCCGTGTTCGTTGAACAACGCCCACACCCGCAAGTGCACATCCGTCTCGAAAGGCTTCTCGTACTTGGTGTCGAGGACGTAGGGCCGCGCCTTGATCGCCATCGCCACGTAGTCCTGCAGAATGACCTGCTTGGCGAGGATGGGGACCGGCATGTCGAGGTACACGAAGCGGCTGGTCAGGACGACCTCTTCAATCAGCTTGATGGCGAGCTTGATGTCCTGGTCGATTCCCACGTAAAAGTCCATCGGGACTTGCATCTCGAGAGCGCCGTAGTTCCCACAGGAGGTGACGTCGGTGAGGATCTTGTTGTTGGGGATCGTGACGATGTTGTGGTCGAGCGTGTTCATCCGAATGCTGCGCAGCCCGATCTTGATGATGTCGCCGTACTCTCCGCCGTAGGCCACCCGATCGCCTACCTGGAAGGGGCGGTCGAACATGATCGTGATGCCCGCGATGAACGCGGCCACGAGGTCTCGCATCGCGAAGCCGACGGCGAACGCGAGCGCGCCGCCAATGACCGCCAGAGCCGTGGGGTCGAGGCGGAAGCTGAGGCCCACCACCACTGCTCCGGCCACGATATACAGGACGAAGATCGCGAACGACTCAACCTTTTGGAAGGTGAGTCGCCGGTTGGCGAAGCGCGCGCTCAGACGATTGGCGATCCCCTGAATGAGGCGCTTGACGACGAGTGAGCCGAGAATGACGAAGAGGGATATGAACACGCCGCCCCAGCGGATGAACCCGGCGAGCTTCTCGATGTCCGGTACGTCCTGAGCCAGCGCGGGTGTCGTGCAGAGCAGGATGACTCCGGCGCAAAGTGCGATGATGATCCGTTGTCGCATTCGCATCCTCCTCAGGAACCCGAAAAAATGAGGTGCCGACGGTAGAGCAGTCGCGTGATGGCGCGGTACCAGTTCCACGTGACCCGGTACCGCCCGTCCTGCTGGTCAAAGTATCCACGCATTGCCCCGTAGCGCAGCGCATCCTGTACCTTGCTCGCGGACAGCGACGTGGCTCGGCTGATGTCCTCGGGGAGCGCCCAGTCGAGCTGCACGATCGCACGCAGCACGAACACGGCCTCGTCGGGCAGGTCCTCGAGATCCGAGGCATCCGGTGCGTCGAATCGGCGGGCGTACAGCTTCCCATCCGGAGCAACGCCGAGCGATGAGCGCCAGAAGTGCAATGCCACCCCGGGATTGCCCGTCGAGTAGTCCCACAGCAGCCGGTAGTAGCTCGCCGACGTGCGCGTGAGCGCGTCCTGTCGATCGAGCTCGTCGCCTTCCGCAGCGCGAGGATCCAAGAGATGTTCGAAGCTCGGCTCGATGTCGACGATCTTGTTGCGATTGGTCAACAGGCCCTGAATTGCCTCCTCGGACCAGGGCACAAGCTGGATGACGTCGTCGAACAGGGGCCTGGCGCCGCGTGCACGCTCGACGAGCCGCCAGAGCACCTCGTCGATCGCGAAAATCCAGGTGCAGTTGCGGCTGTGATGCCGAGCGAGGTCGAGCAGGGCATCGAACTCGTCCAGGCCGCCGACCATCGGCTTGATCAGGTGGTGCGCATCGTCGATGAGCAAAGCCGAGTCGATTTCTTTGCCGTCGAGCTGCCGGGCCGCCGCTTCGATGGGCTCGTCCTCGGCGCGTCCGAGCTCCCGATTGAGCAACTTGGTGAACGCCGGGAGTCCTTCGGTGGGACAGGACACCATCGTCAACTCGTCGGCTCGTGCCGCGATGCGCTTGACGAGGGTCGACTTGCCCGCGCCGCGCTCGCCCACGATCGCGAAGACGCCCCCGCCGACCATTTTTATGCGGTTGATCACATCTTCGACTTGGGCGTCGGCCTCGCTTGGCACGTTCTTGGGCGACGGAGTCTCTGGCCCCATGCGGTGGAGCTTGACGGGGTCGACGGGCTCATATTCTACCCCGGCAGCGTCTTCTGCCTTCTTGTCCATGCCCCGGCGGAACCAGTAGGCCAACAGGCGGCGTGTGATGTTGAAGGTGCCGACCCAGCCTCGCACTACACGTAGGGTGCCGGTGACAAGCAGATAGCCGCCACCCACCATCGCCGCGAGAAAGCTCGCGGCTCCCTCTTTCTTCCCGATGATCCACATTTCCAGGGCCCGCTTCTTGCGCACCCGTTCCATGCGCTCGAAGATGACCGGTCTCCACCACTTCACGAGCACCAGCGCGATCGGGATGGCGGCGAACCAGCACGTGGAAAACACCCACTGGTAGATCGTTCCCTGGCCCACGAGTTGATCGCTGAGCTCGAGGATCAGACCGAAGACCACCACGGTGACGCCAACCAGCCGGAGAGATCGGAAGCGGATGCTGGAGGTCTTGGACACGGACGCTGCCGAGCGTTGAAAGTGGGCCTTGTCCGAGGCCAGCGCGTCGACCGCGTACACCACGAGCTGGCCGCCGAACGTCCATTGCAGGAGGGTTGTGAGGAGCTCGACTTCCAGGAGCTTCTCGCCTTCGCCGGGAAGCAACCACACGGCCACCCATGACAAGAGCAGCCACTCGGCCGGCGCTCGGACGCGGAGGGTGAAGCTCAGCGCACGGTCGATGAGGCTTGGACCGATCGTGCGACGTTTCTTGTCCTTCTCCCGGACCTTGGAACGCAGTTCCCGCAGCGCGCGATCCGCGCGGCGGCGCCACCATATGAAGGCGGCGACAGGAACGGACCACTTGAGCAAGAGCCAGAGTGCGGAAAGCAGGAATTCGCCACGATTCGACCCTTGCCGGATGCCGGCGAACCAGTCCTGCGCGGCCTGCACGTGGTAGCGCAGAACGAGCCCGACTTGGCGTGTTTCCGCGCCTGCCTGGTCGCGCCCTGCACTGTCGAAGCCCGTGACGTCTTTGCGGGTTGCCGAGGACAGATGGGGCAGCAACGAAAGGCGCAGACGATTCAAGCTCTCGATTTCATCCAGGAGCTGCCGGGTTTGCGTCTGGCGGAACGCGTACTCCTCCTGCCGCAACCTCGTTTCGTTCTGCGACACGCGTGCGCGCATGTCTTGAACCTCGGTCCGGTCCACCTCGACGGACAACGTCGCAAGCGCATCCGGCCCCGCGGCGGGTACCTCACTGTCACCTGACGACCACGCGGCGATCGCGACATCGAGCTGGTCCCGCGCTGCGCGCAAGGTCACGCGGAGGTTGCGATACTGTGCGTCCACCACGTCGGGGCTGCTGGCATCCTGACCGGCGGCGCTGATGGTCTCGGACACCTTCCGGCGCCAAGCCAACGCTTCCTCGCTGCGCTTCTGGAGCTCGGCGCGGTTCTGCACGAGCTTGGCCTCGAACTCTGCCTGAGTCCGGGTGACACCGAGCAAGCGCGCTTGCTCTTCCGCCACCACGCGCTCGGCCTCCGAGCGGGCGTTCTTCGCCGCCTCGAGCGCGCGCTTCTGGTCCTCTTCTGCGTCCTTGGCTTTACGCTCAACCTCAGTGAGCTCGCGTTTGGCCTTCGCTTCGGTATCTGCCTTCTGCCGCTCGGCCTGCTTCGCGAGCAGCGCCTTACGCTCATCTGTGGGAAGCACGTAGAACGCGAGTCGCGCGCGGTCGAGCCCGATGCGGGCCTTCCATCTCTCCGGATCCGTGGAACGTAGCGCGTCGTAGGTCTCGAGCGCCTGCAAGTCCGCGTCCGCCTCGGCATCCGCGGACGCGTCGACTGGGCTCCCAGCGTCGCCGGAGGATGTTCGCTCGGGTTTGCCGGGCTTGTGGGCCTTCTTAACTGGCGCCGCGTCTGCGCCGCCGTCCGCGCCGTCCGTGGTTTTCGCTTCCGCGCGTTCCACGATGGCAGCGAGCCGCTTGGCCTCGATGGCGATGGCCGCCTCGTCATCCAGCGGTACGTCGAACAGCGTGGCGGGATCCACGCTCGTATCGAGCTCGCCCCGGAGAAACGCTCTCACCCGCCCCGTCGTTGTTAGAAGCTCGCGAACGGCGGGCTCGGGATCCACACCGCCGTCTATCGTGTCGCCCGCATCCCCTGCGGTCGTTCCACCGTCCTTCGAGGGGCCAACGTCGACATGCGTTCCGCCGTCACCTGCCGCGTAGGAGAGACCAGCGAACGAAAGGGTGAGAACGAACACCAAGGCTCGGAACGGCCGGTGCAAAGCTTGCTCCCCATTCCATTCGCGCGTCGAACGTCCAGCGTTTCTCATGCTCGGTCCCCCCGCGGGAGCAAAGAGTGGACCATTCCGTGCGGAACGACCAGCGCAATGAATTGCCGTCGGGTTGGCCGCCCGTACCGCCCTGCCAATTTGATCAGGTGAACCCCCGGCTGGAAGAAGCTGTTCGGCATGTGACCCACGGCTCCACGCTCGCCATCAGCGGTTTCAGTGCCGGGGAGGCTTTCGAAGTTTGACGGCTCCGGGACCCAATCCGGGTG
>Ga0180009_10005848_pt1 | contig 13055 bp, 15 predicted proteins | sample OS_PC_MetaG_FD_123537 | JGI IMG/M metagenome (GOLD analysis project Ga0180009, IMG submission 123537) | Groundwater microbial communities from the Aspo Hard Rock Laboratory (HRL) deep subsurface site, Sweden - OS_PC_MetaG | ecosystem: Environmental > Aquatic > Deep subsurface > Groundwater... | reverse complement strand
TGGCAGCCGACATGGAATCGGTGCACGATCTGGACGAAATCTGGCGATTCGGGGTCACAAAAACCCCGGCTCTGATCATCAACAATACGGTAAAATGCGCCGGGCGGATGCCGTTTCCGGCAGAGGTTGATGAGTGGGTAAAGGAAGAGAGTGAAAAATTACGAATGAAGAGTGTAGAATAAAAATTATTTTCTTAAATCAAAAAACCATCACCAACCCACGGAGGACTTTACCTATGAGCGCACACGATCACCACGATGACCCGCACGGCTATGGCCACGATGAACCGGAAACCTGTTTCAAGGTGGGGATTGTTTTCCTCTGCGTTATTGCCGCTCTGTACCTGATCTCGCTCTAGCGGAAGGAGCGCTTGCGAGCAGACCTGGCGCATTGCCCTGTTCTGCTCGCGACTTTTTTCGCAATAATCCGCTGCGCTGCATTCTTACCTTTTCACTCACCCTGAGGTGATCATGGACATTGCCCGAAAAATAGAATCTTCTGAAACCCGAATCACCAAGGCGGTGTTTCCAAATACCACCAACCATTACGCGACTCTGTTCGGCGGCACGGCCCTGCAGTGGATGGACGAAGCAGCCTTTATCACCGCCACCCGTTTCTCCCGACAAAAAATCGTCACGGTGTGTTCGGACCGCATCGACTTCAAAACCCCGATTCCGTCAGGAACCTTTGTCGAACTGGTCGGACGGGTGGTCAAGGTCGGCAACACCAGCATCCAGGTTCAGGTGACCGTCTATCTTGAGCAGATGTATGACACAACCCATGAAAAGGCCATTGAAGGACTTTTCACCTTTGTCGCGGTTGACGATGCCATGCGCCCGATTCAGGTAAATAAATAAGGGCTCTTTTGCCCGGACTGGAAGGCTCATGAAAAATTACGCCGCAACCACTTTATTTTTTGATTCACCCCGGAGAATCTGTATACTATGAAATAAGAACTTTGATGCGGTTGATGCCGACACGGCAATCTTCATACGGTGCAGAGGTCAGCCATGCCCCTCTCTAATTTTCCCCAGGCTGTAATCCGTTTTGAAATCCAGGTGTACCAACGCCCCAGCGATGAGAAACGGTTACGCGACACCCACATCGCCTTTTCCGGTGCGCCCCAGAAACATCCGACCAACGCACATAAAATTGTTTTGGTGGTCGATCCATACAGTGACAGCACCTTTTATTACGAATTCAACACCACGGACATCTCCTTCGTTGAAGAATTAGCCAACATCGTCACCATGGACGGCGAGGTGATTCCCATGGCCAGGGTCTGGGTCAAGAAAAAAAGCATTGCCATACGCAGCACCCCCTTTGTCGTGGAAAGCACAAGACCGTAGGATTCACCACCAAATTCTCCGCCCTTATCCTGAAAGAGGTGAGTCTTTTTCTCGGATGTCCGCTTTTGATTTTTACAATCTTTTTTCGTTTTTTTGCGAACATCTTGCGCTTACCCCGGCCCAAGGCGGGAAGGAGAATGCTGTCCACAGTGAAAATCTGAATTTCCATCGCCCATGGCACGCATCATGCGTTTCTTTTTCGGCAAGAGGCGATTGTCAGACTGTCCCAATATTTCTTTACAAAAAGAGGCGCGGCCATGAACGACATCAAAAAAATTCTGGTTCCCACGGATTTTTCCGAACATTCAAACAGGGTCCTGCAATCCGCCATCATGATCGCCCGCAAATTCGATGCGGCCATCGAGGTGGTTTTTGTGGTGGAAAGCCTTGATGCCTATGCCGGCTTTGCGATACCCCACCCGCCGCTGGAAACCCTTGAAAAAGAGCTTTTCGAGCGGGCCAAGCGCAAAATGACTGAATTTCTCGAGGAAAACATGGAAAAGGGTATCCCGCATGCAAGCGCGGTACTCAAGGGCAATGCCCCGAAAGAAATCGTCCGCCACGCCGAAGCCAAAGGCTGCGATATGATTATGATCGGCACCCGTACCTGCAAAGGAGTGGAAAAAACTCTGTTCGGCAGTGTGACCGACCGGGTGATCAAAACCGCCAACTGCCCTGTGCTCAGCATGAACCCCTGCGTTTGAGCATACAGGTTGCCGCATTATTTCCAACATCCACGGAGGTTTGCCATGAAGATGATCGACATTAAAGCAAAAGCGAAAGAGCTTGGAATCAGGCCCGGCAAGATGAAAAAAGAGGACCTCATCCGCGCCATTCAGGATAAAGAAGGCAACTTCCCCTGCTTTGGCTCAGCCATAGAGCATTGCAGCCAGGAAGACTGTTCCTGGCGGGAGGATTGCCTGTTCATATAACAACATCTACTCTTTCCGGACGGAGAAACCAATGCCGACCGACATTGAACCCATTGAAGGAAACTGGTACGAGGCCATTGAGGATGGCACCCGTTTCTACGTGGTGACCGTTGACGAAGATGAAGGGATTGTCGAACTTCAGCATGATGATGGGACACCGGAAGAAATCACCCTCGAAAGCTGGCATGAAGGTGATTTTACCGGAATTATCCCCCCGGATGAAATGGAACTGTTCGATGAATCGGCTGATCAAGACGATGACGCGCAGGATTACGGCAAGACGGAAAATCCAGAGGATGACAATTGGGGGGAGCCGTTACCGGAAATTGACGAATAAAAATTATGCCACCCTCAGCCCGCCACCTGCCTCAAAGCAAAAACCTTCTCAATGCTTTCTCGCAGATTATCCCGGGTAAAGGGCTTTGTCACATAATCACTGACTTTGGCTGTAACCGCTTCGAGAATCAGATGCGGCTGGGCCTCGGCCGTTATCATGATAAAGGGGATGTCCTTGGTGGACTCATTTCCCCGGACATTCCGCAACACCTCAATGCCGTGCATTACCCGCATGCACCAGTCGGAAAGAATAAGACCCACCTGTTCTTTCTCTAAAATACCCAGTGCCTTTTCACCATTTTCCGCTTCCAAAATATCGGAAAACCCCAAGGACCGCAGGTGATTGGTGATGATCCGCCGCATGACCAGAGAATCATCAACCACCAGCACCTTCATATCATGATCGATTTCCGTCATTTCACAAAACTTGCCCTATGCTCGCTTTCGCCTGATTATCACGCAGGTGGAGTGCCTCTCATGTACTGATTCTCGATTATAACGGAGGAGGGCACGGAATCAAAGCAATTCATGAAACAACCCGATCTTCCCCACGGCTGAACAGGACCGAAATATCCTTCCTGCGTCAGGCGTCATACCCACAAAAAAAGGAACCAGTCGTTTATGACCGGTTCCTTAATATTTTCTGGTGGGCGGAGCGGGAATCGAACCCACGACCTTTGGCTTCGGAGGCCAACACTCTATCCAACTGAGCTACCCGCCCTCGGGTATTCACATGCAACAGTGGCAACTTACTTACCATGTATCACTTTTTCAGTAAAGCCATTTTCCGTGGGTGCCGAAGGGTGGAGGCTTACCGCCAGAATCCTTCCGGAGCTTGGACTGATGGCCGCCCGCTGGTCAAGCCGTACGCCGAGAATGGCGATGATTCCGCCCTGATCCGTCAGGAGGGGTATTCGCCTCCGTTGGGCGGGTGAAATCTTCTGGTCGGTAAAAAAATCACCAACCTTTTTGCTCCCCGGCGCCCCCAGGGGATGAAACCTGTCTCCCGCCTGAACAGACCGGACCAGCAAGGGAAAACAGATCTTGGCGGCATCGCAGTACATCGTCTCCGGCCCCTGTCCCTCCCAATCCTCGGGAAGCGAATCCAGAAAGCGAAGAACAAGCATTGCCCCCGGGGACTTAAGGAAATATTCGCCCGGACCGGGAAGTTCCTTAGAAAACTGGACTTCTTCCGTATCCGCATCCGTCAAGTTACCCCGTATTGCCTGCCGGCCCTGCGGATAGCAAAAGGACAGTCGCCCCTCTGTCTTGAACACCCGTAAACCCTGGGCCAGATGAAGGCCGACACCCTCACTCCCGGTCGTAGCCAGAGAAAGAAGCTGACCAATCTGCTTAAACGAAGGGCGACATTCCATGTGCCAGCAGGCGCTTTCCAAAATGCGCCGCCGAATGGCCAGGGGCTGTCGGGAAAACCCCTCCAGATGGATGATCAGTCCGGCAGCATCGCCCGATTCCTCCCCAACCACCTGGACGTAAGCCTGGCTGGCTATCCCGGCCAGCAGCTCTTCTTCTCCTTGGAAAATAGCTGCTGTTTCCCGCAGAGAGTTGCCGATATTGGGGTTAAAATGTTCCTGCAGATACGGCAGCAAATCAAGCCTGATCCGGTTGCGCAGGTAAACCCGCTCCTGGTTGGAACTGTCGAGGAGATAGGGGATATTTTCCTCGGCAAGATAGCGGAGAATCTCCTCCTTGGGCACGTCCAGAAAAGGGCGGATAACAAGGTTGCCGCGTATCCTCGCCATGCCGGTCAACCCCGCACGCCCGGTGCCCCGGATGAGCCGCAGCAGGATCTCCTCGGCCTGATCATCCGCCGTATGGGCCACGGCAATCTTGGTACCTCCGTGCCGCGCAGCCACCTTCTCCATAAATCCGTAACGAAGATTGCGGGCGGCATGCTCAATGGACAGCCCCTGCTCCCTGGCGCAGACCCCAACCTCTACTCTGCCGCATTCGCAGGCAAGCCCCAAAGACTGGGCCGTTTCCCGCACCAGACGTGCCTCCGCCTCCGCCTCATCCGGCCGCAACCCATGATCCACATGGGCAATCACCAGGGAAATATCCAAGGGCTCGGCCAATTGCGCGAGGACATGGAGAAGGGCCATGGAATCCGGCCCCCCGGAGACTGCAACGACGCAACGGTCTCCGGCCACAAGAAGCTTCTCGCGTCGAAGAGTTTCTTCTGTTTTTTTTATAAAAAAATGCATAGGTCGGGGGTGACAGTCATTATTCCCTTGAAGAAGCGGTTGCCTTTGGCTATGTGATATACCATACTAAAGCATATCCTCTTTTTTCAGAAAAACACTCAGCAACGGGTCTTATATGAAAGTACGCAAAGCTGTTATCCCGGTAGCCGGAAAAGGCACTCGCTTTCTCCCGGCCAGCAAGGCTATTCCCAAGGAAATGCTCACCATCGTCGACCGGCCGACCATCCAGTACATTGTCGAAGAGGTTGTGGCCTCTGGGATCGAAGAGATTGTCTTTGTCACCAGTCAGGGCAAATCCGCCATTGAAAATCATTTTGACTACGATTTCGAACTCGACACCATCCTCAAGCAAAAGGGCAAAACCGCGCTCTGCGAAGAGATCAACCACATCTCAAACCTCATCGACATTACCACGGTCCGCCAGAAAAAACCATTGGGACTGGGGCACGCCATCTGGACCACCAGAAATGTAATCGGCGACGAGCCTTTTCTGGTACTGCTGGGTGACGATCTGGTGTTGAGCAAGACTCCATGCTGTCAGCAGATGCTCACCCTGCATGAAGAGCTGGATGCGCCCATCGTGGCTATCCAGAAAGTGCCGATGGCAGAAACCAACCAGTACGGGATCGTGGAAGGAACCCAAATCCGGGAAGGAGTGCATCAGGTGGCCCGCATGGTGGAAAAGCCTGCGCCAGGCACCACCGACTCCGATCTGGCGATCATCGGCCGCTATTTGCTGACCCCGGAAATCTTTCCCATGCTCGAAAAAACCACTCCGGGCCACGGCGGGGAAATTCAGCTCACCGATGCCCTGCTGGCCCTGGCCAAACAGCGGCCCATGTATGCCTACGAATTCACCGGCACTCGCTTCGACGCCGGAGACAAACTCGGCTACCTCAAAGCCATTGTCGCCTATGCCCTGCGGCATCCCGTGGTGTCCAAGGAGTTCCGGAAACACATCAAGGAAGTCAGCGCGGATTTTTAACCGTAGTTGGCTTCAAGGCGACATTTCCATTTGTCCTTCGACAGGCTCAAGATGAACAGTGTTGCCAACGACGCATACTCACTCCGTTGACCGTTCGCCCTGAGCCTGTCGAAGGAAAACCTTACCTCTACCGACAGGCTCCATGTCCGCATCTCCTCCCTATCTTGAAGTCGCCGTAGCCGCGCCCCTGCCGCAAACCCTGACCTACGCCATCCCGGCCAGCGGGGAGATTCCTGCCCCGGGGCAGCGTGTGCTGGTGCCCTTGGGCGGGCGGTTGCTCACCGGTTATGTGCTGGCCTTAACCGAAGAAAAACCCGAGTTCCGCCTTAAACCCATTGCCGATATTCTCGATGACTTCCCGGTTTTCCCTGAAAACATGGTCCCTTTTTTCCGCTGGGTTGCCCGCTACTATCATTATCCCATCGGCGAGGTGATCCGAGGCGCGCTGCCCGGCGGGCTCACTTCGCAAAGCGGTCGCCAGCTCAAGGCCACTGAGGCGGGGATGCACTTTTTTCTTGTGGAACAGCCGCAGCTTGCCAACGACCACCCCTGGCTGGTCAATCTGACAACCAACAAAAAACTGAGCGCTGCTTCCGTACGAAAACTCTGGCGTGGCAAGGAAAGACGGTTCATCGAACAGTGGGCCGAACAGGGATTGATCCTAGTGGAACAAGTCATTTCCGGGGCTTCCATCGGCCAGAAAACGGAAACCTGCGTATTCCTCGCTCCGGAACCGCTTGCTCCGGAAACCTTAGCCAACCTCAAACCATCGGAAAAAAAAGTTGTCGCCCTGCTTGAAGAAATGCACACCCCTTCCTCTCTGGGGATTCCCCGCCGGGAGCTGACCTCCATCTACCGGGGGGCAGGCAAGCCTCTGACCTCCCTGGCCGAAAAAGGCATGGTCCGCCTTGAAGAACGGACGGTGTATCGCGATCCCTTTGGGGAAACCCCGCCTTTTTTCCCCAGACCCGCCCAACTCACCGTTGATCAAGAAACTGCCCTTGCCCAACTGAACCCGGCCATTACCGGAAAAAAATATTCCGCTTTCCTGCTGCACGGTATTACCGGCAGCGGCAAAACCGAGGTCTACCTGCAGGCTGCGGAAACCACCCTGGCTCAAGGCCGCAGCGTCCTGGTGCTGGTGCCGGAAATCGCCCTGGCGACCCAGCTTGAGGCGCATTTTCTTTCCCGCTTCGGCGAGACGGTAGCCCTGCTTCACAGCGGCCTGGCCAGAGGCGAACGTTTTGACCAGTGGCAACGGGTTGTTTCCGGGGAGGCGCGCATCGTTATAGGCGCCCGATCCGCCATTTTCGCTCCTCTTGGAGACCCCGGCCTGATCATCGTTGACGAGGAACACGATGGCGCTTACAAGCAAGAAGACAGCCTGCGCTATCAAGGCCGTGACCTGGCTCTGCTGCGGGGCAGTCAGATCAACGCCACGGTGCTGATGGGCTCGGCCACTCCATCGCTGGCCAGCTATCAGCACGCACTCAGCGGCAAGTATACCTTGCTCAGCCTGCCTGCCAGAATCGAAAACCGCCCCTTGCCCCAGGTCGAGTTGATCGATCTCCAGGCTGTGAACACGGTTTCCGGCCGACCGCCGCTCTTTAGCCCGCAACTTACTCAAGCTTTGCGGGCAACCCTGTCCCGTCAAGAACAGAGCATCATTTTTTTAAACCGCAGGGGATTTGCCAGCTGCATGCTCTGTTCCGACTGCGGCCAGGCAGTGCAATGCCCCCATTGCCGGATAACCCTGACCCTGCATAAAGGAAGAGGCGAACTGGTCTGTCATTACTGCGGTTTTGCCGCCAACAGCCGCACGGTCTGCAGCAATTGCCGTTCGCTCAATCTCGCCCCCATCGGTTTCGGCACGGAACGCATTGAAGAGGAGCTCACAGGGATTTTCCCCAAGGCACGCATCGCCAGGCTCGACCATGACACCACGCGCAACCGGCTTGATTTCCTCCGTATTCTCAGGGCGGTGCACGATCGGGAGGTGGATATTCTGGTGGGCACCCAGATGATCACCAAGGGCCACCATTTCCCCCATGTTACCCTGGTGGGCATTGTCTGGGCCGATGCCGGACTGGGACTCCCCGATTACAAGGCAGGCGAACGCACCTTCCAGCTTCTGGCCCAGGTTACCGGCCGGGCGGGTCGGGGCGAGCAGCCGGGGCGGGTTATCGTCCAGACCCACCAGCCGGGCCATTACTCCATTGCCGCAGCCCGCGACCATGATTATTCCCGTTTTTTTGAAAAGGAAACCGGGCTGCGCAAAGCTCTGGGCTATCCCCCCTTCAGCCGACTCATCAATCTGGTCCTTGACGGCGAACAGGAGGAAGCGGTGCAAAGCCGGGCCATGGCCCTGGCAACCACAGGAAAAGAGCTGCGCCGGTATCGCAAAACCGCAATCCTCGGCCCAGCACCCGCTCCCCTGGCCCGATTGCGAGGAAGATTCCGCTGGCAGATCCTGCTTAAAGGGCCAATACTTGAAGAACTGCACGGACTCTGCCTGGAGTTGGAACAGGAACAGGCCCGACTGGGCGGAGCGGTGAATTTGTCGGTGGACGTTGATCCCGAAAGCATGTTATAAATTGAACCTCTTGCAAAAAGAGGAAACACCCTTCGACAGGCTCAGGGTGAACGGATCGCTCTTTAGAATTCTTTATAATCTCCTCCGTTCATGCTGAGCCCTTCGGTACGATCAGGAGAGCCCTGTCGAAGCACAATCCAGCATTTTGCAAGAGCCCAATTATTTGCATAATCGCCTCGGTTCATTCCGGCAACTCCCAACAAAAACGTACACCAAGGAACTCCCCCCATGGCTCTGCGAGAAATTGTCACCTATCCCTTTCCCATTCTCAAGGACACGGCCAAGCCGGTGACCGACTTCGGCGAAGACCTCCAAAAACTGGTGGCCGATATGGCGGAAACCATGTACGACGCGCCGGGCGTCGGCTTAGCGGCCCCGCAGATCAACATTCCTCTGCAGCTCTGCGTCATCGATATTTCCCCCAAAGACGAGCCCAGAGAGTTGATCGTTCTGGCCAACCCGAAGATTATCAAGGGCGAGGGCCAGGAGATTGACGAAGAAGGGTGTCTCAGCGTGCGGGAGTATTGCAGCAATGTACCCCGTTATGCAAGAATCTGGGTGGAGGCCCAGGACATTACCGGCCAACCCCTGAGTTTCGAAGCGGAAGGATATTACGCCCGGGTGATCCAGCACGAGCTCGATCACTTGAACGGCACCCTGTTCATCGACCGGATCAGCACCCTCAAGCGAACGCTGTATAAAAAGAAGCTCAAGAAAATGATCAAGGCCGAAGGGGAGAAATAACCGGTGGCAACCAGCAGGTACCGTATCATCTTCATGGGCACGCCGGAGTTCGCCGTGCCCTCGCTGCAGGCGCTTCTCGACCACGGTGAAGAGGTGGTGGCTGTGGTTTGCCAGCCGGACAAGCCCAAGGGACGCGGCCGCAAGCTCAGCCCGCCGCCGGTCAAGGAACTTGCAATGGCGGCAAACATCCCGGTTCTCCAGCCGACCAAGGTCAGAACCCCGGAGTTCCTCGAAGAACTCCAAAGCTATAACCCGGACCTTATCGTAGTAACGGCTTACGGCCGCATCCTGCCAGGGCCTCTCCTCAACCTGCCGCCTTTGGGCACCATCAACGTGCATGGCTCGCTGCTCCCCAAATACCGGGGCGCGGCTCCGGTCCAGTGGGCCGTGCTGAACGGCGACAAGGAAACCGGCATCACCATCATGCAGATGGACGAGGGCATGGATACCGGCGATATTCTTTTGCCAGGGCGCCTTGACATTGCCTCCGATGACACCGCCGGCACCCTGGCTGTGAAGATGGCCGAACTCGGGGGCAGACTGCTGATCGAAGCTCTGGAAAAACTCAAGGCTGGAAACCTCCCCCCGCACAAGCAGGATGACAGCCTGGCCACGCCGGCGCCGCCGCTCTCCAAGGATTTGAGCGTTATCGACTGGCACAGTTCGGCTCAAGAAATCAGCTGCCGGATCAGGGGGCTTGACCCATGGCCCATGGCTCATACCACCCTGGAAGGCAAATGGCTGCGTCTTTTTGCCCCGCAGGTGATCGCGGGGCCTGTCTCCGAAGCGGTCGGCACTCTGTGCAGAGCCGACAAAACCGGGCTGACAGTGGCCACGGGCAATGAGTATCTGCGCCTTGGCGAGGTGCAGCTTGAAGGCGGGAAACGCATGAGCGCGGATGCCTTTCTTCGGGGCAGACCACTTGTCCCCGGTTTGCGGTTCCCCACATGACCCGTAACCGCTCATCAATACCGCATCTGCCGTGGCATCGGCCTGGTCCGCATACCGAATGTATTGCGAACAAGCCTCTTTCGCGCATCCGTACCACTGCTAAACGTTTACAATTCCAAGGCTGCCCGGAATTTCGTTCTCCAAGAGGACGATTGTCATGACCCGCTTCCTGAAAAGCCGCATTTTCTATCTTCTGCTCATCCTTGCCGGAATCGGCGCGGTTGTCTTCTATGCGCTTCAGGAGGACAACATCTTCGGCAAACTCTTTTACTATGTGCAAAATTCGCGGCAGCACGGCGAGCAACTCCGGGAAGCAATCCTGGCCAAAGGAATCTTTGCGCCGCTCATCTTCGTCACTTTGCAGATCCTCCAGGTACTAGTTGCTCCCATCCCCGGCGAGGCCAGCGGCGTCTTCGGCGGTTACCTTTTTGGCGCCCTGCCGGCTCTTGTCTACTCCTCCATCGGTCTTACCATCGGCTCCTGGCTGGCTTTCATGATCGGCCGGTTGCTGAGCGATCTGGTCCGCCGCCGCCTCGAACATACCGCCATTTATCAGCGCTTCAATCATCTGGTCAGCAAGGGTGATTATGTCATCCCCTTTGTTCTTTTTCTCCTGCCCGGCTTTCCAAAAGACTCCCTCTCCTATCTGCTGGGCATGAGCCATATGCCGCTGCCGGTATTTTTATTCATCACCTTTGTGGGCCGGATACCAGGCACCCTGCTTCTTTCTTTCCAGGGCGCCGAACTCTATGAAGGCAACTATCTGAAACTTGCGATTTTGCTGGGATTTTCTGCCATAATCGCCCTTCCGTATGCCTTTTACCACAAACAGATTCTCGCCTGGCTGACCCACTACAGCCGCCGGACCTTTCCCGATAACGGGCCCGACAACCTTGAGCCGCCGAGGGAAAAATGATTGATCAACGCACCATCGGCTACATCGACTGTTTTTCAGGAATCAGCGGAGACATGTTCCTTGGCGCCCTGCTCGATGCCGGTCTGTCGCTGGACGAATTGCGCGGGCAACTGGCCCTGCTCGAAATTGACGGCTATACACTGTCCGTTGAAAAAAAATCCTGCGGCGCCATCGCCGCCACCGCTCTTATGGTCGAGACCGCGGAAAAACATCCGCACCGTTCCTGGGGGGATATCCGGCAGCTCATCACCGCCAGCAAACTCGCCGAACCGGTCAAGGAAACTGCGCTTTCCATTTTTTCCCTGCTGGCCGAGGCCGAGGCCGAGGTTCATGGCAGATCCGTTGATACGGTACATTTCCATGAAGTGGGGGCAATCGACTCTATTATTGATATTGTCGGCGCGGCCATCGGCCTTGCTGCCCTGAACATCTCCAGCCTGCAGTGTGCTCCTCTTCCCATGCCGCGCGGCTGGGTCCACTGCGCCCATGGCCTGTTGCCCCTGCCGGCTCCTGCGGTCTGCGAATTGCTGCAAGGCGTCCCAACCTACGGGGTCGATCTGAGCCAGGAACTGGTCACCCCGACCGGGGCTGCCATCGTCAAGGGCTTGGCCGCCACTTATGGACCCATGCCGCCCATGACCATGACCAGCGTCGGCTACGGTGCCGGCAGTCAGGACCTTGCCAATGGTCAGCCCAATCTTCTGCGGCTGGTCATCGGCACCCCACAGGTTTCGGTCGAGGCTCAGACGGTGGAGGTTATTGAAACCCATCTTGACGACTGGTCCCCGGAAACCTTTCCCTATCTCTGTGAACGGTTGCTTGCCCTTGGCGCTTTAGATGTGGCGCTGATCCCCATTCAGATGAAAAAAGGGCGGCCCGGCTTTCTCCTGCGGGTGATCTGCGACCAGGCTGCGGCATTACCGGCCAAGGAATGCATCCTGAGCGAGACCACGGCCATCGGATTGCGTTTTCGCACGGAACAGCGTTGGACCCTGCCCCGTGAATCCGGCACTGTTCCCACCTGTTGGGGCGAGGTGAAAGTAAAAAAAATAACAACTCCAACCGGTGAGACTTTGACCCCGGAATATGAAGACTGCAGACGGGTGGCGATCGCACACGGTGTCCCGATTAAAGCGGTGTATGCCGAAGTGGCGCGCGCCGGCAGCAAAGAGTTTAAAAAAGACCCCCTTCGACAGGGCTCTCCTGAGCGTGTCGAAGGGCTCAGGGCGAACGGTAGTTATCGCTAATCATACAATTTTCGCTTGTGGTGAGCCTGTCGAACCACAAAGATACACGCACCTATGAGGACACCTAAAATGGATCGACTGTTCATGTCCATTGCCACCGGTTTCGGCACGGGTTACCTGCCCAAGGCCCCCGGCACCTGGGGCTCCCTGCTGGCTCTTCCCATGCATTTTTTTCTGCGGCGGCTGACGCCGAATCATTATGCCATTGCCCTGGCAGCTATTTTTTTTATTGCCGTCATTACTGCCGGACAGGCGGAAAAGATCCTGGATCGCAAAGACCCTGGGGTGATTGTGATCGACGAGATTATCGGCATGCTTATCACCCTCATCGCCGCGCCGAACAACCCCTTGATCTGGCTGTTGGGTTTTGCCCTCTTTCGGTTTTTCGACATCTTCAAGCCCTATCCCATCCGGCTTATCGACCAGCGGATCAACGGAGGGCTGGGTATTGTCCTGGATGATGTGCTGGCCGGAATTTACAGTCTCATCGTTCTGCAAATTTTCTGTTATGCTGTAATCGGGCAGTAAAAAAGAGAGGTCTTCCCCGAATGGCGCTAGCTTAAGACTTTTCAGTATGGTAGTGATCGGCGTCAGACTCCATTCAACTCCTAAACATGATAGGCTCTCAACAACTCGGAAATTGATTCAAGCTGGTGCTTCGACAGGCTCAGCACGAACGGAAGTCAATATATCAAGACACCTTCCGTTTGGCCTGAGCCTGTCGAAGGGCAGTTGTTATGAGTCCATTAAAAATGGTAGTTTTATTCAATCATTTTA
>Ga0180009_10005847_pt1 | contig 13056 bp, 9 predicted proteins | sample OS_PC_MetaG_FD_123537 | JGI IMG/M metagenome (GOLD analysis project Ga0180009, IMG submission 123537) | Groundwater microbial communities from the Aspo Hard Rock Laboratory (HRL) deep subsurface site, Sweden - OS_PC_MetaG | ecosystem: Environmental > Aquatic > Deep subsurface > Groundwater... | reverse complement strand
CCCCGAAGCCGAAACCATAAAAGAAATTCTTGGTCTCATCGGATTAGTGGGGACTTTAGCTTACGGAGGTTATTATGGGGTTAAGTCTCTCGTTCCCGTAACGAAGGAATTGAAGGACAAGACTTTACAGACGGCGCTTAATCTAGGGTTAGATAAGTGGATAGCCCGGAGAGCAAGGGGAGTCCCACCACAGCAATTTAAGACAGTTCAGGATACTCTCTACAATTGGATTGCTAAGGATAGAACTTGGCTTCAGGAGAGAGCTACGGAGAATATGCTCCGCAGAATGGGCAGAGGTGTTAATGCTTCTCAAGCTGCTAAACAAGCAGTAGATGATACTGTAAGAGATGTTGAGCAAAGAATAGTAGGGTTAATTCCAAGAGGTGCACAGACGACTGCTATGGCTTTCGGTGGAGTTCCAAAGGAAATTACCCCTGTTTCATGGGCTGCTATGAAAGTTCCCGTAAGAACAGCATTAGCGGTATCAAAGGGGTTATCAGGTAAAGTAGGCAGCAAGACATGGGCTAAACTAACTCCTGCTGAGATTAGGGTTTTGACAAAGGTAGTAGCACCTGTTACCCCAGAGGTTAAACAACCGTGGCAATTAACGAAGGAAGAATGGACTAAATCTACTATTAGTGAGTATGAAAAGAGTGCACGTTTTCTCAGGAGCTTAAAACCTAAAGAGGGTTCAGCCAATTATTATGCCTTACAAAATGTAGAGGCTGCTATTACTGGATTAAAATCTGGCATACCTGGGGGGACTAAAGCAGTTCCATTAGATTGGTGGGAAGGTCATAAAAATAGCATTCAAAGTGCCCTTTCACAAGGCAAACCCGTCCCTGCTGAAGTGCTGGCTGACTATCCTGACTTGGCTAGAGCACCTGTTACCCCAGAGGTTACAATCCCCAAAGCCGAAGTTGGGGTTGTTCCTGAAGTTGCTGCTGAACCTACTCCTGAAGCACCTGTAGCTGCTGTAACAGCACCGAAACCAGCAGAAGTGCCAGTTACTGCTGAAGTTATACCAACTGTTGAAATCATCGGTACTCCTGAAATGTCTCTACCCCCGAAACTTCCAACTGAACCACCTCCTCCTGCTATTCCAGAGATTAGCGGTGAACCAATGCCTTCCGAGTGGCAAGGATTAGCACCTGACCTACAAAATGCTGATGAGTTAATAAAAATAATGACCCGCCCTGATGTTTTCCGTAAAATTGCTAACTTACCAATAATCAGGAACTTACAGCAACATCTTAATTTGGCTGCGGTAGCTAATACTCCAGACTATCAGTATGTGGTAATTAGGGCAGCCCTGTTTGAAGAGGCTAGAACTAAGACTGAGTTTATTACCTCTTATTTGAATAAATTAGGGACTCAAGATGATTTGTTTGGCAAGGCAGACCCTTCTGGTAAGGTTCTAACTGGTAAATTAAAAGGCAACTATATGAGTGATATTAGCAAACAGCCTTCAAAATACCCACTGACGGACGCTCAAAAGAATTGGATTACTAGAAAAAATGAAATCCCCATAGCTTTAGCAGATTTACTGAAGAGAAACGAAATTGATGTTCGTATGCTTACCCTTGAGGAGGGTGAATACTACGGCCCCCGTAGAGTATTGGCTAAACTCAGCAAAGATGGTGAAGTAATTGAGATGGCTTATCTTGGTGTGGGTAGCAGACCTGGGGCTAAGATGGCTTTTGAAAAGAACAGAGTATTCAAGACACAAGCTGAAGCTGCTAAAGAAGGGTTTAGTTACCTAAAAGAAGATGAGGCTCTTTATCTACATGCTATGGCTGTTTATAGGAAAGTAGCTAATAAGAAAGCTACTGAGTGGCTTTTAACTAAAGTCCCGTGGCGAACTACTGGTGCTCCTGATGAGTTAATCTTGGCTGCCGAGTCAGCTAAAGTAAAATCTAATATAGCTAGACAACTTCTGGCAGCCCTAAATAGAGCGGTTCGTGGCGAGAGAGTTCCCCCGATTACTATAAAATCTATTGAATCAGTTTATCCAGAACAAGCCAAACAACTCAGAAGTGCTATCAGGGGAATACAAGCTGGTGAAGAAACCGCTACTGAAGTCCAGCAACTAACGAATACTGCTAAGGGTTTGATAGATACAAGTAAGAGTGAATTCCAGAGAGCAGTAAACGCTAGGGCGAGGGCTAGAGAAAGGGCTATGACAGCAGGATTTGAGGAGTCCATGGTTCACGCCCCTGCATTTGCTGGCAAAATACTCACTGATTGGAAGAAAGATACCATAGTGCAGGATTTGTCTAAGAAAATCCGTAAAGAGAAAGCACTTCCTACCCCTAGTTCTGAAAGACTTAGTGACCTACAAGAACAACTCAAAAATCGGGTATCCCAAATAAAAAACGCTCCAGAAGCTAAAGAACTATCAGGGATTCTAAACAACGTTTTCAATCCAAGAGTAAACCAAGCGTTAGTAGCGGTCAATAAATATAGTGCTGTCAAGAGGTATGTCCAGCTTGCCTTTGACATAAGTCCGATGATGATTCAGTTAATTCTATGGCATGGGCGTTATCCACGGGCTGCTGCTGCTGGATGGGTTGGATTGGTAGAGGGACTACTTGACCCGAAGGCTCATGCTAGGCTTCTTGACGCTAATAGAGAGTTTCTAGCTAAATATCCTACCTTCCTGACAACGAAATCGGGGACAGAGTTCACAGAGGCTTTTCATAGTGGTGGTTGGATGGCTCATGGCCCGCTTATTAAACCAGCAAATGAGGAAAGGTTTATCACAGCAGTAGGTAAGTTCCCATTCAGGGTAACACGGGAAGCAGCCAGGTTTATTTTAAGCCCTTGGCAGAGAGCCTTTGAAGTATGTCTTGATAGAGCGGGAATTGAAGGGCTAAAAATGTTAGATTATCTGGCTGTTAGTCCAGAGAGAACGGCCAACATAGCACAACACATAAATATAATGCGTGGCTTAACTTCCTCAGCTAGACTTGGAGTTTCTCCCAACTTTAGACAGTTTGAGACTCTACTAACGCTTGCCCCACGATATAATAGGGCTTTTGCTGCTATCCTTTCAGATTTGGCTCACGGGAATATAAGGGGCAGATTAGCTTGGGAAGCTCTAGTAAAAGGCTTGGGATTTCTAGCCATAATGACCCTACTTATATCTTTTGCAAATCGTGAAACCAGGGAAGAGATTATAGAGCATTTCAATCCGGCTTCTTCTAAGTTTATGACATGGACGATAATGGGGCAGAATGTAGGCTTTGGCTCAAAGTGGAGAAGTGTAGTAAAACTTGTAGCCAAAACTGCTGATGACCCCGAAAACCTGCTACAGATGTCTATGGAAAATCCCGCTTTCAGGTTTATCCGAGCAAACTTTTCCCCAGCATTGGGTGATGCGATGGATTTACTAACAGGCAGAACTTATCTGGGCGACCCAACCCGTGAGAATGTTGGTCAATTTGCGGAAGAGATGATTGTGAGAGACCTTCTTCCTATCTGGGTAGAAAGTGCCTTATATGAAGGTGGTTCTTTAGAACAAAGGGTAATAAGAGGAGTTGCTGAGTTTGCTGGTGGTAGGGGGTATCCTGAACCTACTTGGGAAATAGTCGGGGATTTGAGGGATAAATACACTAAACAGGATTTTAACCTTAAATATAAAGATTTGAACAACGCACAGAAGGATAAACTAAGACGTAATCATCCTGACCTAGTAGAGTTAGAACAAAAGGGGGAAATGGAGTTTGCCGAAAGAGGGACTGGGTTTGAACAATGGCTATATAGTGCACTAAATGATGCAATTAACAAAAGAAACGATGAACTAAATAAATCAGCACAGGCATTGATGGATGGTCTGATTAGCAAAAGCTCCTATGATTCTGATAGGAAGTGGATTAGAGCTTTTTATTCAGGAGCTAGAGCAGTTCTGTGGGATGGTAAAGAGAAAGTAGACCCAAGGAGTGTAAAAAAGATAGAGAGGTGGCTTGTTGAAAACGAGAAACCAGAGGATAAAGCCCTATCGGAGTATCACGAAAAGAGGGCTAACTTAATAGATATCTCTGAATTACCTAGAGATTGGGATAAAATTGAAGCTAATATGAAGGCTTTTCTTAAAAAATACTCCTCTAAAACTCGTCAGTATATTTTAGAGAATAAAGATGCTTGGATAGAGGATTTACCTGAACCAGCTAGAACCATTGAGAAGATGAGATTACAGGGCATAGAGGATGAAACATGGTGGGATGATTATAGAGGAGCACCACCATCTAAAGTTCCCACTTATTACCCTAAAAAACCTAAAACCACCACACCTAAAACTATTCCGGGTGAAATAAATTTCTTTGCACCAAGATAAAATAAATTAGGAGGAGAAAATGGAAGAACAGGGGACTGATACAAAGATTGAAGAGATTGAGCAGGCTGAAGAGCAGGCAGAATCAATTCAATCACAGGAAAAGCCAACTGTAAAATACACGGAGGAGGATTTTCAGAGGGCAGTAAGTAAGGGGCTAGCGAACATTCAAAAGCAACTAGACTTACAGAGAACCGAGGCTCAAAAGGCAGCATCTCAATTAAAAGTAAAGGAGGCTGACCTAAAAACTCTACAGGAGGACTTAGCCGAACTTGAAAACCTGAAACTTGACGACCCCGATTTCAGAGAGACCTACACTAGCCAAAAAACTATTCGTGAAGCTCAAAGAAAAGTGGACGTTAAGATGGCTGAACTAGAAGCGATGCGAGACGAAATCAATACTCAACAGTGGAGAACAAGGATGGATAAAAAGGGTGCTGAGTTAGTGAAGGAAACGGGTATTGACATCGATGAGTTCGTGGGCTGTCAGACTGAAGAGGAAATGGAAATCAAGGCACTTAGATTTCTTGTGTCCAAGAAAACAGAAGAGCCAAAGAAACCTGAAAAGACTCGATTTGTGAACCTGGGTGATGGAGGTGGTATTATTGAAAAAAGCGAGGAGGAACGTCTAAAAGAACGTTATCCTAGCATGTATCCAAAAAATTAAAGGAGGACAAAATAAATGTCAACTGCAATAGGTAGTACCTATTTGACTTTGCTAGACTATGCCAAACGGCTAAAACCCGATGGTGGTATAGCCGATGTAATTGAGGTCTTAACATCCTCAAACCCGATAATCGCCGATGCGAATATCATGGAAGGAAATCTAACAACTGGACATCGGAGTGTACAGAGAGCCACGCTTCCGTCTGGCTCTTGGAGGCAACTGAATTATGGTGTAGCTGGAGAGAAAAGCACCGCAGTCCAGAGGGACGATACCTGCGGGATGCTGGAATCGTACAGTGAGGTGGATGTAGCTATCGCTAATCTAGGTGGGAACGCTGCTGCTTTCCGTTCATCTGAGGATAATGCTTTCGTAGCAGGTCTTTCCAGTACAGCAGCCACCGCTATCTTCTATGGTAATCAGGGTGTAAATCCTGAGCAAATTCAGGGCTTGTCTCCGAGATATAACTCAACTTCAGGGGACTATTCTAGCCAAATAATTAATGCTAGCGGTTCTGGGTCAGATAATACTTCAGTCTGGCTGATAACTTGGGGACCGAAAACCTGTTCACTCATCTATCCCAAAGGGCAGCAAGCTGGTCTAAAGTCAGAGGACTTGGGTAAGGTAACTTCCGTAGACTCTAATGGTCTAATGCACGAAGTCTATCGTACTCACTTCGTCTGGAATCTTGGCCTGGCTTTACTCGATTACCGCTACTGTATCCGCATCTGTAATATTGATATTTCCGACTTAACAGATGATGCAGCCACTGGTGCCGACCTTATCCGTAAGATGACGGCTGCGTGGTATGCACGACCCACAATGAGCTATGGCAATATGGCTAAGACAATCTGGTATTGCAATCCGACTGTGGCTGAATATCTGACGGTGCAAGCGCAAAACAAATCCAATGTCAACCTGACCATGCAGAATCCAGGTGGTGAGCCAATGGTTGCATATTATGGTGCACCGATTCACATCTGCGATAACATCACAGAAGCTGAGGCTGCGGTCAGCTAAAGGTCGAAGTAAAGGAAAATAAGGAGGATAAAAATGTACGTAGATAAACAGTTAAGACTCGAAGACAGCCTTGACCTGACAGGGACGGCTACTACCAAGTACTCCACCAATGCTATAAATCTGAGCGGAGTTGTGGGAGACCCTGGCAGTGGTACACCTCTCTACATGGTCATTTGTGTGGAGGTAGCTTTCGCTGGTGCGGGTACGGTGAAGTTCAACATCGTGGATGAGGCGGATAGTACCATAGACAGTGGTTCTGTGGTAATCGTCTCAACAACCACGCTACCGCTAACTTCGCTGACACTAGGAAAGGTTATTGCCATTCCGCTACCTGCGGGGCTAATCACTCAACAGTATATTGGCATGTCATATACCAATTCAGGAACTCTGACGGCTGGAACTATAAGTGCGTTTGTCGCACTAAGTCCTGGCACAAATCTATAAAGTCGCTAACGGATAGAGGGGGTTAATCCCCCCTCTACCGATTAACAAATAAGGAGGTTAAATAGCGATGCCATTATTCAAAGGTGTAACAAAATTCAAGAACTTTCGAAGTGTAGGTAATACTGTCCCTGATACAAGTGATGCGGCTGCTCTAGGTACTACATCTCTGATGTGGTCTGACCTGTTCCTCGCTAGTGGTGGTGTTATCAACTTCAATGCTGGAGATGTAACTATAACTCACGGGGCTAATGCCTTGACTATTAGCGGTGGTGACGTAACATTGGCTACGGGTTTTAATATGTCCGTGGGGGGTGCTAGTGCTGGGGCAGCTACCAATACTGCGATAATCGCAAATGGCACGACCCCCGCAGCGGGTGTAGCTGATAGCGTTCAAGTCTATTCTATAGACGATGCTGCAGGACATACTATCCCTGGATTCTACTGCGAAGGCACGAATGTAGTCGCAACGGGACAAGCTGATTCTGTTTCTAGTGTGCGAGTGAAAATAGCAATCAATGGAACGACACGCACCTTCCTTTGTATTTAATAAATAAGGGAGTGATAAATGTTACTCAATGTGTTTGAGCGTTTGCTTCTCAGGAACATAGTGCCTCAAATTCAGGGCTGGCACTTATGCCACATTTGAGGCTGAAATCAATTTACCTACTAGCTATTCAGGCACTGTTCCAATTTCAGTTTTACGTATAGGCACATGGGGAACTCAGGTAGCAGATTTTGATACTTATGGATACTTACTTGATATTAATGGTGTATCCGTTGGCTCTGGTAAATTTTTCCAAGTAAATACTGCTAGGGAGAGTGAAAAGTGAAACTAACAAACATGGAGGCGATACAAGCACAGGGGGCTTTAGCCGAACTATCAAAAAGAGAGGATATTCCCATACGGGCAAGTCTGGACATAGCCTTAATCTCCAACTTGATAGGTATACAGGTGAAGGCTTACGGTGTAGTGCTTCGAAATCTCTACAAGAAATACTCCATTAAACCAGAGCCGATAGAAGGGGGAACAAGGTTTATCTGTTTCGCTGGAACAGAGCCGAAAGAAGGCGAGGAGATGGATGCTGAAACACAGCAGGTAAGGCAAGAGAACTTACAGAGTTTTTTTGAACAATTTGACGACCTACTCGGTCAAAAGACTGAGGACTTGGTTCTCAAGAAGATTAAACTTCCCGATACCATCTCCATAAAGCCTGAAATCTTGAAACCCTTAATACAATTTATAGGGGTGGGGTAGCCTGTCCTTACCGAAGGATAGGCACTCTCCTTTCGGTGGGGTGGGTTCGCTCACCCCACCATACACAATATCCTTTTGGGATGATTCAAAAAAAGTTATGGTGATAAAATGGAATACATTTGTTTAAGAAATTGCTATGTCTCTGATTGTCTTTGGGAAAAAGACAGGACATACAACTTGCCCGATAACATGGATAAAGCAGAAAAGAACTTCAGGTTGATAGGGGATGTGCCCTTGTCATATACATCAGAATCTAATATCACTAAAAATAGATTAAGGTGTTCAGTATGTGGGAAAGAGTGCAAAAATAGACTCGGCTTACTTTCACATCAAAGAAGCCATAAAATAGATAATTAAATAGGAGGTTAATTTAATGAGTGTACCAACCAGAAGAATACTAGACCCCATAATTGGAAGCCCTCTTTTAAGAGCAGCCAATAATGGGTCAGCCACATGGGCTAAGGTTAATACCTCAAGCCAGTGGCAAAAGGGAACAGGCTGGCAAGCCTGCCTTTATGGAGGTGTTCAAACTGGCGATGATTGGGGAGCCATGTTCTTCCCCACGCTAGAATTGAAAGTTCCTTCTTTCAATAGTGCTATGTGGTCTTATTATATGACTGCTACTCAGACAATGGGAGTCAATATAGTTATCTGGGTGCATAATCCAGATAATTTTGCACAGAGGGCGGAGATAACACAAATCGGTGGTGTCTCTGGTTTAGGTAAAACATTGGGCTGGAACAGCCATGACCTGAACATAACCACTGACCAATTTGTATGGTATGGTGAGGATTGGTCAAGTGGTTCTGCTGCTGCTCTAATTGGTTCAGGTTTGACATCGGGAACTCAATATGCGTGGGAAGATTATCAGGCAGATGCTCTTTTCAAGAACTGGACAATATATAGAATCTCCCTAGAATATGGGTGGGAAGCAAGTGGAACATTTGATTATGTATGGGTTGCAGAAGCACAGTTTAATGGACAATCTATTCCTTTTATACCATCTGTGACAGAAGTATTTGCTGCTGATTCAGCGCTAGCGAAAGTAACTCTCTTGTCTAACTCAGGGGTGGAGATTGGGGATGTTGATGTTACCTCAATAGCTGCTGGCACAAACGCTATCGGTAAAGTTGGGCATGATACCACAAGTATTGGGCATGGTGTAATGACTGTTACTACGGCTGGGACTGATTTGGCTCTAGCAAGTTCAACAGCTTGCAAATGGGTTATCATTCAAGCTCAAACAGATAACGCCACAGGTGTCGCTGTGGGTGCTCCTGGCGTAGATGCAACAGTCGCTACGGGAACTGGTATCTTTTTATACCCTGGTGAATCTATAACTTTAATGGCGGATAATCTCATTGATATACATGTTGATGCTCTTACCAGTGGAGAGGGTGTCAGATACACTTATGGTATTTAGGGGTTAATATGATTGACACAAAAAGGAAAACAACATTACCCTACCTATCTATGCCAATTGAGGTCAATAGACAATTCTATCCGCCACCTGCTAACTCCGTTCTGTATCTTACTGGTTATCCCCCATTAGGAGCAACGATTACTGACCATAGTGGACAGGGTAATCATGGCACAATAACAGGTGCTACCTGGACAAGATTACCTGGTGGACTGTGGGGACTGGACTTTAATGGGACTTCTAACTATGTAGATATTGCAAACCCGACCAGTTTTCAGTTCACAACAAGCTTCTCAGTTTCACTTTGGGTGAAAATGGATACCATGGTGACTGCTGCTAAACCAGTCAATGTATTCATAGCAGATTGGAATGGCTGGTTTCTTGGAGTGGAAGGTGCGACTGCCGTGTATGCTTTTGAAGGCAGGGAATCGGTCGGAAGCACAAGGATCTTTAAGGTTTTAACACCAACCATAACTTTAGGAGTGTGGTATCACATAGCTGCTGTATACGATAGTGTGGGAAATACAGCCCGTATATATTATAATGCGGATTTCGCTTCTGTTGCTGCTTCGGGTACAATAACCTACACTGGCGTTACTAAAGCAACAATCGCTTCAAGGCAAGACCCGTCTGGGCTGGAGTTTTTTGATGGTCAAATCGACTTACCCAGAATACTTAATGTAGCATTATCAGCTACTCAGATAGCAAATGGTTTTAATCAGGAACGACATTTATTTGGAGTATAAATTATGGCACTTTTTAGTAACTCAACTGCGGTCATCAGACAATACTTATCAAGTATGATGGGTGATTTAATCATAGGCACTTTTGCTTCTGGAACTACGACTACTGGTGTCCATACCATGCTTACTAAGGGAGATGATTATTACAATAATCATGGATACAGGTGTTACATATATGCTGGCACTAATATCGGTAGCGAAAGAGAAGTCAGTGATTGGACTCTTACGTCACCAGCGAACACATTAACTTTTTCACCCGCTTTTGGGTCTGCAATAGATAATACATCAGCTTATGAACTCCACGAGAAGTTTACTGCTGGAGATTATCTCAGAGCAATTAACATGGCTATTGAGTCCATAGCTGGGAAATATCTGGTTGACATAAAAGATACTACAACTATAAGACTAACCTCTATTACGGATAATCTAGGGGATACCATATATACCTACGAATACAGCCTACCGACATCTATGCTTTACCTCTATAAAGTTACAGTGGAAGAAGCGGTATCTGGCTATAAATTAACAGGCACAGTAAGTGGAACGTTTACTGCTGGCGAAACTGTAACTGGCGGGACATCAGGAGCTACTGGAGAATTGGCTTATGGTGTTACTGGTGGAACTTATATCAGGGTTAGAAAGGTAAGCGGGTCTTTCTCTGTAGGGGAAACCGCTACAGGAGGGACATCTGGTGAGACCTGTTCCGCAATAACCGCCGTAGAATCAGAAAGTGCTGGAATGGGTGTATGGTATGCCGAAGATGAAGTTGACCCTAGAGATTGGTGGATTCGCAAGGCATATCCGTCTAAATTAGTTTTGAACGAAAGTTATATTTCGTCTTTTGATGAGGATTTATACTTACTCCTTGAAGGGCAGGGGACACAACCTATTGTAGACGATGACACTGATACTATCTATTTACCCCCTGATTGGTTAATAGCTGAGGCGGTTTTACATTTACCGTATGCCAAGATTCTATCTAATAAACTAGAGGGTGTTTACGTTAAGGCAGCCAGAGATGCGGAATACTGGCGTCAAAGAGGTGGTAATCATCCTCATCATAGAGCTAGGAATGTCGTAGAATGAGAAGTTTAAGTAACCCAACTACTCGGAACTTATCAACTACGACTAATAGAACCCTATCAACTACAGCTAATCGTGATTTAAGTGATACTCTATATTGCTGAGAATGTGAGTTAAATTATGGAGGAAACCTTTACCATAATGGGTGATTGTGGTTAAACTTATAGCTCAATTATCTGCTTACGCTTTTCTGATGGTTTTAGCTTCAGATTTACTTTTTTTGTATTCTGTGGGAGGTTGGGATGACCCCAATAAAGCTATTCTTATATCTGAACTTATTTCATTAGGGGGAATATGCCTGCTTGGTCTATGGTCGTTTATTGACAAAGTAAAAGAGTTGAGAAGGAAATAAATGAGTGAATATAAGATACTATTAAATGGGACATCTTACGACATAGAGGGTAGAATCACTCAGAGGGCAATCAACCCGTGGATGGCTGCTATTTCTTCTGGGTCTACAGAATATTCCGACTTCAGTAGGGCTACACGTGAGGAATACTTTGACTTCCGTAATGGGATAGGTAAGAAAAGAGCAAATGGTTCAGAAGCACGCTTAGACTGGTCTGAGGGGATAGACTTTACCACCGAAGGGCAAGCGGTTTTAGGTGGGCTTGTTAATACTGCTGATTATGCTAAATGGGCAGCGAATACCGCTTACACTCTTCTTAAATTTCGTATTCCCACAACTGCAAATGGTTATTGTTACGAATGCACCACAGCAGGGACTTCCCACGCCACAACTGAACCTGCATGGCCGACTACAGTAGGCAACACAGTGACTGATGGCACAGTTACTTGGACTTGTCGTGCCTACTTAGCACCTATTAAGGTAATAGACTTTCAAAGCAATACCTACGTTATACAAAACTCACGAATCCTTAAATGGGATGGAACTAATCTTGATTGTGTTCATAAATTGCTGGCTAATCCTACCGATGCTCTTGTAATTACCGATGACACTGACGAATACTTGGTAGTATGTTCGGCAACGGATGCCTATTACACCCCAGACGGCACAACATGGACACAGTTAATCTATTATAAAACTCCTGATAGCACTACTGACCCCAGTTCTGCTTTTACAGATGATGCCTACGCTATTGATGATAATACCGCCACCTATGCTTATGACCCTATCAGTGCAGCAGGCTGGGGGGACTACCTTGAATTAAATTTAACCATTCCTATAAATTGTGAGAAGGTTAGATATTGGTCACAAATTGATACCAACATAGGCAATATTAGCATAGATTTATACTATAATGATGCATGGACTAATATCTATGAGGGGGCGAAAACAAACGGAGCTTGGGCAACAGTTACTAATTCAGCAAGTGCTTTTCTGGTTAGTAAGGCTAGAGTAAGATTTCAGAATACTGGCGGTCTAGCTGGGAGTGGTGCCCTAAATGAGTTTGACTTTATACCCTACGACTTCGGTTATATGGCTGATTATGAAAACAGGCTATATTTCATAAGCACAGATGGCCGGCATATTCGCTACTCCGCAACAAAAGATATTGATACATGGGGTGGTAACTATAACCTGACTGGTAACTACGGGACTACCTACGACTTATTTGAAGGTAAGTTATTAGCAGACGGGACACCAACTCTATATTCTACATCTACAGAGGGTCTTTATTCCCATGATACCATTAACGGGATAGCCTATAAACAAGAGGTAGAATATCCGCCACTAACATATTCAGGACATAAAGGACTCTACTGGAATGGTTCTGTATGGGTAGCTACTGGATATGGAATACTCAAAGTAACTCCAAGTATGGCTACGTTTATTGGCCCCGATTTAGATGATGGGCTTCCTTCTGGATACCAGGGATATATCTACGATATGGTCACTGTTAATAACTGGCTAATCTATTGTGTCAATGGAGGAACGTCAGATAAAAGCTCTATCCTAAAACGAAACTCTAACTATGGCGGGAGTTTACAAGCCTATTCAACTTCGGCAGTTAATAAACCGATTGCCTGCTTGTATCATTCACCATCTTCTCTCTACACCAATGGGAGACTCTGGTTTGGTGAAGGAACTGACGTCAAGTATATGATGTTTCCTGACATAACTTCCAATGT
>Ga0180009_10005846_pt1 | contig 13056 bp, 9 predicted proteins | sample OS_PC_MetaG_FD_123537 | JGI IMG/M metagenome (GOLD analysis project Ga0180009, IMG submission 123537) | Groundwater microbial communities from the Aspo Hard Rock Laboratory (HRL) deep subsurface site, Sweden - OS_PC_MetaG | ecosystem: Environmental > Aquatic > Deep subsurface > Groundwater... | reverse complement strand
TGGCGCAGGTGCGCCAGCTGGGGCTGATGATAGGGCTGGTGACCACCAGCGAGGCCTACGGTCCGCTGATCAGCCGGCTCGCGGTGGAGGAGGGGCTATTCTGCGTCTACGCCAACAACGACCGCAAGGTGGTCCAGTTCCTGCTGCCGCTGATCGTGACACAGGAGCAGTGTGCCGATGCGGTGGACCGGCTGGACCGCACCTTCGTCCGCCTGGCGACGCTGATGGGGGGGCGATGATCGATCCCGCGCTGCTGGAGCAACTGGAGGTGCAGGTGGCGCCCGCGCTCCGCCGGGGCGAGCGGCCCGAGGTGGAGGTGATTGGGTGGGGCGAGATCAGCGTGGTGCTGGGGCTCGAGCACGAGGGCCGGCGTTTCGCCTGCAAGCGGATGCCCCCCTTCCCCGACGAGGCGGCGGTGACGCGTTACCGCGAGGTCTGCGCCCGCTACGCGACGGTGCTGCAACAGGAGGTCGGCCTGGCGTTGCCGCAGCACGAGGTGCTGCGCACGACAGGGGGCGCGCGGGCGGTCTACTATGTCCAGCAGGGCCTGCCTGCCGAGGGGCTGGTCGACCGGCTGCTGCACCAGTTGCCGGCCGGGCCCGCCGCCGAGCTGCTGGAGATGATCATGACGCGCGTTGCGTGGCTGGCCGAGCGCAACCGGGCCCGCCGCCCGGTTGCCGGGGCACAGCACGCTGGCAGGCCCCTGTCGGTAGCCAGGAGCTCGCCGGTGGAGTTGGCGGGTCCGGCCCGAAGGGCCCGCGCCGATCTGCAGGTCGGCCTCGACGGCCAGGTCTCGAACTGGGTACTGTGGCCCGTGCGGGGGGAGGACAGGACGCTGTGGTACATCGACACCAGCACGCCCCTGCTGAAGCAGGAGGGTCGGCAGCTGCTCGACGTGGGGCTGCTGCTCAGCAGCCTGCCGGCCCCGCTGGTCCCGCTGGTGCGGCTGCTGTTCCTCAAGGAGATCCTCGGCCGCTACCACGACCCGAGGCAGATCCTGCGCGACCTGCTGGGCAACCTGATCAAGGAGCGGCTGGAGCACCTGCTGCCGCCGGGCATCGAGCGGGTCAACGCCCTGCTGGCCGGGCGTCTGGGCTGGCTTGGGGCCGAGCTGCTGACCGAGGACGAGGTCCGCCGCTACTACCGCTCCGATGCGCGGATGTGGGCGCTGCTGCAGCGCCTGCGCCGGCTCGACCGCGCCGTCAAACGCCTGCTGCGCCGGCCCTACCCCTTCCTGCTGCCGGACCGCATCGAGCGCTGAGCCGTCCCACCCCTGTTGCAGTCCGACACTGCCCCAGGTCGGGGCGACAGGCTCGGATTGCGGCTTGCCACCCAGGTGAAGCGTCCCCTACTATTTAAGGTATGCGGATCAAGGCCTGCTTGCTGGGGCTGTTGCTTGTTTCCTGTGAAGGGACCGCCACCACCGGCGGCGGCCACGACGATGGCGGCGGCGGCACCTCGGACGGCAGTGTGCCATACGGCGATGGCCATATCCCCTCGGGGGACAGCGCCTGCGCCACCGTGTCCACCGAGGCGACGCTGACCAAGCAGCCCTCGGACATCGTCTTCATCCTCGACAATTCGGGGAGCATGTCCCTCGAGGCGAGCTGGGTGCAGCAGAACATGAACGGGTTCTCGCAGCAGATCGCCGCGAGCGGCATCGACTTCCACGTCGTCGTGATCTCGAGCTACCCCGGCAACGGATACGGGATCTGCATCGACCCACCGCTCGGCGTGGGCGGCTGTCCGACGACCGACAGCAACCCGCCCACGTTCCTGCACGTGAACCAGTCGGTCGGCAGCACGAACGGCCTCTCCCTCTGCATCAGCACCTACCCGAAGTGGAAGAGCGCGCTGCGCCCGGACGCGGCCAAGCACATCGTCATCGTGACTGACGATAACTCGAACCTCGCTGCCGCGTCCTTCGACAGTCAGCTCCAGGCGCTCGACCCGCCCACCTTCTCCGGCTACACGCTCCACGGGATATTCTGCTACACCAAGTGCCCCTCGGCAGCGAAGGCCGGCACGGTGTACCAGACGCTGGTGCAGCAGACCAGCGGCGTATCGGGGGATCTCTGTCTGCAGGACTTCAAGCCGGTGTTCGACAAGCTGGCGACGGCCGTCGTGTCCGGGTCGAAGATCTCCTGCGACATTGCGATGCCGAAGGCACCCGCCGGCAAGACGATCAACCCCCAGCAGGTCTCGGTCGAGGTGGTGGCCTCTGCGGGGGCCGCGCCGCAAAAGATCCCGCACGTCGCCGACGCGGGCCAGTGCGGCAGCGGAGGCTGGTACTACGACAACAACGCGAAGCCGACCCGGATCATCCTCTGCCCGAGCACCTGCTCCTGGGCTCAGGGGCTCACCGACGCCAAGCTGACCGTCGGCCTGGGCTGTCTCGGGAACATCGAGTGACGAGCCCGAGGCCGGGCGCAGCTGGCCGGCTCGCCTACCTCGACAGCTATCTGAATACTCCACCGCTCAGAGTGCTATTTCGTCCTGCTGCAACGAAACCCGAGATCGTTGAGCCGATGCGTTGGGGGGGTGGAAGAGGCCCGTCTCGCGGCACGCAGGAAGTAGGCGAAACGGGACCACGAGCTGCCACGAACCACCCAGTAGGAACCAGACGGGGATCCCCAGGGATCTGTCACTGCCGAGGATCCGAGGCTGCTCTGAAACCAGTCGTGGCACCACTCCCAGACGTTGCCCGCCATGTCGTAGAGGCCCCAGGCGTTCGCCTGCTTCTGGCCCACCGGGTGCGTCGTGTTGCCCGCGTTGCCGCAGTACCAGCCGATCGCGTTCGCGTTCGTATCGACCGGGGAGCAAGAACAAGCACTTGGATCATTCGCCCCGTTGTAGTAGGCCGTGGTCGTCCCGGCGCGGTAGGCGTACTCCCACTCGGCCTCGGTCGGAAGCCTGTAGCCCGGGCAGTCGTAGATCTTCTGCCCGATGTAGGCCGCCGCCTCCTGGCAGGTCACGTTCATGCCAGCTGCGGTACAGGCGTAGCACTTTGTGTATCCTCGGCACCGCGCTGCCGCCCTGCGAGCTGTCGCAGCGCCCCGGCAAGACCGACCTGCTGCGCTGCCCAATCGGAACGCGCAACGCCTACCCCACGATCGGCCCCGACGGCGCGCTCCGCCCGTGCAACCACTGGCCCACGGTGCTGGGCAGCCTGCTCGAGCAGCCGACACACTCGTATCACGCCGCACACGCCGCCGGCGTTTCGATAGCCCAGCCGGCTGAGGGCTTCACCGGCTCGGTAGCCTCCGATTTCGTCGGTATGGGCTGCTGTCCGCCAGCCGCGTTCGGCCCGATGTAGCGCGTCAGATCCAGCCGGGCCAGCTCGTAGCTGGTCTTGATCTTGTGTGTCGGGGTGCGGGCCAGCTTGTCGGCGAGAATGTAGATCCTCTGCGTCGAGAGCCTGGGTGTGATATGCGCCAGGGACTGCGCGTAGGCCACGGCCTCCTCGAGCAGCGGGCGGACGGCCTGTTCGGCCGTCAGACCGAGGTCGTTTCGCTCCTGGAACTGGCGGTCGTTCCAGATGCGCTTGTAGTCGGGGTAGACGAAGACGCTGAGGGTGTTGTCGCTGGCCAGGCGGGTGACCAGGGCGTCTTTGACATAGATCGAGCGAACCAGCAGGTTGGACAGGTGCATCGGGTCGATGTACGAACCGTCGCTCCAGTGGATCAGCTCGTTCTCGCGGCCCAGGAGGAAGACGTAGTTGTCGTCGTCGATGTAGGCCAGGTCGCCGGTGCTGTAGAAGCCGTCCGCGTCGAGGTGACTGTCGCGGGCGTGGCCCAGGTAGCCGGCGGACACCGTGGGCCCCTTGATCTGCAGCTCGCCGACGGGGCGATCGAGGCCGAGGATCCGGCGCGGGCTGGCCAGGCGGGCCTCGATGCCGCCGATCAGACGACCACAGGAACCGCGGCGGCTCTCGTTGAGCTTGTTGCGGGCGATGATGCCGGAGGCTTCGGTGGCGCCGTAGATGTCGATGACCGTGACGCCGAGCTTGGCGAAGATCTCGATCACGCCGGGGTCGATCTTCATCGAGGAGGAGATGCCGTAGCTGAAGTAGCCGCCCATCTTGTTGCGGAAGCTACGGCGGACGGCGACGAGCTTGGCCTTGTCCACGGTGCCGATGTCGTGAAGACCGGCGTTTTTCTCGATGCTGGTGAGGTGGCGGTAGAGGTTGCTCAGCACCGGCTTGTTCTTCAGCTCTTCGAGGACCTCCTTCATGATGTAGACCCAGAACTTCGGCACCGCCATCAAGGCCTTGATACGCACGCGCTGATTCTTGAGCTTCTTGATCTCGTCCTCGAGCACGTCATCCTCGTCGACCTCGCGGGTGAAGTAGGTGACGGAATAGCCCATGGACTTGGCGACCAGGAATTCGAGCAGCGTGGCAATGTGCGTGTAGGGGCCGATGTTGAGCAGGTCCTCGTTCTTGCGCAGCTTGATCACGCCCTGGGCTTCGCGGACCTGGGAGACGATGTTGCCGTGGGTGATGATCACCACCTTGGGCAGGCCGGTCGTGCCCGAGGTGGAGTAGTGCGCCAGGACAGTGTGCGGGTCTTGCAGCAGCTGGCTGGGGCCTGGGACGGCCTGCTCGTCACTCCGGGGAGCGACAATGGTCGACATCAGGGTTTCGTGCTCCTCGAGGTCGGTGGGGAGGTCCTGCCCGGCGTCCTCGAACACCTGGTAGAGATCGGCGATCAGAATCGTCGGACGCAGCCCCAGCTCGCTCAGGATGGCCTTGATTCGCGACCGCTGGGCCAGGCTGACCAGGATGTAGTCGGGCGGGCTCAGGCATAGCAGGTGGCGCAACTCCTCGCCGCCCATGGTGGTGTCCAGGGGAAGGAGGATATTCGCCGTGTACAGCGCGCCAAACGCAGTCATGTCCCACTCCGGCCGGTTCTTGACGAAGGTCGCGATGACCCGCTGCTGGGCGCCCTGATCCCTGAGATAGGAGATCATGCGGTGGGCGTTCTGGAGATAGGCGTCGAACTTGAGGCTGGTGTAGCTCTCTCCGTTGTCGAACCGGATCGCCGTGCGGCGTTTGTACAGGGGCAGGCAGTCACTGACGATCTGTGCCACGGAAACCAGGTCTGCGACATTGGCCCTCTTCGACTTGCCCTCCGAGGTCGTCATGGCTCTCTCCTTGCTTGCTGTCGGGTTGCTCCAGACATCGGGTGCACCATCTGCTTCAGCGTGAATTCGCCGAGGGTGAAGCCGTACAGCTCGGCCAGGTCGAGGGTGGTCTGCACCTGCCTGGCGGTGAGGTTCCCCTTGGCAAAGCTCCGATTCTGCCCGTCGAAGCCCATCAGCAGCGTCTCGCTCAGGCAGCCGTAGGCCAGCCCGCCGGTGGGCATCCCGAGCCAGTCGATGACATTGCCCTCGGGCAGCCGGGCAAAGCCGCCGTCAAAGACGCAATAGTCGCCTAGGTGGTCCCCGAACGACCGGCTCAGGTCCGAGGGGACCGACGCGCTACAGACGATGGCGCCCTTCTTCACGGTCCGAGGGCCGATCAACCGGCCGTTGGTTGAGTTGGTGGCGACGGCGACAATGTCGCAGTCGCGCACGCTCTCCAGGTCGGTGTGCAGGCTGAAGAAGGGATTCGTCCGGCTGCCGTAGTGGGCGGCGACGACCTGGTCGAGTAGGGCGCCATGCTCGAGGGTCAGCGGCTCGTCGCCGTTCAGGACCGAGCGCAGGGCGCCTAGCTTCGGGGTGGCCAAGTCGCCCTCGAGACCCGGCCGCAGCACCTCGCGGTAGATCTCTTGGGCCAGGCCGGTCAGCCTGACGTTGTCCAGCGGCTGCCCGTGGCTGACCGCTTCCTGCACCTGCTCCAGAAGGTGGAGCATGCAGGCGTGGCGGACCTGCTCCAGCCGGGAGAGGCCGTCGTTCCGCTCACGTCCGACCAGCTTGACGTGGTGGCTCCGCTGACAGAGCAGCACGGCCAGCACCGAACCGATGTTGCCCGCCGCGCCGACCACCGCAGTGGTGGTGTCCGTCGGGGCCAGCCCCTGGATTGCGGCGGCCTTCTCGATCGCCTGGAGCATCAGCGCCGCGGTGTAGGCGTTGCCCGTGCTAACCGGGACCTCGTAGTCGTTGATCGTCGCTCCCTGGCGGGTCACGATGGAGGTGAAGGCGCCCAGCCCGACCATCGAGGTTGGCACGGCATCGTCACCCAGCTCCCGCGCGACGGTGACCGCGTCCTGGATCTTGTCCTGGATCTCCTTGAGCTGCTGTCGGGCCTGCGGCTTCCCCATCCTCGCCCCGACAAAGGTGCGCATCATGTACTCCGGCAGGTAGGGCACCGCAACGAAGTTGGCCTCAACGACAAAGTCGTCGGATTCGATGTACTCGGTGTGGACCACGTCGGGCTCGAGGAACCGCGAGAGGCTGGTCCACCATTTTGCAACGCGCGTCCTGTCCCAGCTGTAGTGGGCGAAAGATGGGAAGTAGAACTGCACCAGGTAGGGCAGCGCGGTCGGATGGAAGACAAACCCAACGCGGGCGTCGAAGTCCTCGCGCCGTGGCAGCAGGGGATGGGTCACCTCCATCTGCTTGGCCGCCCGCCGTGCCTCGGGGGCGGGGCTCTCGCCGATCAGGTGGGCGACCAGGAGGTACTCGTTGTTTCGGTCGATGATGTTCAGCACCTCGTCCAGCGCCTCGGTGACGCAGTCCATCTCCGCGCGAGTGATGTAGGCCGAGGGCTGGATGCGCAACACTGACTGGCGCTTCTTGCCCGGGTTGCCCTTGAGCAGGGTGGTGAGCGGCGCGAGCACGCGGATCCTGTGGTGATGAAGCAGGTAGCTGGCGACCAGCAGGGAGAGGAATCCCTGCTTGCCGGCGTAGCGGAACAGGGGCGATCGGTCCTGGAGCTGGCGGAACTCGATGCCGATCATCAGGCCGTGGCCGCGGACCTCGTGGATGATCTCGGGGTACTTGTGGGCCAGGCGGCGGAGCTTCCCGATCAGGTACGAGCCCTTCTGCTCGATCTGGGACATCAGCTCCCCCTGGTTGCGGTTGATGATGTCCAGGGTCCGGCTGGCCACGGCGCAGGAGATGTCGTCCTCGGCAAAGGTCGAGGTGTGGAGGATGGCAAAGTCGGGGTCGTAGACCCGCTGGTGAATCATCGTCGCGCCGATCTTGACCAGCCCACCGCCCAGCGCCTTGCTCAGAGTGAGATACTCCGGCTCGATGGCGGCCAGGGCGGTCCGGGCGTAGGCGAACATCGCCCCGGTCCGGCCGCAGCCAGTCTGTACCTCGTCGATGATGTAAGGCAGGCCCAGGTCGGGATGCAGCCGGGCCAGGGTGGCCAGGGTCGATTTGGCAAGGACCTGGATGCCGCCCTCGCCCATGATGACCTCGAGGATCAGCGCGATGGCCCTGGTCATACGAACCCGCTCGAGGACAACTCTGCTGCCTTCGAGCCGGGGTACGATGAACTCGATGCACTGCCCGGCCACGATCTCCGGCAGCTGCTCCACGTCCTGGGGGTCGACGAAGACCGACTGGACCGCGGACAGCCCCTCGTAGCCCTCGCGGAAGCTCTTGTTGAAGGTCACCTTGAGCGCGGCGCTGGTCTTGCCGTGGAAGGAGCCCTTGAGAGCGATCATCACCGGGGCCTGCCGGAATCGCTCGAACTGGGCCAGATTGAGCTCGTCCAGATCATCTCTGAACTTGCCGAGGTCCTTCTGCGGGTCGGGCAGCTCGATCCCCTGCTGCTGCTCGATCCTGGTGCAGAGGTCGTTGATCTCGCGGGTGATGCGCTCGTAGGTGGCCCGGATCATGTCGAAGCGGGCCTTGTAGGCGTGCTTGATCGCCGCCTCGACCGACTCGGCACCGCTGTTGCTGAAGTTGCAGAGGTAGGTCCCTCTCGCCGGAATGAGCTGGTTCAGCTGCGCGGCCAGCCAGGCGGCTCCGGCGCGCACGGTGCTCTGGGCCAGCATCGGAGCGTCCTGGCCCAGTTGCTCGAGCAGGGCCATCTTGAGCTCGGGGTTGTTGTGCCCGAGCAGGCACGCGCCAAACCCGCTCACCAGGTCCAGAACTGCGGTGAGCTCGCTATCGGTCTCCGTCTCTCTGTAGAACACGTAGCTGCCGGAGGCTCTCTCGCAGGTGACGTCGAGGCGCAGGCTCTTGAGGAGATCGACAAGCTTGGGCCGGCAGAAGCTGGCGTAGCGCGCCGACGAGCCCGAGTCCACCGGGTCCGGGTCCGGGCGGTGGGTGCTGGCCTGCGCGGGCGTGGGGGCGCGATGGCCAACGAGGGCCGGGGAGACGGTACGTTGTTGCAGAAGCATCTCAGGATCTCCTGGTCTCGATGGCGAAGGGCGTCGTGGCCGCGTGGCTGGACAGGGTCCGAAAGCGGCGCGCCTTTCGCGCCGGCCGGGCCCGCCCCCAGAGCCGCAGGACGAGCGGCAGGAAGAGCAGATCGTAGAGCAGGGCGACGAGGATGGTCAGGCAGGAGAAGAAGCCGAAGTTTGCCGTAGGGAGAAACGACGAGATGACCATCGAGCCGAAGCCGCCGATCAGAATCACGCTGGTGATCACCAGCCGGGGGCCGATCTCGAACATCGCCTGCTCCATCGCGGCTCGTGGCTCGCAGCCGCTGCGCAGCTGGTCTCGGAAAGAGAAGATCAGGTGGATCGTGTCATCCACGGCGATGCCCAGGGCGATCCCCGCGATCAGCACGGTGGCCATGTTGATCCGGACTCCGACAATCCCCATCACTCCGAGAATCAGCGCTACGGGAACGGTGCTCACCAGCCAACCGACAACGGCCAGGGAGAAGGATCGGAAGATCAAGGTCAGCACGAGCAGCAGCGCAGCAGAGACGACAAAGGCCGAGTAGACCTGGGTGCGGATGATCTGGGTGTCCATGCTGGCCCAGAGCACCGTGGTGCCGGTGATCGTGAGGGCCGCGCCAGTGGAGATGGTTCCCTCTTTCAGGCGGCGCACCGTTTCCATGAGCCGGTGCAGGTCATTGCTGCCCAGGTAGTTGGTCAGGAGAATCAGCCGGCACTGTCGGCGATCCCGCGACACCAGCTCCAGCGGGTCAGGGCGGGAGGGCGCGCTGGAGAGCCCGGCGGCCACCGGAGACATCACGTACCTGACCTCGTGCAACCGGCGCAGCTGCTCACCGAATGTCTGTAGCGAGACCCAGAACCCACCTCCGAGGCGCGAGGCGGTGGCCGGAGCCTTCAGGGTCAGCACAAGGGGGTTTTGGGGAAACCCGGCACTGTCGATCTTGGCGTAGTCACGCGGCACGACCGAGCCGGAGCGGAAGAACTCGGCGTAGTTGGTGTCGGCCTCCAGCAGCCACAGTCCGGCCACGCCGCCGCTGGTGACGACAAAGACCAGGGCGATGGTGGCTGGTTGACGGTGCAGCCAGCTCACCAGCGTCTTGAAGCAGCGGGACTCGCCGGCCTGCCGTCGGGTGTTGTGCCCCTCGCCTTGCCAGAAGTGGAAGAGCATCAGCGGGGCCACGGTGAGGGACAGCACGAGAGCCATCGCGATGCCGCAGGAGCCGAAGACCGCGAGCTGGAAGATGGGCAGCACGGTGCTGCCGGACAGGGACATGAAGCCGACGATGGTCGTCACCGAGGTGCCCAGGCAGGGGAGCCACACCTGGCGGATCGTGCGGCCCACGGCCTGCCCGGCCCCATCGGTCAGGCGGATCTGGTGAAAGGTGTAGATCACGTGGATCGCGTCCGCCACGGACAGGGCGATCAGCACGGTGGGTAGCATGATCGTCACCATGTTGAGGCGGTAGCCAAAGGCGGCGATCAGCCCCATGGAGAAGACCACCGTGCTCGCGGCCACGGCGAGAAGAACAAACGCGTCCCCGAGCGAGCGGAACAGGACCAGGCTGATCACGAAGACGAGCAGTGTGACCAGTGTGAAGAACACGAACATGTCTGTTCTCGCGGAGCGATTGAGCTCGGCGTTGATCACCGAGGTGCCGGCGATGCCGTGGTCGGTGATCGAGGGATACTTCGCGACAGCGGCGTGAATCTCGTCGACCAGTGCCAGGCGATAGGGGTCCTTCCTGGTCAGGTAGTTGGCGGTCTGCAGCAGCAGCACGGTGTGGCGACGATCGCCCGGGCGGAGCAGCAGGTTTCTGGCGAACGGGCTCTGTTCGAGGCGTCGAATCAGGTCGCCCGGAGGCCCGCTGCTTCCCGGTACGTTGACCAGGGAAACGACCCGCCTGACGTGGTTCAACCTGGCGAGCCTGGCAGTGAGTCCCCGAAGGTCCCTCAGGAAGCCGGGGGCCTCCAGCGAGGCGGTCTCGACCATCAGGAGCGTCCACTCGGAGTGCCCGAACTCTTCGAGGTACCTCTCGTACTCGACCAGGGCTGGATCGTCCTGGGCGAACCAGATGCCCACGGAGTTATCGATGGCGAAGTCGCGCAGGATCAGGAACGCCCCGCAAAGGGTAATCAACAGCGTCCCGGCGAAGACCAGGTATCGGGATCTGATGAATCTGCTGTCCGACCGCGCCATCCGTTCGCTCCCGTTTGAGTGGTCGAGATTGGGAGAGAGCAACGAATGTGCCAGCGGCCGTGCCGTGCGTTTCGGCGACCAGCTGATGGAGACAACCGCGGAGATCTCGCCGGGATGGCGAGTGTCCGCGGCTCGTCGGGACGGTGATTTGGTGATTTGCGAGCCACGGACCAGGCCGGGGCGGATCGGCCTGTGCATGGATCTGCTCAGGGGAGTGCACAACGGCTGTGCATCAGGCTGCACAATGCTGCTCGACCCCCTGGACTTCCTGCGCCGCCTGGCGCGCCGCAGCGGAGGCTGCTGCAGAACAAGTGTGCCTCTCCGGTCTTCAGCGTCGACGGCAAGCTCGTTGCCACGGGCAGCGATGACGGTACGGTCCGGCTGTGGGAGGCGGAGGGAGGGAGACCAATCTAACACGCCACGGTGTTGCTCTCCGCCCCGCCGCGGTTGTACGCGAACCGCGGCTGGAGGGAGCTCGGACATCCTTCCCCTGCCAGCAAGCGCGCCAGCGCCAGCAGGTGGCGCCGGGCAATCGAAGAGCGCGGACGGCTCGTCACCGCGCTTGCTCGAAAGAACCTCCTCTGTGTTGCCACGCACCAAGGGGGTGTGGAGCTCTGGGACACAACTGCGGCGGCTGTCCGGCGGCGCGGGCGCTGGTGGGGCAGGCGATCTACGCCCGGCGCCCGGTCTAGCCTAGCCTAGCGCTTGAGCAGGGGCCGCACCTCGATCAGGCCGGCGAACAGCGTGGCGGCGCTGAGGATCTGGAAGCTGTATCGCCCCACCGAGAGGATGTCCTCGTCGGCCAGCACCCTGGGCGTGTCCGGCTCGATGCGCTGCTGGTTGATGCTGGTGCCGTTGGTCGAGGCCAGATCGCGCACCACCACGCCCTGGCCGGTGACCTCGATGCGACAGTGACGATCCGAGACCGAGCTGTCCGGGACCGTGATGTCGCAGGCCGCGCTGCGGCCGACCTCGACGTGGGTCTTCTCTCCCGTGGGGCGGAGGAAGAAGGCGCAGCCGGCGAGCGCGTGGGGCTCCCCGGTGGCGTGCCTTACCTTCTGGCCGAACCGGAACACCGAGGTGAAGTCGAGGCGCCCGTTGGTCGACTCGCGTGGGGGCTTGGTCGCCTCGATCACCAGCGGCCCGTCGTCGGGTTTGGGTTTGGACTCCTCGGCCACCAGCAGGCCGGCCGCAACCATGAAAGCGCCCGGGTAGCGCTCGACGAAGCGCTGCTCGCCACTTCCGAGCTCGCCCAGCAGGTGCTCCAACCTGACCAGTTGCGTGTCCACGAGATTAGCATCCGGTCAAAGGGAGCATCGCGTCAAGGCCCGCATCCCGCATTGCTCCGCCTTGCTCCGCCGGGCCGGGCGTGTATCATGCAGGAGGTGCGCTCGACCGGTGCAAGGTGGATGACCTGGGTCGCTGTTGCCCTCGGTATCGCCGGGTGCGTCAGGGCCGGCTTCGGGGTGGCGGGCTCGAGCGACGCCGGGCCGGTCGATGTCGGCCGGGACCACCGGCCGGACGCGTCGTCCGATCGGGGATCCGTGGCGGACCGGAGCGCGGACCAGGCCCTCCCGGCGGACCCCCTGGCGCCGTTCGGGGCGCCCAAGGTCGTGGCCGAGCTCGGCTCCAGCCTCGACGAGGACGACCCCACCCTCACCTCCGACATGCTCGAGATCCACTTCGACCGGGACGGCGACGTCTGGCGTGCGACGCGGCCGAGCGTCTCCGCCGCGTGGGAAACGCCGCAGCCGGTGACCGAGGTGAACACGGCCGGCGTCGAGACCAGCCCGGAGGTGTCCGCGGACGGGTTGACCCTGTTCCTGGCCACCAACCGCTCCCACACTCTGGCCAAGGGAGCCTACGACATCTTCGTCTCCACCCGCGCCAGCCGCGCCGACCCGTGGAGCGAGCCGGCTCCGGTGGCGGAGCTGAACTCGGCCTTCGAGGATTTCCCGGGCGGGACGACGTCGGACCTGCAGGCGATCATCTTCCCTTCCAAGCGCCCCGGCGGGCCGGGCAACGACGATCTCCACGTCGCCACGCGCGACAGCGCCACCTCGGCCTGGAGTGTGCCCAACCTGGTGAGCGAGCTCAACAGCACCCTCAACGACTCGAGCCCCTGGCTCTCCGCCGACGGGCTCGTGGTGTACCTCGACAGGGGTGCGGCCGGAGGCACGGATGGCCGCTCGATCTGGGTTGCCACGCGCGGTGCGGCCGGCGATCCCTTCTCGACCCCAACAATCCTGATCGGGGGCATCGACTCGCCCCAGCGTGACACGGACCCGTGGCTCTCCCCGGACCTGCACACGATCTACTTCTGCAGCAACCGGACCGGAGACCAGGAGATCTACGTGGCCACGCGATAGGCGGGGGACTGGTGACACGGTTGCAGGGGGCGCGCCGACCGTGCGACGATCGCGGCCAGGACCAGGCTAGAGGCCTTGATTACGCCGGAGCGTGACGGTTGAGTCAAGTTTGCCGGTGCACCAGACCTCGTAGGCTGCACAGTCGAGAGTCTACAGTCCAGAGTTGAGAGGTCCTGGGTTCCGGGAC